>Ga0315331_10003076_pt1 | contig 12565 bp, 9 predicted proteins | sample M160m34915metaG_FD_203456 | JGI IMG/M metagenome (GOLD analysis project Ga0315331, IMG submission 203456) | Ammonia-oxidizing marine archaeal communities from Monterey Bay, California, United States - M1 60m 34915 | ecosystem: Environmental > Aquatic > Marine > Intertidal zone | place: USA...
TACAAAAATTAAGTTCTCTAATTTTTCTCTACCCGCCAAACCAATAGCGCCTTTAGATTCTGGCTCGTCCATTTCTCCATCACCACAAAAAACCCAAACCTTTCTATCATTCCTTGGAGCAAGACCTCTTGCAGATAAATATCTCATAATATTTGCTTGATAAATTCCCATAATTGGTCCCAAACCCATTGAGACTGTTGGAAATTGCCAATAATCAGGCATCAACCATGGATGAGGATAAGACGAGATTCCAGGCTTATCGACTTCTCTTCTAAAGTTATCTAAATCATCTTCTGATAGATACCCCTCTAAAAAGCTTCTTGCATAAATTCCAGGTGAAGAGTGGCCTTGAAAATATATTAGATCTTCTTGACCATCTTTTGACCCTTGAAAAAAATAATTAAATCCAATGTCATACAACGTTGCTGAAGAGGAAAAAGTTGCAATGTGGCCACCTAAATCATCCGATGACTTATTTGCCCTCAATACCATCACCAAGGCATTCCATCTTATGAGAGATCTTATCTTGCGTTCCATGAACAGATCCCCGGGCATTTTTGCTTCTTCGTTTACTGCAATTGAATTTCTAAATGGGGTAGTTAGATTGAAGTCAGGAATGGTTCCTGACTCTGTTAATTTTGATGCAAGTTTACCTAAGATAAATGAAGCTCTGTTATTGCCATCCTCATTAATTATATTTTCTAATGCATCTAGCCATTCTTTGAGTTCGGGATCATTTACCGAATTATTTTTTTGAGACTGATCTTTCAAAATTTTTTTAATTTGACAACGCTGTCATTATATATCGATTTCCATTATGTTGTTATTATATTGTTTCTACAAAATTTCACCAAAAGGTAAATAATTATGCGTTTTTCATACCATCCAACAATGTGCGATCCATCATTTTATTTAGAGCTTGGTAAAGCTGCTGAAGCTGCAGGTTTTGATGCAATAACCTTCCCAGATAGTATTTGCTATCCGAAAGAATGTGACTCGACATATCCATATAATGATGATGGAAGTAGAGATTTTCTTGATGGAGTCCCATTCTTAGAACCATTTTCTATCATTCCTGCAATTGCAGCTGTTACTGATAAATTAGAATTTTCAACCTCAGTTTATAAACTTGCGCCTCGGCAAGCAGTAACCACCGCTAAGTTTGTAACTACTTTGGGAGTTATGACCAATAATAGATTTCATTTCGGTATTGGAGTAAGTCCTTGGTATGAAGATTTTCTTGCTACGGGAGAACGATGGGAAAAACGTGGCAAAAGAATGGATGAACAAATTGATATTCTAAAAGGATTGATGGATGGAGAATACTTTGCTTATAAAGGAGAATTTTATGATATTCCTGAACTAAAGCTATGCCCTGCACCATCGAAACCAGTACCTATATTAATTGGGGGACATTCAAAGCTTGCTTTAAAAAGAGCTGCAAGAGTTGGAGATGGCTGGATAAGTGCTGGATTAAGTTTAGAGGAAACAAAAACTCTTATTGATCAGATAAATGAATACAGAGATGAATTTGGAACCTTAGATCATCCAAATTATCAATTTCAAGTAATGGGGGAAGCGGCCTACTCACCTCAGGGAATAAAACAACTTGAAGAGCTGGGTGCAACAGAAGTCATAGTTGCTTTTAGAAACACCTATGAAGGCGGACTCGATGAAAGAACTCTTGAAGGCATGATAGCTGAAATTAATTGGTACGCTGAGGAAGTAATTAATAAATCAGGTTAAAGTGGTCGGGATGGCCGGATTTGAACCGACGACCACCTCACCCCCAGCGAGGTGCGCTACCAGGCTGCGCTACATCCCGAAAATTAAAGTTTTATTTTGTTGTTTATTAGCAATTATATAAATAGCTCTTTTAAAAATGCACTGGATAATAAATTATATGCTGCTTCATAATATCACTTAGGGCTGGTTATAAAAATAAATGATGCATTTTTAAACCTCAAAATTTAATATTTCAAAAAAAGAGTGATTTTTTACAATTATATTTATTATAAACACACAATTAAAAAAACATGTATAATCATTCGTCAATCAATTACACAAAGTGAAATTTTTAAAAATTTTTGATTATTTTATATAAACTTACAATTAAAAAATTAAATAAAATTTGTACATTTGATTGATTTATAGCGATAATGTGTTGGATAATAAGATTTTCTATTAGTAGGAGTTAGAAAAGATGGCAAAATTAAAATTTAAATTAAGTTACTTACTTGGGTTAGTCTTTCCTTTCGCAAGTTATTCTGTCATTGCAGATGAGCCTGCAAGTGCAGGTTCAGAGGAAGAAGCTAAGAAAGAAGCCTCAGGAGAGTTAAGCGCGGGAGCTATTGCCGCTGCTGTTGCCGCTGCTGCTGCTATTGCTGCTGCCATTGATGATGATGATGATTCGCCGGCACCTACACCAGCGCCTACACCAGCGCCTACACCAGCGCCTACACCAGCGCCTACACCAGCGCCTACACCAGCGCCTACAGTTATTGAAGAGTACGAAGTCATCACTACAGAGCTAGTTAATACTACTACAAACACGGCTACAACTACCTCAACTACAAAAGTTGAAGAGGTTACTTCATCTCAAACTCAAACCAATGTTAGCTACGTTGATCAAACCATAGCAACAGTTACAGGTACTGCCACATCTACTACCACATCTACTTTAGCTGACGGTGACTGGAGAGGACCTGGCTATCAAACATTCATTGAAACTGCTGATGGTGTAGCGATCTATCAAATTGAAGTAGTTGACGAAGTCATTGTAGCTCCTGGAACGCAAACTACGGTAGCGGTTGAAGAAGGCGTTAGTGTTTTAGTCACTGAAGAAGTTGAAACTACCGAAGATGTAACTGTTATTGTTCCTCTTGATATTCAGGTAGAACAGACTGTCGTAACTACCGCTACAAGAGTGGCTGACTAAACATAAATCTTATATCTAAAAGTAAAAGCAGATCTTATGATCTGCTTTTTTTTACCTTCTCTGCAAGATTTTAAACATACTATTTATAATAGAACTCTATATTTATAGTTTCTTCATAAGGATGAATTTCCTGTCTTGATCTAAGCACTAGATTTGTCTCTGAATCAACCCAATATAAATTCACTCCTTTCCATCTGATTTTTTTAGATTCAAAGTGCTCCTCAAAAACTCTAACTAATTGATCATTCTTGTAACTCGCAGCAAATTTCTTTGAATTGGAAGCCATGAAGCTAATATTTTTTTCGATCAAAGCTGTTGGACTTTCAAGTTTAATCAATACCTTAGAGTTTGATTTAAAATAAGTTAATTCATTATGGTCTAATATGGAAATATCATGATCTAGACCAAAAGTTTGAACAATTTTTCCATGTCTCGTAGTTATTTTTTCACCAGCAGCTGAAATCCATGTGTATAAATCTCTATTTATACTAACAAGGGTTAAAATTGCTGGTTCTCTGTTGCCTATTTGAAATTTAGCAAAAGAATATTTCTTTGAATCAATATATTCTTGAGTAATAGGGAATCCATTATTTTTTATAAAGACTGCTTGATAAACGGACTTATAATCCTGAATAGTAAACTGGGCGCATGAGGAAACAAACAAAATAACTGGAAGCAGTCTAGTCATATAAACTACTCCAATCTCTTGACAAGTTAATTTTTGAACCTGCTTCAGTAAGCCCATATAGATAATATGAGTGGTTAAGAGGCGCGGCTCCATCTCTTGTTAAGGGTCGCAGACCCCAACCAAGCCCTCTTCTTCTATACTTAGGCAGGAAAACTTCTACAGGCACAACAAAGTAAAACCCTTTATCAAAACTTCCCTCTCCAAACTCATATTTACTAATATCAGTTAATGAAAAGAATGCGCCAATTCTAAGACCGGACTTAAACCTTCTTGAAAAATCAAAAGTAAAACCTGAATCTTCTGCCAAAAATCTACCACCTTTTACAGCAAGACTAACTTGTGACTGAGGATGAGTGTAATAAAGATTAACATGGCCCGTTAAGGTCTCGTAATCTCTAAATTCAAACAGCATATTATAGTCTCTTTGTTTAACCCACCAGAGCTCAGCTCCTAAGGCAAAATTACTATTAAATGGGCGATAAAGTACTTCTCCACCATAGCCCCCAAACATTTCTTCAAGCAAACCAGCAGAAAACTTTGCATATACATTGTTTGATAGGGATGCAAAATAATTTAGCTGCATTCTTTTAAGATTAAAATCATTGCTTTCTTGCAAATATTTGACTATGTCAGTTCTGACATGCTCTAAGACACTGTCAGATGCAAGAGATATCTCATCAAGGTTACTAGTAATACCTATTGATGCGGATGTTACTAAATTAATATTATTTCTAAAGAGTGTTTCATTGTGAAAACCCAACCTTAAATCTCCAAAGAAAAAGCCATCAGGACCCCCTATTTGAGATCGTACCTCTGGAGCAACAGAATTAAAGTAAACTGGAAAATTAATTGTTGGATTGTAAGCATGATCACTAGGCTTATAATCAGATGAATAAATCTTTATATCCTTAGCGGCTAGTTTATATAATTTTTCATCTTTGTAACGACCAAAACCATCTCTCTCTACTTCTGCCGAATATAATGGTAAACCAGCATTAGTGTTAATAATTTTAAACGTAGAAACCTCCTCTGGAGAAACCTGATCAAGAATTGTAGCAACTCGCCCTATGGCTCTAATATGACTTAAATGATTTGATTGCACAAAATTTACACTCAAAGTTTTATCTGTTAGGTCAGCACTTTGAAGATAGAATTCATTCTTTCTTAGATTAAGCATTGCGGATCTATACAAATAACTTTCTTTTATAGCAGTAACTTGCTTTACTATATTTTGATCTTCTACAGATATTATAGGATCTTTTTTGTGAACAGCATTCTCTCTTCCCCAGGAAGAGGCAAAAGAAAAGCCAAAGTTTATGTTATTTCCTTTTGTTTGAGCTAATTTTAGTTGTAAAAATTTATTTACAGGATAAACAAAACCAAAGTTAAACTTTGAAGATGGCTGTTTTACTGGGGCAAAAGCAAACTGGAAAGATTCTCTGCCCAATGGAAACCCCTCTTTCATATAATCAGTTCCATCATACTCAACTTTAAACCTTAAACCATTTGAATTTGGGATAAATATTTCCATCCCACCAAAATAGCCTGCCTCTCCTTTAAATAACTTTCCAAAATTTACTTCTCCACCTTGAGTATCACTGCTAATATCAATTCGCTCTTTAAATTTGTCACTAAAATAAGTAAAAGGATTCTTAATTTTATTCCCAGATAATGTTCCCCAGCCAATGCCAAATGTAAAGTCTATATTTCTTATCCGCTTGCTCATTGCGACGTATTCTGCTGTAAATACAGATGTTCCAGCAACATCGCGAGCGCCAACTGCTATTTGAGGCATCCAATCAGTTTCTTTAAAAAGCCTTAGTTTTGTATCAAAGCCCTTATCTTTGTATGTTTGATTCCCGCTAAATGCTTCAACATCACTATAAAGCGCGTTATTTATATCAGTGTATTGATATGAAGCTTCAAACCAACTAAAAGGATACGCAATGATTGAGCCATTTATATATGGATCATTATTAGAAAAGCTGAAGGTCAATGAACCTGATTCTTGAAAGCGAGCATTAGGCATTTGTATTAAACCAGTTGAACCATAATTGCTATAAGAAGGAGAATCTGAAAATCTGTAAATATAATCATTCACAGATGTATTCCCAGCAGGAACATTTAAAAGTAAAAAAATGGCAAGCAGCTTAGTCAGAAAATTCATTGCTGTTTGCTTTGCAAGATAGTTTAAAAAATAATGTAAGCCAAGCGAGCCTAGTTATTATTAATGCTATTCAAAGAAGCCAATGATATAGCTAAGCTGCTTAATATCGGAGACACTGTAGCAGCATAAGATACACCTGAGAGCTTGCCTATATTTCTTTGAGCATAAATAATTGAACCTGGATATAAATCAACTGAGCTTGCAAGAAGAGGCAGTTTAGAGACTTTATGTGTATGAGTATTTCCATCAGGATCAATAATCAAAATCTCATTATAAGCGGATTCTTTCAAGCCGCCCGCAATATCAATATAATCATTCACTGTCTTGGAGGAATCATATATGAAATTAGAAGGATTTCTAAAGTCACCAAATAAATAGACAACTTTTTGAAGTTTAGGAATAGTAATGATATCACCATCCATCAATCTCATATCAAGAGAGGGATCATTTTTTATTGCATCAAGATTAAAATTGGCAACTACCCGCCCCTTTAAATCTCTTGACCTCAGCTCTTCAGCCAATAAATCTATAACTGATGAATCAATTGAACTACTATTAGCTTTGCCAATATTAGAAATAATATAATTTACAGTATCTGAATAATTTAATTGAGCGAATAATTGCTCTTTAGCTAATGCATCTTTTCTAAATAATGCACTTCCATAGATATAAGCATCATCTTTATAGCCACCAGCCAATAAAACAGCATCCTTTAAAGTAGAGTTTTGACCTACAACATACTCACCTGGAAGATAAACTTCACCAGTGATTGTAATAGTTGTAACTGGATCTATTGTATTTTTATAACTTGGTACTTGAATTGAATCACGTGGCTCAAGAACAAAATTTTCTAAGTTATTCTCTTTAATTTTAAGTAGACTGGTACCTTTCAAATTTACCCTATTAACTAGGACATGGTCGAAGCCAGAGTGGTACTGCGAAAAACCTGATGCATAATTAATAAGATCATCAATTGATTCTCCTTTCTTAGCTTCATATATTGCAGGTACGTTTACACCACCAGTCACTGGAATAAGATATGACGAGGGATGAACAAAAATGGTATCACCTGAACGCAATGTATTATTAAGCATGAAATTACCAAAAATCATTACCTCATATAGGTCAATTGATTCAACAATTTCTCCATTTCTTTTATGATCAATTTGCCTATATGAACCAGATGAGCTAATTCCTCCCGCTATATTTAACGCTGCTAAAACACTTGAGCCGCCACTGAGAGTATATATACCAGGGCTATCGATGTTACCTAATAGCAAAACCTGTACATCCCTTACATCTGACAAGCTTACAAATACTTCAACTCCAAACGATGCATTATCTACATAAGTCTTTATTGCTGTAGAGGCATCTTGCAGCGTTTTTCCTGCAACTTGGACTTTCCCAACGCCTGGTATAGCTAGAGTTCCATCTCTCCGAACAATAACCTCTTCATTTTCTTCAACTTTTCCAGTAAAAAGAAGATCAAACTTATCTCCAACATCAATAATATAATCAGAATTTAAATTTGGAACATTAACAGGCATGAAGGAAGATTGAGACGAATTAAAAAAGAACTCTCCAAATCTTGATAAGGTTTCAGAAGATTTCTCTCCATCCATTTCAGAAAATTTTTGATCTAATGATTTAATTTCTTTTTTTAATCTTTCAAGAATGACTTTGTTTTTTTCAACCGATGTTTCTGATCTAAATAATTTTTCAAGCTCCTCTTCAGACTGCACTTCATTTTGTGTTTCAACCTGATCTCGAACTGAAGTAGGTAGACCCTCTAGAAAAGGAGAGTCTAATAGACTGGGTTGTGACTGAGAATATAAAGAATGGCTTACAAAGACTAGGAAAATGAAAAAAAACTTTAAAGCAATTTGCTTAACTGTAATTTGTTCTTGATAGTAATTCATTATTTACACACCTATTAATACAATAAAAATATCCTAATTATACCTTAACTCAAGAAAGTTAATTGATTCTAATTTTCTTCAAAAATATCACGAGTGAATACTTTATCCTTTACATCATCCAGCTCATCACTGTAACGATTAGCAAGAATAATATCTGATTTTAATTTAAATTCTTCCAATGAGGAAATAAATTCCCACCTCTCCTGATCAAAATTTTGAATTGGCTCATATATTATAATTTTTATTTTATTTTTTTCTAAATTTTTTATTATTTCTAAAATGGCTGAGGACTTAAAATTTTCAGATCCTTTTTTCATTGAGAGTCGAAAAATTCCTACAACATTTGGAGCAAGAGATATAATTTTGTCTGAAAGAAATCTCTTTCTAGTTATGTTTGATTTGATAACTGATTGAATTAGATCCTGAGGAATATTTCCATAATTTGAAAGCAGCTGCTTTGAATCTTTTGGAAGACAATACCCTCCATATCCAAATGAAGGGTTGTTGTATCCACTTCCAATTCTTGCATCCAAGCTTACTCCTTTAATAATATCCTCAGTATTAAGATTGTTTTCAAGTGCATACGTATCAAGTTCATTAAAAAATGAAACTCGAAGTGCTAAATAGGAATTAGAAAATAATTTTACAGCTTCAGCCTCATCAGATCTCATAGTTAGTGACTCTGTATTTTTCTCTAAAGCAATATTCTTTAACAAACTAGTAAACGTATCAATCTGAGATGAATTTCCTCCAGCAATTATCCGAGATGGATGAAGGTTGTCATGAAGTGCATGTCCCTCTCTGAGAAACTCTGGTGAAAATATTATCTGATCAGTAAAGAATTTTTTATTCATTTGTTCTGTAAAACCAATTGGAACAGTCGACTTGATTATGATTAGAGATTTTGTTCCTGTCTTAATTACAGAATTAATACAATTTTCTACAGAGCTTATATCAAATGTATTTCTATATTCATTAAAATCAGTTGGAGTAGCAATTATATAAAAATCGCTGTTGTTGCCAATATTCTCAAAGTCTGAAGAGGCGATAAGATCAAGATCATTCTTATCTATATAATTTTGAATATCTGTATCATCGATGGGAGATTTTTGGTTATTAATCATTGAAATCTTTTTTTGATTTGGGTCTAGCAAACATACATGATGCTTTGATGAGAGAAGAACGGCCAATGAAAAGCCTACATAGCCCGCCCCAAAAATAGTTATTTTTTTATTCATACTCAAAGTTTATTTTTTAGCATGATTGGATTCAATATTTTTAATAATAGTTAAGACTCCGTTTATTATAATTTTTTCATTAAAAAATTTATTTACTTTTTTCCTTCCATTCGATCCCAGGGATTGAAGTTTTTCAGGTGAAGATTGTAATACTTTTTCTAAAGCGTCTTTTAATGAGTTTGAGTTTTTTACTTCGCATAGATATCCATTTTCATCATCAGTAATAATGCTTCTACAGCCAGCAACATCTGTACAGACTACAGGAAGTGACATAGAGCATGCCTCTAATATACTTTTGGGCATACCTTCTCTATAAGAAGGCAATACAAAGCAATCAACTTCAGCAAGAATTAGCTCTATCTGATCCGTTGGTTCAAAGATTTTTAATCCTGGTATTTTTCTCCAGAGATCAATTTTAGATGGTGAAATTGAAGATATATTCTTATTGTCTTGAGGCCCAACAAGCCAAAATTCACACCTGATTTCATAAGCATTTATTGCTGTTACTGCCTCAATGATTTCGTTTAAACCTTTATCTTCTATAAATCTTCCTGCATAAAGAAATCTAAAGGGCTCAGATGGAATTGAATTTGATTTTCTGAGATTTGAATTAAACCGATTTGTGTCAACTCCTGAACCAGGAATTAAAAAAATTTTATTACTGATGGATGGAATGGTTTTTTTTAAAATTTTTTCATCATCCTCGTTCTGTACATGAACCAGTGATGAGAAAGGAAGTGTTAACCGATATAAAAATTTTGCAATGTTAGATTTGAGGCCTTTATGAATGAATGTAGTCCCAAGGCCTGAAATATTATTTATTGATTTAATTTTAAAAATTGAAGCCGCAATTGTGCCATAGATATTATTTTTAATTGTGAAATGAAAAGCAGCAATCGGTTGAAATTCTCTATAAATTTTTAAAAAAGATATTAATAATTGAACATCACGAAATGGATTAGATCCTGAATTATCAACTTTGATTTCTTTCCAGATGCAGCCTAAATCAATCAGTTTATCTGAGTATCCATCATCTGGAGAAATGCACACTACTTTATACCCATGACTTAAAAGAGAGTTTATGGTGTTCCTTCTAAAATTATATAAATACCATGATGTATTGGCTGAAAATGTAACTAAATTAGTCAAAATAAAAAATTGCCATATGGCACCCACTCACCTGCATGATTAGCATAATTTAACCAAACAAATTGAACTAATGCATAGTAAGCAACAGCAGAATATTTAAAAAAAATAGCTAGATTTTTATTTCCAGGAAAAATATCAGGCAGATAAGAGAAAACAACTAATTGGAGCGGAAGCATATATAAAGCCATTCGATCAACTGCTGTTGAGCTTGGAGACACATAAAATAAAAACATAAAAAATATTGAAAGGCCACCAAACCAAGGCCAGATTCTTTTTTCAAGTGGAGGAAAATTAAATGAATTTCTAAATAGAATCAATAATAACGCTGGAAAAAAGTTCATCAATAATCTGATAAATGTTCCTTCGGATGTGTATTCCTGCTCAAGATATCCATAGATCAAAAAATCTATAGATTCTTGAACAAAGATTAAATATCCAGCAAAAGCAAGAAGAATCATCCAAAACATTACAAAAATACGATTTTTAGCTGCTGCTAATCCAGCTATAGGAAAAAGCAAAATTGCTGATTTGTGTGCAGTAGCTGCTAAAAATATTATTAACACAAAAAGAATAATTTTATTTCGAGACAATGCTAGTAATCCAAGCATTGCTATGCCAAGTGCAAGACCCTGCCTTGTGTAACCCATTGAGACAACTATTACTAAATACGGTATTGATGCTGTAAGGGCGAGCATTGGTCGGGGTAAATGCCTGCAAAAGAGAATAAGACCAAATGAAAAAATTGAAGCACAAATAAGATTTACACCATATATGCCCCATCCATATTTAAAGGAAACCCAGTTAATTAAATTATATAAAGGGTCATCCATTATTGCCGCAGCGCCAGAATACATCTCTGAAAACCTCACTCCATGGAATAAGTTATATTCAATGATATATGTAAACCAATCCCCGCCAACTTGCTCTCTCATTCCTATTATTAAGACCAAAAAGATGAATATCATCCACCATATAGGATCCATGGATATTGAATAAGCACCGTTATTATTAACAGTCCTTTTTTTGCCTATCAAAGCAAAAAAAGCAGGTATTAAAAAAAGACTCCAGTATGCAAACATGTATATAAATGAAATAACTCTAGATTAATTATAAATGAATTAAAAAGAGTTTATTCATTCACATGCAAGGCAAAGAGTAAATATGCTTTAAAAATTGATTCATTGAGAATCTTAAGTTTTCTATTTGATGTGTTATATAATCTTTGCTAAATCATTTTAGCAATATGAGCAAGATTGAAAAATATTACTCAATATTTTCACGAAGCATTTGAAAATATTCACTATTATAATCTTGAATATTTTTTAAAACTTTCTCTTTTGTAATTAACCCAGCAAGCACAGCATTCAAATGTGGTGATCCAAGCAGTTTTCCATGTCTCTTTTGAATTGACCTTACATAGTTCCCAGCATCTGAAAGAGATGAAAAGGTTCCCGTATCAAACCAAGCTACATCATTATCCAGAAAAAAAGCATGCAATGAATTATTGTTTAAATAAATATTATTTAGATCGGTAATTTCTAACTCACCTCTCGCGCTCGGTTGAAGGCTCATAGCAATCTCAATAACATTATTGTCAAAATGATAGAGGCCTGTTACAGCAAAATTTGATGGTGGAATATTTGGTTTTTCAACTATCGTTTTGATGTTTTTTGTTTCATCTAGTTCGACCACACCATATCGTTGTGGGTCTTGAACAAACGAAGCAAAAATATATGCGCCATCGTTGAAGGAATCTGCAAAGTTTTTGAAATCTAATCCAAGAAAAATATTATCGCCTAAAACCATTGTCACAGCATCATTTCCAATAAATTTATTAGCAATGATAAAAGCATGCGCTAAACCATTCGGATGATCCTGTATCTGATAGTTAATATTGATTCCAAAAGATGATCCATCCCCCAATAATAGCTCATATGCATTCTTATCTCGTGGAGTTGTAATAATCAATATATCGTCTATCCCACCAGATATTAATAATGACAAAGGGTAATAGATCATTGGTTTATCAAATATTGGGAGAATTTGTTTTGATAAACCCATTGTTAAAGGATACAGCCGAGTTCCCATGCCGCCAGCTAAAATAATTCCTTTCATACTGTTAACCTCTCCACTTCTTGATCTAATTCAGACTCCCAATCATTAATTTTAAATTTAAAATCATTACTAATTTTACGATTAATTAAGCCAGAATTTAATGGTCTTAATGCTGGGAGTGTAAAAAAATTATTTGTTACTTTTTTAATCTCAACGTTAGGCAATTCAAATTTATATGAAATTTTAGATATGATAGAGCAGATAAATTCATACTTTGAAGTAAGCCCAGAATCACATAAGTGATAAATTTTTTCAAAATCATTATGTAAGAAATTTTCATAGTTATCATAAATAAATTTTGCAATGGTAAAAGCTCTAGTTGGACTCCCAATCACATCAACTGCACCATAA
>Ga0315331_10003077_pt1 | contig 12564 bp, 10 predicted proteins | sample M160m34915metaG_FD_203456 | JGI IMG/M metagenome (GOLD analysis project Ga0315331, IMG submission 203456) | Ammonia-oxidizing marine archaeal communities from Monterey Bay, California, United States - M1 60m 34915 | ecosystem: Environmental > Aquatic > Marine > Intertidal zone | place: USA...
AGCTCATCCGTTGAATGCGGCATTTGATCTGGAGCGCTTCACAACGGGCGCGCTGATTGATGAACATGGCGCAGCCGGAGTCGCGCACTAGCGCGCATCTAAGAGAAGCCCCGATGCTAAGAATTGAATGCCCGTGGTGCGGGGAGCGCGACCAGGAAGAGTTTCAATATGGGGGTGAGGCCCACATTGTCCGCCCCGAAAGCCCGGATACGCTGACCGACGAGCAATGGGCCGACTATCTTTTCAATCGCGCGAACACCAAAGGTATCCACGCGGAGCAATGGTGCCATGCCGCGGGTTGCCGCAGGTGGTTTAACGTTCTTCGCGATACGGTCAGTTACGCGATTCTCACGGTCTATCGGCCGGGAGAACAGCCACCCGGTAACATCGAATGAGCACAGCGAGACGTCTTCAGAGTGGCGGCCTGATTGACCGCTCACGGCGAATCCGGTTCAAGTTCAACGGTAAGGATTATTCAGGCCATCCGGGCGATACTCTGGCGGCCGCATTGCTGGCCCAGGGGGTCCGGCGCTTCGGCCGGAGCTTTAAATATCATCGACCCCGCGGCGTAGTTGGGGCAGGCGCTGAGGAACCCAACGCGTTGGTGCAGGTGGGTGAGGGCGCCTTGAGCACGCCAAACTTGAGAGCGACACAGGTGGAGTTGTATGAGGGCCTGACTGCCCGGACCGTGAACGGGTGGCCGAGCCTCGCTTTTGATGTGGGCGCCATCAATAACCGGCTGTCACGGTTGTTGCCGGCAGGCTTTTACTACAAGACATTCATGTGGCCGCGTTCGGCGTGGATGCGCTACGAACATCACATTCGGCGCGCCGCAGGCCTCGGCCATGCGCCGTCGTTGCCGGATACCGATCACTACGATAAACGTCATGCGCATTGCGATGTCTTTATCGCTGGCGGCGGTCCCGCTGGTCTCATCGCGGCGCTTGGGGCGGCACGATCCGGCGCCCGAGTGCTATTGGTGGATGAACAGACGCAGCTTGGTGGCACTCTGCTTTTTGCGCCGGTTGCGATCGGCGGTCGGACTGGGCTTGACTGGGTTTCAGAACTCGAGGCGGAGCTCAGGTCCTTTCCGGAGGTCACCATCCTCAACCGATCTACCGTGACCGGTTACTACGATCACAATTTTCTGGTGGTCAATGAGCGTCGGACCGATCATATCGGGCCGGGACAGGCATCGTCTAAAACAACCCGGGAAAGACTCTGGCGGATTCGTGCCAAGCAGGTCGTGATCGCGACAGGGGCTATTGAGCGCCCCCTTGTCTTTGATGGAAACGATGCACCTGGTGTCATGCTCGCGTCAGCGGTAAGCACTTACATTCGGCGCTTTGCCGTGGCCCCGGGGCGCAGTGGCGTGGTCTTCACCAATAACGATTCGGGTTACCAGGCGGCGCTCGATATGGTCTCAGCCGGGATGGAAGTCAGAGCTGTGGTTGATATCAGGGAAAACCCCGGTGCCAGCGTATTGGCTGCGGTCTCTGCCTGTGAGATACCCGTTTATCGGGAGTGCGTTGTCTCGTCAGTGCAGTCGGGATTCCAGGGGCTTAAACGGATAGAACTTGCAAAACTGTCTCCCGGTGGAGAGGACATTCTGTCGCACAAAGGGCTAATTAATTGCCAGGTGCTGGCGATCTCCGGGGGCTGGAGTCCTGCGGTACATCTTCACTCGCAGTCGGGCGGAAGACCCCGCTACGACAGTGCTAAGGCATGTTTTGTGCCCGGTAGTTCGGTACAGGCGGAGTGTTCTGTGGGTGCCTGCGGCGGGAGTTTCACGCTTGCGGCGTGTCTTCGAGAAGGTGCGGATGCCGGGATCAGCGCTGCGGTGCAAAGTGGCTGGCCCGGTGGCTATGTTGATGTTCCGGCAGTTAAGGAATTTGCTCAAGCACCCATACAACCGCTTTGGGAAGTGCCGGCCGGAGCGCTTTCGGGGAATGGCGTAAAGAAGTTTCTTGATTTCCAGAACGATACCACTGCGGCGGACATCAAACTCGCCGCACGGGAGGGATACCGCTCAATCGAGCACGTCAAGCGTTACACTGCGCTCGGTTTCGGTACTGATCAGGGCAAACTCGGCAACATCAACGGACTTGCGATCCTGGCCAAGGCACTGGGCAAATCGCCAGACGAGGTGGGAACGACCACCTTTCGCCCCAACTACACGCCAGTAACCTTCGGTACGGTGGCAGGGCGAACGCTTGGCGAACAGCTTTTTGACCCGGTCCGAAAGACAGCGATCCACGCTTGGCATGTACGCCGGGGTGCGAGTTTCGAAAACGTGGGACAATGGAAACGCCCCTGGTTTTATCCCCGCGATGGGGAGGATATGCACGCGGCAGTCAACCGCGAATGTCTCGCCGCACGAAACGGCGTCGGCGTCCTGGACGCATCGACCCTTGGCAAGATTGATATCCGAGGTCCGGATGCGGCCCGCTTTCTCAATCTGCTGTACACCAACAACTGGGATAACCTGCAGCCGGGGCGTTGTCGTTACGGATTTATGCTCGGTGAAGACGGCATGATCATGGATGATGGAGTGACAACGTGTCTGGCACCCGGCCATTACCTGATGACCACAACGACCGGTGGGGCAGCAACCGTCTTAACGTGGATGGAGCGTTGGCTCCAGACCGAGTGGCCGGAACTGAAGGTTTATCTGACGTCAGTCACCGATCAATGGAGTGTGATGAGTGTGGCGGGACCGTACGCGCGTACCGTGCTTAAAGCGGCAGGTTGTGACCTTGACCTCGACGGCGATGCATTTCCTTTCATGAGCATGCAGGCGGGGCAGGTGGCCGGAATTTCTGCCCGGGTCAGCCGCATCAGCTTTAGTGGTGAACTCGCTTTTGAAATCAGTGTGGATGCGAATCAAGGATTGGCCCTGTGGGAAGCAATAATGGTTGCTGGCCGGGACTATGACATCACACCCTATGGCACCGAGTCGATGCATGTGCTTCGGGCTGAGAAGGGTTATGTCATCGTGGGCCAGGATACCGACGGTTCAGTGACGCCTGTGGACCTGGGTATGGATTGGATTGTCTCCAAGAAGAAGGACTTTATAGGCAGACGTTCTCTAAGCCGATCTGACACCGGCCGCCCGAACCGAAAACAGCTGGTCGGTCTAAAGACCGAGGACCCGTCCCGTGTCTTGCCTGAGGGGGCCCAACTCGTTAATTCCCGGCAGGAGGCGCAGCCTGTGCCCATGATCGGTCATGTTTCTTCCAGCTACTCCAGTGCGAATCTGGGTCGTTCTATTGCCCTAGCACTGGTCAAGGGTGGACTGTCCAGGATGGGAGGTACAATTTATGCGCACCTGATGGATGGCTCGGTGGTCCCTGCCACCATCTGTGAACCGGTGTTCTTTGATCCTGAAAACCAACGGACAAAATCATGAGTAAACCCATCGTTATCACGACTGCTATTACCGGTTCACAACCAAGAAAAAAGGATAATCCTGCGCTACCTGTAACGCCTCAGGAGCAGATCGAGTCGACTCACGAAGCATTTGAGGCTGGCTCGTCCCTAGTGCATATCCATGTGCGCGATGAAGATGAAAATTCATCCTCTGATCCTGAACTTTTTGCTAGGGTGCAGGAGGGCATTAAACAGCACTGCCCAGGGATGATTATCCAGTTCTCAACGGGTGGACGGGGGCGTGAAGCAGAACAACGAGGAGCAATGATGCACCTCAAGCCCGATATGGCGTCGCTCGCGACAGGGTCCGTTAACTTTCCGAGTAACATTTACGAAAACCCTCCGGATTTGATCGAGTCTCTTGCTGCCTCAATGAAAGAGAATGGCGTAAAGCCTGAAGTGGAGGTGTTTGATGCAGCGATGCTGTACAACGCCGTGCGGTTGTCAGAAGCGGGAAAAATTCCAAAGCCACTGCATGTGCAATTTGTCACCGGAATTCCCGGCGCGATGCCGACCCGGCGCAAGTTGCTGGAATTTCTGGTGGATGAACTCCACGAGCTTGCTCCTGATGCCACTTGGTCTGCGATGGGGATCGGTCGCCATCAGTTTGAGGTTAATAAGTGGACCCTACAAATGGGGGGTCATGCGCGAACCGGCTTCGAAGACAACGTTAAACTGGGTAGGGATGCGCTGGCGCCTAATAACGCGGCGCTGGTAAGCCTTATTACCGATGTGGCGGCTGACTATGACCGTTATCCGGCAGGCCCCGAAGAGGCTAGAGCCTTGTTAGCCCTGACCTCGGCCGTGTAGGCCGTCAAACGGTATGACTTTCATGCAATCTCCACTTACCGAACTAAAGACGCCCATCCGGAGTCTGGGTGTCGGTGGAGGGTTATCGTTTTGGATCCAGGAACGCCCGTTTCGTACCCACCTCAATCTGAGAGGTGACGGCTCAGACGTCAGGTTTGTGGAAGGAGTAACGACAGCAACCGGGGTTGTACTGCCGCAGGATCCCAATACCTGTGTCTCGAGTGATCGTTGGCACGCGTCGTGGCTCAGCCCTGACGAATGGCTGCTGATGGGTCCTGGAGATAACGTTGCTGTTGCGGGGCTTGTTGATCAACTTGAGCCGTTGCATCACGCCCTTAACGACGTCTCGGGCGGTCAGACGGTATTTCGGGTTGGTGGGAACGCCTGGCGAGATGTTTTGGCTTCTGCATGCCCTTTCGATCTGCATCCGCGGGCGTTTGGGGAAGGGGCGTGCGGCCAGACCGTTGTCGCCCACACCAATGTTGTTTTAATTTTGGTAAGTGATGATCCCCGGGGAGAAGCTCTTGATATTGTGGTGCGCCGAAGCTTCGCTGAGCATCTTGCCCGCTGGCTGATGGATGCCGCGATCGAAGGGGGTTTTGAATTCCTGGCGCCCGCCAGATTGGCTTAACCCATAGGCTTCGTAAGATGACTGAAAGAATTGCATATTTCAACGGCGACTTTCTGCCGGAATCCAAGGTTTGCATCTCGTTTCGGGATCGGGGCTTTAACCTTGGTGACGCGGTATTCGACGCTGAGCGAACCTTCGCTGGAGAAATCTTCCGACTCGGTGCCCATATCGACAGGCTGTACGGGTCCCTCGAGAAGACTTCCATTGACCCCGGCCTGACGCCGCAGGAGATGACGGAGATTACGCAGGAAGTGGTGGCACGGAATCTACCTTTACTCGGGCCTGGAGAGGATTACTGGGTCATGCAGCGTGTCACACGCGGCCTGAATGTTGTCGGGGGTGAACTGTGGCAAAGCAGTGGTGCGACTGTGATTGTCGAATGCACACCCCTACCACTTCGAGCCCGTGCGCCCATGCTACGCGATGGACTGGACGTCTTCACCCCATCGCTTCGCCGGGTGCCACCCGAAAGCCTTGACCCGAACGTCAAGAGCCATAATTACCTTAATTTGGTCATGGCAGACCTGGAAGTCCGGGACCGCTCCTCCCACGCTTGGGCTGTATTACTGGATACACGCGGTTATGTTTCTGAAGGGATCGGCAGCAATGTTTTTTTCGTAAAAAATGGGGAGATACTGACACCCAACGCAGAATTTGTACTCCCGGGCGTAAGCCGAGCGGTTGTGCTCGAGCTTGCAGCGGGCGAAGGTATTAGGGTTCATGAGACGGATATCCCGCCAGAGCAAGCACGTGACGCCGATGAAGCCTTCATTACCTCTACGAGTTTTTGCATCTGCCCGGTACGCTCCTACGATGGAGTGAGCCTGGACGGTGATGGTATTCCCGGTCCGGTTACCCGTCGACTGAGCGATGCCTTCTCAAGGGAGACAGGTTTCGATTTCGTAGGCCAGTATCTAGAGGCCTTGAAAGGGTAGCTCATAGACTCCCCATGGAAGTTTGGGCGAGTTAGCCAGCCTTTTGACAGAATACAGGCGGAAACCGAGAATACGGTTACGGCCTTTGTACTGTGCAGCCTTCTTTGGACTAACTGAAAGCCGGCGTGCCCTTGGGCCTCTACCGGTTTAACCAGGAGAATTCTCCATGCATACCACTCTTGCCCAGGAGGTTTGGCCCCTGGCGCGTGATTCGCGCGTAGCACAGGCAGTTCTTGTCGTGGCGGGAACGCTTTTGTTGGCGGTCTCAGCAAAGGTTCAGGTGCCGTTCTGGCCGGTGCCGATGACTATGCAGACTTTCGTCGTGCTGCTACTGGGGGTCGCCTACGGGCCGCGTCTTGGAGTTGTCACAGGGGCCTTATATCTTGTGGAAGGCGCATTGGGCCTCCCGGTCTTTGCTAAAGGTGCCGGAATAGTTTATTTAATAGGCCCGACCGGAGGTTATCTCTTTGGGTTCGTGATGGCGATGGGTGTCTGTGGCTGGCTAGCGGAGCGGGGTTGGAGCCGGACCACCGTGAGAATGCTTGCCCTGATGCTGGTCGGAGAGATTCTGATCTTTACCCCTGGCGTTTTGTGGCTCGGCGTTGCTATCGGTATAGACAAGGCAGTGACCTTTGGCTTGGCACCGTTCATAGTGGCAGAGATTTTCAAGATGGCGCTTGCTGCGGTTACGGTGCCGTTGGTCTGGCGTGCATTTCGGCATTAAACGAAGGGCCCGCGGGGGCGTTCAGACCCCGAGGTTGTGAGTTAATACTGGGCGAATAGGACAGCAGAACGAAGGAGAACCGATGAGAGATTATCTGCATATACAGCTTCCAGACCAGAAGGTGGAACGACAGACCTTTACCGGTGAGCAGATTGCTCGGTCAGGGCGCTATTTTATCGCCCGCGAGCTTGTAGCGTGTGGCGCTGCCAAAGTCGAACCGCTGTCGGGAGACAATCCTCTGATCTTCTCGGTCGGACCTTTTGCGGGGACCAATTTCTCCAACGCAAATCGTGTGAGTGTTGGCTGCCGTAGTCCGCTGACCGGCGGCATTAAAGAAGCAAACGCCGGAGGCACATTCGGTTTCGCACTCGGCCAGTTAGGCCTTGCAGGCATGACGCTGCATGGCGCCGCCAATGATTGGACAGTCATGCATATCTCGATCGAGGGTGAGGTAAGCTTTTCATCTGCCGAGAATTTGATGGGACTTTCAAATTTCGAATGCGCTGCAAAGTTGCATGAGCGCTTCGGTAATAAGGTCAGCCTTGGAATCTGCGGGCCAGTAGGCGAGTACCTCGGCCTACTCTCGGGCATTTCATTTAGTGATACCGATCGTCGGCCATCACGACTTGCTGCGCGTGGTGGCGTAGGTGCGGTTATGGGTGCTAAAAAAGTGAAGGCGATCGTGCTAGATCTTAACAAGATGCCGAAACTTCACGATCGGAAGAAAGTCATCGGTGCCGTCAAGCAGTACAACGCATTGCTCAAGGAAGACGAGATCGCGCAGAACATGAAGACTTTCGGAACTGCGCTGATGGCTGATACCCAGAATTACCTTGGTGGATTGCCGGTCAGGAATTTCACGGCGGGCCAGCTGGTGGACCCAGATCAGGAAACGATGCGCATGGGCGGAGAGTTTATCCGCGAACAGAACCTTGAACGTGGCGGTGAAACTGCGCACGCTTGCATGCCAGGATGCACTATCGAGTGTAGCAATGTTTATATGGATAGCGATGGGAAGGAAATTGTTTCGCCGGTTGAATATGAAACGATTGGATTGATGGGAACCAATTGCGGCCTAACCGACCCTGACGAACTGGCTCGGGTTAACTTCGTCGCTAATGATCTTGGGATTGATACGATCGAAGCCGGTGCCATGATTGCCGTCCTAATGGACGTCGGGCAGGGCGAATTCGGTGATGTGAACTTTATGCTTGAGACGCTTGAGGAAATCCGCAAGGGTTCCGAAAACGGGCGCCTCTGGGCCCAGGGAACGGCCAGAGTGGGAAAGCATTACGGGGCAGCGCGCATACCAGTGATCAAACAGCAGGCGATTAGCGCCTATGATCCGAGGGTGGTTGAAGGCACGGGAATTACTATGATGATGACAGCTCAGGGTGCTGATCATACCGCCGGAAATCTCCCGAAACTCGATTGTCGTGAGATGGATGCATCCCAGATTGTGGCAGCCAGTTTTGAGGCGCAACGTGTCATGGCAGCATCGGATTCGCTGGGTCTTTGCATCTTCGGGCGTGGCGTTACCGATACCAATGTGGAATTCATAATCGACGCTATTAATAACGCGCTTGGGACCGATCTTCCGATCTCTTTCTATCGGGACCTGGGCAGCGAGACGCTGGATTTGGAGCATGAGTTCAACCGCGCGGCCGGGTTCGAAGATGCCGATGATGACTTACCAGCGTTTTTCTATGAAGAGTCGCTGCCCCCGATGGATCGGGTGGCCCGTTTCCATGGGGAAGAGGTCAACCAGTTCCGGGAATGAGATTCGGTTGCCGGGTTGAAGCCCCGCAACAAAGAAAGTCCCTTAAATTCCGATAATCGGATGGATGGGGGAGCCGTCGCTGAATCTTGAGAAGCGGAACGGCTCGGGGTCTACGAGCGGTTTTTCATTCAAGACGAGGTCTGCAGCGAGTTCTCCCGCTGCAGGGCCGATGCCGAAACCGTGCCCGGAAAATCCGGTGGCGATAAAAAACCCAGGTTGTTGATTCACCTCTGAGATAACCGGTACAGCATCGGGGGTGACATCAATCATCCCGGCCCACTGCTGGGCCACCTCAACCCCGCGAAAGACTGGAAAATCTCTGACTAGGGCGCTTCGCACAGCATCGAGCGAGCTCTGAATAGGCTCGGGATCCAGGATGCGATGCGTGGTAAACGGTTCACCGGTGCCCGCGGCGGCTTGCCTTTGCTGGCGCCAGGCTTCGGCAAAGGCGCTTCCAATCCGGGGCCGCAGGTACGTCCTGGCCATCCAGGCAAGTTTTGCAAACAAACCCAAGAAGCAGAAAGCGTCAGGGGTCAGCTCAAAAGAGATCGGACTGTTGGCGCCTCCAGCGACGGTATACCCGCCGTCAGCACGCGGCCGGACAGAAAAATCCGGAGCACTGATACATGAGTTGAGGTCGGCGGCCACAGGGGCAGTTCGCAGCACCGAAGAGCGCACCTTGAGCTGCGGCAGCACTAGATGCTCGTGTTTACAGAATAGTCGCGACCATGCACCCGCCGCCAGGAGCACGGCTTCAGCGCGGATTAACCCTTTTTCGGTGAGCACCCCGGAAACGTGTCCACCGCTTACATCCAGGCCGAGAGCTGCAGTCTGAGTCAGAATGACTGCGCCTTTGCTTTGAGCACACCGGGCAATTGTCGGGGCGGCGATAAAGGGTTCTGCCTTGCCATCGGTGGGGCAATAGAGCGCGCCATGCCAACGGCGCGAACTGCCTGGTAGATGTCGGGCAACCTCTGCGCCAGTGATCAGGCCCGCGTCTATACCGAAGGGTTCTGCGAACTTGAGCCATTGCACGTGACTTGCCAGGTTCGAATCAGAGTCATCGAGGTACAAGGTTCCACAGCGTTTGAACCCGGTATCCGCGCCAACACGTTCGTTCATCCCAGCCCATCTTTTGAGCGATTCGATAATGAGGGGGATCTCACGAGGATCTCGACCCTGTTGACGGCACCAACCCCAGTTACGGGAGGACTGCTCCCCACCGATTTCCCCTTTCTCGCAGAGCGTGACCGCTATGCCTCTTTCGGCCAGGGTAAGGGCTGCGCTGACACCGATGATGCCGCCACCGATGATGACAACGCCGGTCGGCGTCGTAGGAAATGAATCCGGAATCAGCGGTTTAACGAGGGTCGGCATCGGGAGCCGGAATCACTTTTCCAGGATTGAACAAGTTATCAGGATCAATCGCACGTTTGATAGTAGCCATTATCTCCAGAGCGGTAGGGTCTTTGTATCGATGCATCTCGCTGATCTTGGAGATGCCTATACCGTGTTCGGCGCTGAAAGAGCCACCCAGCTCTGCTACGTGATCGTGCACCAGATGGTTAATCTCCTCCCACAGTGCGAGGAAGGTCTGTCCGTCCATTTCAACGGGCTGCGACAGGTTGAAGTGGATATTTCCGTCTCCAACATGGCCAAAGGGGCACGGCCTGATGCCGGGTACCCGCTGAGCAACCGTCGCTGAAGCCCGGTCAATAAACTCAGGAACCTTTGAGACGGGAACTGAGACGTCGTGCTTGATGCTCGCGCCTTCAAACCGCTGGCCCTCGACCAATCCCTCACGCAGTTTCCAGAGGGCCTGCGCCTGTTGTTCGCTGGATGCGACCACCGCATCAGTGATCTCGTCAGCCTCAAAGGCCGTTTCAAGAATCTGCGAAAGTAGGATCTTAACGTCGATAGCATCACCACTGGCCTGAAGCGCCAGAAGCACATACCAGTCATGTGGAGTTGTCATGGGGTCGGAACACCCCGTGACATGTCGGCAGGCAAAATCCAGACCGATCCGCGGTATGAGTTCGAAACTGCAAAGGGTGCCACCGCTGCCGGACTGCGCCTGCCCCAGAAAAGTTATGCTCGCCGCAAGATCACGAAGGGCCACAAGTGCGTTAGCGCTTTGATCGGGGTGAGGATAGAGCTTCAGGGTCGCCGCGGTAATGATACCTAGCGTTCCTTCTGATCCGATTAGCAACTGCTTGAGGTCGTAACCCGTGTTGTTCTTTCGAAGCCCGTGCAGGTCCGAGAGCAATTTGCCATTGGGCATCACGGCCTCGAGGCCCAGAACCTGGTCCCTGGCATTGCCATAGCGGAGAACATTGATACCACCGGCATTGGTGGCCAGATTTCCACCGATCTGGCAACTGCCTTCTGCGGCGAGACTGAGTGGGAAAAATCGGTTGGCGTCGCGAGCCTGGGCCTGAAGATCTGCGAGGACACAACCTGCCTCAACGGTCATCGCATTGTTGACGGGATCAAGGTCCCGGATTCCCTTCAGGCGTTCAAGGCTGAGAATAACCTCATCGGCCTCGGCCACAGCGCCTCCACAGAGCCCGGTATTGCCTCCTTGAGGAACCAGAGAAGTTTTTTCCGAGATGCACGCCCGCACCACCGCCTGGACTTCAGCAGTATCACGGGGCCGGACGATGACTCGTGACTTGCTTTGGAAGCGCCCGCGGCGCTCCTCAAGATAAGGCTCAGCTTCGTCGCGGTCGGTGATGATGCCTCGATCATCGAGAATGCCTTGAAGGCGCGAGAGCAAAGCATTCATCAGAAGGTTCCTGAAGGGTGATCAGTGATTGACCTAGTTATATCAAGGTATTTTGGACAGCCTAATTATAGAGTTGTGAGGGGGAGGGTGGTGTCACACCGACATTCTTTTTTGGTACAGTGTGAGGTTGAGGAGATAACAACGTTTTCATTATGCATAGGAGAATCGGGTAATGCATCGGATGCTTCATATCGAGCCCAGTCTTTGTACCGGGTGTTTGCAGTGCGAAATGGCTTGCAGTTTCGAGCACGAAGGGGAATTCAACCCTGCGCGGTCGCGCATCCGGGTTTTTGAATTTGAGCACGGCCGCACATCCGTGCCGTATACCTGTACCCAGTGTGTCGAAGCTTGGTGCATGAAAGCTTGCCCGACAGCGGCAATATCCGTTGATACCCAGCTTGGGGCCAAACTCGTTAGTCCGGAAGCCTGCGTGGGCTGCAAAGCCTGTGTTACCGCGTGCCCCTTCGGCACAATTGAATTTAATCCGACCAGCGGCAAAGTTGATAAGTGTGATTTTTGCGGTGGTGATCCGAAATGCGCCTCGGCTTGTCCTACCGATGCGATCACCTATGTGGACGCAGGTGCATCGGGTGTCGGTCGTATGCTAGCGTCCGCGCAACAAGCTGCACAAGGGGGTGCATCATGAGCTGGCAAGGAAAAATACTTCGGATAAACCTGACCTCAGGAGAGTTAACGCCCGAGCCCCTCAACATGGAGTGGGCGAATGACTATATTGGTGAGCGCGGTCTTGCCACCAAGTATCTCTGGGAGAACATGGACCCCAAAGCAGATGCCATGAGTCCCGAAAATGCGCTAATTTTCGCGACCGGGCCGCTGACCGGAACCAACGCATCGACCAGTGGACGCTATGCCGTGGTTACTAAGGGGCCGCTCACCGGTGCAATCGCCTGCTCCAACAGCGGCGGCAAGTTCGGGGCGGAGCTCAAGTACGCCGGTTTTGATCTGCTTCTGATTGAGGGCCGTTCAGAAAAGCCTGTGTATCTACTCATTGAGGGAGACGAGATCAGTTTAGTGAGTGCGGACAAGATCTGGGGCAAGACCGTTTGGGAGACCGATGCGTGGATCAAAAAACAGCACCATAACCCCATGCTCAAGGTCGCAACGATTGGCGTCGCGGGCGAGCGGGGCGTGCGTTATGCAGCGGTGGTGAACGATCTGCATCGGGCCGCCGGCCGGTCGGGTGTTGGTACGGTCATGGGCTCAAAGAATCTCAAAGCGATCGCGATTCGGGGTACTGGCGGGGTGCGTGTCAAAGATCCCAAGCGATTTATGGAAGTGACTGACGAGATGAAGAATCTTCTGGCTAAGAGTACCGGTGGCCTGACGAAGTACGGCACCAACGCCATGATGGATACCATGCAGGAGTTTGGAGGTTTGCCGACCAACAATTTCCAGCAGGTCCAGTTTGATGGTGCTGACAAGATTGATGCCAAAGCCATGCTCAAGACT
>Ga0315331_10003079_pt1 | contig 12562 bp, 12 predicted proteins | sample M160m34915metaG_FD_203456 | JGI IMG/M metagenome (GOLD analysis project Ga0315331, IMG submission 203456) | Ammonia-oxidizing marine archaeal communities from Monterey Bay, California, United States - M1 60m 34915 | ecosystem: Environmental > Aquatic > Marine > Intertidal zone | place: USA...
AGATAAAATTCTGATTGATAGAAGTGATGCAAAGGGTGTTGAATGTATTGGCAGCGAAGGCAATTCCTTTGTAATAAATGCATCAAAAGAAGTCATTCTTTCCTCGGGGGCCTTTGGATCTCCCCAAATACTTTTAAGATCTGGTGTGGGGCCAGCCAATGAAATTACCAGACATGGTATTGACCATCTTGTAGATCTTCCGGGTGTTGGAAAAAATCTTCAAGATCACATTGATTACATTTCAGTCCATAAATACAGTTCAATAAAATTGATAGGTTTCAGTTTAAAAAATATATTTTTGAAATATCCTTATGAGATTCTAAAATACCTTTTTACGAAAACTGGTCTTTTTACCTCTACCATTGCAGAGGCTGGCGCTTTCGTAAAAACAAAAGATGAATTAGAAATACCAAACATTCAATTTCATTATGCACCCGCAATGATTGTTGATCACGGACGAACGCTTCTCTGGGGAACTGGTATGAGTTGCCATTCTTGCCTGTTAAGACCAAAGTCTCATGGTGAAGTCACTCTTGCATCTGCAGATCCGTTTGCTGATCCATTAATCGATCCAAAATTTTTAAGTCATCCCGATGATATGAAAGATATGATCGACGGTTATAAAATTATGATGAGAGTCCTTGGCAGTAAGCCATTTAGCAAATACATCACCGAACATACTCAAAGACCCATTGATATCAATGATGATTCTGATATTGAACAAGCGATTCGGGAGGGAGCAGATACTGTGTATCATCCTGTAGGCACATGCAAGATGGGTGTTGATGATATGTCTGTTGTTGATAAAAGGCTCAAAGTACATAAAGTAAATGGCTTGAGGGTTGTAGATGCATCAATTATGCCGACAATTGTTGGCGGTAATACTAATGCTCCGACCATTATGATTGCAGAAAAAGCTTCTGATATGATACTTGAGGAGTGGAATATTCATTAATCTGCGTTAAATATTCCAAAGCAAATCAATATTACTGATTATCCTGGATGGTCTATAATGATCCATGGATAATAAATACGATATAGCCAAAGATTGGCTCCCTAGATACACAGGCATGCCTGTAGATGACTTTGGGGATTACATTCTTCTTACTAATTTTCAAGATTACGTCGAGCAGTTTGCTGAGAGATTTCAATGTAATATTCAAGGTGAAAATAGACCTATGTCTTCAAGCACCAATGATGCAGGCCTTAGCATTATTAATTTCGGTATTGGTTCACCTAATGCTGCAACGATTATGGATTTATTGGTTGCAAGAAAACCAAAAGGGGTATTATTTCTTGGAAAATGCGGGGGATTAAAAGATTCATCTGAAATTGGTAACCTTATTCTACCAATAGCTGCCATCAGAGGGGATGGCACATCTAATGATTATTTTCCTCCTGAGGTTCCTGCCTTACCCTCATTTAAGCTGCATAAATTTGTCTCTGACAAAATATTAGATGCTGGAACAGACTATCGAACAGGAGTTATTTATACTACCAACAGAAGAGTGTGGGAGCATGACAAAGCTTTCTTAAAAAGACTTAAAAAGACAACTGCCATTGGTATTGACATGGAAGTTGCAACTATTTTTATTGTTGGTCATTACAATGAAATTCCTCGAGGTGCCTTGCTTTTAGTTTCAGATGTTCCCGTAACGCCAGATGGGGTAAAGACTGAAAAATCAGATCAAGCTGTTACATCTAAATGGGCAAAGCAACATCTAGAGATCGGTATTCACGCCATGACAGATTTAAAAAATAGCAGAGATAAAATTAAACATTTTCGTTATTAATTAATCTTCCAGAACAAACTCTTGGAAGTAGTCGAAAATATCTTGGGCTGTGAGTTCTCTTGCTTTTCGCATAGTATCATTTACATTCAAATTTAAATTTTGACCCTTTCTATCCATAATAAATACTCTTGGAATCCCATCTTTGATGCCCGAACTAAATATTTTGAATAATCCAGTATTTATTTCATACTCGCCAACATCAATATTTAAAATATTTGAATTTCTTTCAAGGAAATCCTTTACAGCAGGGATACGAATTACCCCTTCTAAGAATCTTGCATCAGGACACCAATTAGCCCCAAAAATTACTATAGGTTGCTTATTTTCTAAAAGTGTTTTTTTTATGAATGCTTCTAGTGCTTCTTGAGTAATCGTGGCCCCTGAAAAAGGCTTCGGGTAAGGCAGGCTAGGACAAGCACTTGAATCCAAAATTACTTTCATATCTTTTTAAGCGTTCTAAATATTTATGATTTTACTCATTTAGGTGTATTCTAATATGTTAATGGAAAGGTTGATAAAATACTCATTAATTTTGGTTGGTTTGTATGCAGCAATGAGAATAATTATTGCTTTGTTTTTTTATGATCAATTGCCAATTGCTTTTCTTGCAACTGAGTTTAATCAAGATCAAATGGATGAGTATAGAGCTAGAGTATTACTCCCGGCTTTTTTTTTAACGTTAAATTATTTTATCTTTAGATATTTTTCCGGTAAAAATCCAACATCACCACTTTGGCCAATCTATGTGATTAGTGTTTCGCTTCTGATAACTCACATCATTGGCTTCATAACGTTTATGCCTTTGACTAAAGATCCTATTATAATGTTTTTGATATGCTTGCTTGTTTGTTTTGTTGCAAGAGCAGGCCATAATAAAAGAAAAAACGAAATTTTATAGGAAATACGATGATTTGGATTATTCGGCTCTTTCTAATTGTGTATGCGGTAATATATTTTGGTATAGGTGCATGGGCAATTATTGATCCAGTCAAAGATGCTTTAGAGCTGAGTTATGAGATACCCTCATTTATGGATGCTATTGGCTTAAAAGTTTCAGGAGTTATTGGTTACTCAGAGGTTGCGGGATTATATGGTGGTATCAATATCATTATTGGACTACTGTGCTTCCTCGGTCTATTCAGCAGAGGAATAACTACATATGTCTTGTCTCTCCTTGCATTTCTTACCTTTAGCATTGCACTTGGAAGATATCTTTTTGCATTAATTCCAACCACGCCAACTTTTTACAACACCTTTTTTATCTTTGAGGTGATTACTTTTATCTTGTCGTTATTTTTTTTCTTATATATGAAATTTCTATACAATCCCCGAAAGAGTGGCGATGTAGAGAAGATAGCTACTGACTAAGACTATTCCCGCAGACATATACACACTTCTTCTGAATTTTAATTTGGTCAATGAAAAGGCCAACAAAATAAAAGCTAGGCTTAAGATTAATAGGATGCTGAAATCTCTTTCCATGACAACTGGACTGAGTTGAACAGATCCAAAAAATCCAATAATCGGAATAACGAATACTAAATTTAGAACATTGGATCCAATAATGTTACCTACTACCATTTGATGCTTGCCTTTTTTCAAGGCAGCAACTGTGGCTGCTAACTCGGGTAAGCTAGTGCCTAAGGCAATGATAGTTAGACCTATAATTAGTTCTGATATGCCCAACAATATAGCTGTACTTTCAGCATATATAATTGAGATATTTGCTCCTAAAATTAACCCAATAAGACCAATCATTGATAAAAATAAGCTTTTTTTAAATTGAGAAACTTCTGAGTTTTCTTCATCAGGCACACCATCTGTTTTCATAAGGACGAACATAAATAACATAAACAAACCAATAAAACCCATACTTTCACTAAATGAGATTGTTCCATCTGCCAAAGTTAATCCAAGCAATAAAACAGTTAAACCAAAAGGCAATAAATTCCATAAATGAGTTTTAGAATGTGCAGTAAAGTAAAGACAAGAGACGCCAAAAATTAGAGCTATGTTTGAAATATTTGAACCAATGGCTGTTCCAAGAGCAATATCTTCATTTCCATTTAAGACAGCAGATATCCCAACAAAGACCTCAGGTGCAGAGGTCCCAGCTGCAATTAGTGTAAGTCCAATCACAAGATCACCAACACCTAAATGTTTAGCTATAACAGATGCATGGTCAACGAATTTATTTGCTCCCCAAACAAGAATTATGATCCCCACTAGCAGCAGAATAATATTTATAGTTAATTCCATGACAGTATTCTAAAGGCAATACTATTGAATTCATAATGATTTCAAGAGAACATAAGCATTTGTTAAATTATGCAGGGATAACTATGAAAATCGCAGAACTTTTTAATGTCTCAGGAAAGGTGGCAATAGTCACTGGTGGCTCAAGAGGAATAGGTGAGATGATAGCCGCAGGCTTTTTAGCTAATGGAGTTAAGGTATATATTACAGCCCGAAAAGAAGCTGCTCTTATTGAAAAAGCCAATGAACTATCAGAGATGTATTCTGGAGAGTGCATTCCCGTACCCTGTGATTTGAGCACTATGGAAGGGATGAGTGACTTTGTAGACTTCATTCAATCGAAAGAAGAGCAAATTGATTTTCTTATTAACAATGCAGGTGCTTCATGGGGAGAGCCTTATGCAGAGTATGCAGAAAAAGGTTGGGACAAAGTGATGGACCTTAATGTTAAAAGTATCTTTTACTTAACCCAGAAACTTACCCCTTTGTTAGCAAATCAAGCCTCAGTCGAAGATCCTGCTAGAGTTATTAATATTGGATCAATTGATGGTTTAAATGTACCTGCTCTAGAAAGTTATGCATACGGAACATCAAAAGCTGCTGTCCATCATTTAACCAGAGTGCAAGCAAGAAGATTGGTTGGAGAAAATATTCTTGTTAATGCAATTGCTCCTGGTCCCTATGAATCTATGATGCTTGGAGCTGCGGTAAATCATGATTATTCATTAATAGAATCAAGAAATCCAAGAAAAAGAATTGGCTCGCCTGAGGATATGGCGGGGCTGGTACTTTTTTTGTGCTCAAGAGCTGGAGCATACACCGTTGGTGCAATCATTCCTTCAGATGGTGGATTGGTTGGCACAGCTGGGCATGATCTAAGTCAGTCATGAGCTTCTATGAAAAATATTTTTTACCAAAATTATTAGATTGTTGTTGCAGCATGGAGGGCTTTCAAAAAAAAAGAGCTCAAATTATTCCAAGAGCCCATGGAAGAGTTCTTGAGATTGGGATTGGATCAGGTTTAAATTTTAATTTTTATGATTTTGCCAAGGTTACTGAGGTCATTGGCGTTGATCCAGCACTTAGTTCAGTGGCAATTGCAAAATCTAGGGCTTCGACTTTCAACTCTCAAATTTCTTTTATAGAGACAACCGCCGAGTCAATTGATCTAGAATCCTCAACATTTGATAGTGTAGTTATTGGCTTCAGTTTATGCACTATTCCTGATCCTATGCAAGCTCTTGCAGAGGCTCACAGGCTGCTTAAACCAGACGGCTCATTATTTTTCATGGAACATGGCCTAGCGCCTGAGCCTAACATCCAGAAATGGCAACATCGAATTACACCTATTTGGAGAAAAATTGCTGGCGGCTGCAATCTCAATAGAAATATTGAAGAGCTTATTATTGCTGGAGGTTTTAAATTTAAGGATTTAAAAAAGAAATATATCAAGGGACCAAAAATAGCATCTTTTTTGTATTATGGTGAAGCTCCTAAGACTTAAGAGCACTTACTTCTTCGAATGATTCGATTATTAGTTTTCTCATCCAAATATGAGATCCATCATTATCGTCACTAGTGTGCCAAATTAAATACTGTTCAAGTGCAGGAACATTGAATGGCAGTTCAAGGTAGCTTAATCCATGTTTTTTTGCAAAAGTCTCCGAACAAAGCAAGCATAGGTCTGTAGATCTAACTATTTCTGGTGTAACTTGGTAATGCTGCGATCTGAGAGCAATTTCTGGTTGTAATTGCATTTTCTGCATTTCCATTTCTACAACGGAGGCGCCTCTTTTTCTATTTGAGATATTGATATATTTTAATTTAAGGACTTCATCAAGTGTAATTTCTGATACTTTAGTTATGGCGTGATTTGCGCGATGCGCTATTACAAATTGATCAGAAAAAACCTTCATTGAATTAGTATCTTTTGAGTTAGGTATGAATGGGTCTACAGCAAAGCTCAGCTCGTTAGTTGCCAGAGCATGCGGCACTTGATCTCTTGCAGAGTAGTAACACTCCAATTTTATATTTGGAGCTTGTTTTTCCATTTTACCCATGAGGATTGCAAGAATTCTACCTTCATTGATATCACCTAAAGATATTCTAAAAGTTTTTTGGCTGGTTGCTGGATCAAACTCGTCAGGCTCATTCACACTTTTTTGCATGAGTTGTAGAGCATTTTGTATATCTTTAATAATATTTTCTGTTTTTTGAGTTGGGACCATGCCACTTCCAGTTCTTACAAAAAGCTCATCATCAAACTTTTCTCTTAATCTAGAAAGGGCATTAGAGACGGCAGGTTGAGTTATACCCACCACTTCTGCTGCTTTTGTAAGACTACCCTCTGTATAAATAGAGTTCATAATCACAAAAAGATTTAAATCAAAAGAACTTATTTTCATTTTTATCCGATCCTATAGCTTTGCATCTTGCTTGCAGTTATTATGGTAGTTAGCAAATTGATTAGTAATAATAAAGTTATTTTATAACATTCACAATACTTATATTATAAATAACATCTATTAATAAGAGGAAAATAATGAGAGATTTAAGACCAGAGGTCCAAGCTTTTCTAGACAGGGTTCAGAAATTTATAGATACTGAAATTAGACCCAATGAAGCTACATATGCCCAACAAGTGGAAGAGGGTGGTAGATGGTGTGTACCACCAATCATGGAGGAGATGAAAGCTAAAGCAAAGGCTGAGGGCCTATGGAATTTCTTCCTACCTGGTTACGAGGGAGAGTTTGGAACGGGCTTAAGTAACTTTGAGTACTCTCATTTAGCAGAAAAAATGGGAGCGGTAGGGATTGCTTCTGAAGTTTTTAATTGTTCTGCTCCAGATACTGGCAACATGGAAGTGCTTGAAAGATATGGTTCTGAAGAGCAAAAAGAAACTTGGTTAAAACCTCTTTTAGCTGGAGAAATTAGATCTGCTTTTGGTATGACAGAGCCAGGGGTGGCCTCTTCAGATGCAACGAATATGGCTGCAACTGCAGTTCTTGACGGTGATGAGTATGTCATTAATGGTGAAAAATGGTGGACATCTGGTGCTGGTGATCCCCGATGTAAAATTATTGTTTTTATGTGTGTGACTGATCAAGATCCAGACTCTCCTCGACACAAAAGACATTCTCAAATACTTGTTCCCATGGATTCTGAAGGAATCGAGGTAAGAAAAATGATGGAAGTATTTGGTTGGGATGATGCTCCTCATGGACACGCACATCTTAAATTTACAAATGTTAGAGTTCCTAAAAGTAATATGATTCTTGGTGAGGGTAGAGGTTTTGAAATAGCTCAAGGTCGTCTTGGACCAGGAAGAATCCATCATTGCATGAGAGCTGTTGGATTAGGCGAAAGAGCTTTACAAATGATGTGCGAAAGATCTCAAAGTAGAGTTGCTTTTGGTAAACCCTTATCTCAGCTTGGTGGCAATATGGATATCATTGCCAATTCAAGAATTGAATTAAATATGGCAAGACTCTTAACATTGCAAGCAGCACATATGATGGACACAGTTGGCAATAAAGTTGCTGCAAGTGAGATTGCTCAAATTAAAGTGATTGTTCCAAATATTGTCTGCGATGTAATAGATCGAGCAATTCAAATGCATGGCGGCGCGGGTGTGTCTCAAGTATTCCCACTTGCAAGAATGTATGCTGGAATGAGAACTTTACGACTTGCTGATGGACCAGATGAAGTGCACAGAAGATCTGTCGCTAGGTATGAATTGGGCAAGTATTCCGATTATGATAAGTCAAAAGTAGAGTCATCAAATGTAAGTAGGTCCTAGAAGAGAGTTGATTAACAACTTAATTTTTTACGACACTGAAACAACTGGCTTAATAAAAGACTTTGCCCAGATACTCCAGTGCGGCTCAATACAGTCGAATCGAAATTTAGAAATATTAGATGAGCAAAATCTAGGCTGCGCTCCCTTGCCTTGGGCGATACCCCATCCAATGGCAATGGTTACAAATAAGAAAACGCATCTCCTTAATTCCAATGTATCCCATTATGAGATGATGAGAGATCTTAATCGTCAATGGCGCCAGTGGACCATTGATGAGCCGGGAGTTTTCATTACTTTTAATGGCATGGCTTATGATGAAGAGCTGGTGCGACGACAATTTTATTGGAATTTATTTGAATCGTATCTTACTAATACCAATGGAAATAGTCGCTTAGACCTTTTATTGATGATGAATAACGTTGCTGCTTTTTCTCCTGATTTATTAAATATTCCACTTTACAACGGAGGTCCAGCAATTAGCCTTAAACAGGCAGACTTAGCTGAAGCTAATGGCATCGAAATTGGTGACGCTCATGATGCAATAGCTGATTGTAAATTAATGATCTCTTTGCTTGAAATAATTAATCAAAAAAAGCCTCAGTTATTAGATTTTTTTCTCAGCATTTCTTCCAAACCAGGCGTTCAAGAAGCTATTAAAAAACCAGGTTTTTTAGGTCTTGGAGAGGTCTTCAGGAGGGAGATTTTTAGGTATCCTGTTGTTCCTTGTGGTAGCAAAGCGCCAAATGACCTAATGTTTTTTGATTTAAGCTTCGAACCTGAAGAAGTATTTGATCTAGATACGCAAGAAATCTATTCAATGGTTCAAAAGCCTGGCAAATCAGGCCCTTTTAAAAAATATGGAATTAATAAAACAATACCCATATGTCCCAGTTCCATGATAGATAACAAAAATGCCTTTGATGTGGATTTTGCAGTCTTAGAGGATAGGGCGAAACAGGTTAGAGAAAATACAGATTTTCAATCACTTGTTAGTCAAGCCATGGAAGATAAAATTAATAATTGGAATAATGAATATGATCATATCGAGCAAATGATTTATGCAGGTGGCTTTCCATCAAAAGAAGATAAAGACCTCATGGCAGATTTTCATCGTCTAGACTCTGCGGAAGAAAGAATAAAAATTTGTCGTAATATCACTGATGAACGGCATAGACTTTTTGCAGAAAGGTTAATCTGCCAGTTTTATCCCCAAGCAGCTCCTGAGGATATGATGGGTAGATATCAATTGCTAATTACTCAACGTCTAAATGAAGAGGGTCCCTGGGGCTCTATGAGTAAAGTTATGACAGAATTAGACAAGTTGTTAGAAAAAGATAATTCTATAGAGACTCAAACTATTTTAGAAGAAACTCAAGCTTTTTTAGTGCAAAGAGCTAATACCATTAGTTAACCTAGGTTGGTATTAAAATAGTCACATAATCAGTATGTGATTGTATAATGTTTCCATATTTAGACCCGTAGCTCAGTTTTGGTTAGAGCGTCGCATTGACATTGCGAAGGTCGATGGTTCGAGTCCATTCGGGTCTACCAATTTTTAAATAAATAAACTAATGCAAAATTCAGAAACTTATTTTCATAATTTTGAATCAATCGATAATGCAAAGAAATCTATTCTCTTTATTGCAGGCGCTGGTATGGACCATCGATTGGTTAGAGCCATCCGATTGCCTGAATCTGAATATAATAAACCTTTAATCATTGATCTTCCTGGCCATGGTAATTCAAAAGGATTCTCAACTAATAGCATTGAGTCCTATAGTCTGTTCTTAAAAAATGCTCTAGAGGCATACAACCTAAAAGACTTAGCTTTATGCGGGCATAGTATGGGTGGACTAGTTGCATTGGATATGGCAGTTAATCATAAATTCTTAACTAACCAAATTATTTTGGTTAACAGCATATATCCTACAAAAGTTGCTGATGCCTTGCTCGCAAAAGCAAAAGCAGGTAATGGGGAGGCCGCTAATTTTATTATTAAATATGGTCTTTACAAGAGACTTCTTGGTTTAAAAAATGCTTTTTCTGACGGTGATGACTCAGTTATGCTCGATGATTTAGAAGCATGCAATAATTATCAATTAGATTTAAATGATCTAAAAAATTTAGGAACTCCTATATCAATAATTCTGGGTGGAAAAGATAGACTGGTTGATTTCAAGGCTGTAGAAAATTTTACTGATACTGTTTTAAGTAAAACTTACACAATGGATGAGGTAGGGCATTTCTCTTTTTTTGAAGATCCAGCTGAGTTAAGTAAGTTAATTTCTAAAATTTTTTAAGCTTTTAAGTCCAAACAAATAGAATCATTGGGATCGAAATAGCCACAATTACACATTCCAGCGGAAGACCAAGACGCCAGTAGTCTCCAAATTTATAATTCCCTGGAGCCATTACCAACGTATTACACTGGTGCCCAATTGGAGAAAGAAAGGCGCAGCTAGCTCCAACTGCCACTGCCATAAGGAAGGGTTCAACCGGCTGCCCGACTTGAATGGCAAGATTAGCTGCAATGGGAGCCATAATCACAGCAGTTGCTGCATTATTTACGATATCAGAAACAAACATTGTAATTACTAAAATCATCAGGATTAACCAAGGAAGCGCCATACCCTCAGTACTGGTAGATATAAAATTAGCAATACTTAATGAGATTCCAGATGTTTCAAGGGCTTGCCCCACAGGTATCATAGCTGCGAGCATAACAACAACTGGCCATTCAATATTTCTATATAAATTTCCATTCAATACTTTGATTGATATAAAAGCTAATACGCATAACAAAAATGCAACCACAATGTCTATTACATTAAAGGCAGTGAGCCCGATTGCTAAACCAAAAAATATTAAGCTCTTAAGCAATCTACTTCTGCTGGGTATGGTTTGAAGATCTCTTTCCATTAAAGGCATTAAACCTAAATGTTTAATTCTCTCCTTAACCCCCTCATCATCAATTGTTCTTACTCCAAGTAGCAACACATCACCAATCTTAAAAGCCTCTCTAGCAAGTCTGGTTCTAAATTTTGCACCTTGCCTCCACAACCCAAGCAGCGCTAAATCTTCTGAGGCAAGTCTTTTAAGAAATTCATGTTTTCTGCCAACAAGCCTTGAACCCGCTGTGACCATAACTTCAATTTCTGCTAAATCTGACTCTTTGACTGTTACAAGATCGTCAGCAATCTCGAAACCAAGGGCCTCCTGAATTGTAGAAATATCATCCGGAGAAGTTTTGATAACCAAGATTTGCCCAGGTTGAATCTTTTTGCCCATTGAAACCCTTGAAACGCCTCCAGTATCATTTACCACACCCAAGACTTCTGTTTCAGGACCTGAAATCTTCTTAATTTCAGATAGCCTCATTCCAATAGCCTTACTGTCCTCTTTGACAGTCACCTCAAAAAGATAGTTTTTTAAATCAATTAATCTAGTTGCGTCATTTGCATTCTCGCGCACTTTTACAAATCTAAAACCAATAAGTGCGATAAATAAAACACCAAGAATACTTACTGCAAGCCCGACAAATGAATAGTCAAAGAAGTTAAAGGCAACACCTGTATATTCTTGTCTATACTGAGCAATGATAATGTTTGGAGGTGTTCCAATAACAGTATTCATCCCTCCTAGAATGCTAGCAAAAGCTAGCGGCATAAGAAATTTAGATGGATTCCATTCCATTTTTTGACATAACGATAAAGTTATAGGTAGCAACAATGCCATTGCGCCAATATTATTCATAAATGAGGACAAAAAGGCTGCAACAATCATGATCATAATCATGTACTGATTTTGTGAGAGAGTCATACGAGAAATCAAATTTCCAGCCAAACTAACCATTCCAGCTTCTTGCAATCCTCTGCTTATCAAAAGAACGAGCGCAACGGTTATTACAGCCGGGTGTCCAAAACCTGAAAACGCACTTTCTGCTGGAACAACACCGAATAAAACTAATCCAGCCAAGCATACAAGAGTAACTCCATCATAGCGCCACTTTCCCCATATAAGAAAGCCAACAAGGATAGCTAATGCTGTAACCAAAATTCCTTGCTCAGACATGATAATGATTTTTTAAATGAATTCTATTTCTAGTCTTCGCCTTGTTGTGGATTTGAATCATTTGAGATTTTTTCAGATAAATCTTTGGTCAAATATTGACCTGGATCTAACTCCTCACTGTTTTCGATATAAATTGATCGAGAAGGATATGCAAACTCAGAGCCGTTACTTCTAACAATTTTTATAATTTCGAAAATAAGATTTTGTTTTATTTTCGAGAAATCAGTAAAACCAACAGGGTTTGAGTAACACAAAACTCTTAAATCAATAGAGCTTGCACCAAGCTCTTCCGTTCTTGCAAAAGATTCTTGATTTGGATTCTTGATAAAGTCCTCACTGGATGCAATATAATCTGAAATTTCATTACAAATAATCAATAGCTGAGCTTGAGTGGTTGAGTACGTCAAGTTAATTGACCAGCTAATTCTCCTGTAAATCATATTTCCGTGATTGATAACGCTTACATCTGACAGATCTTTATTAGGAACGAGCATTGGTGCAGTATCAAACATTCTAATTAGAGTTGATCGAAAACCTATATCTTCAACAATACCATGCAGATGACCTGGGACCTCAATCCTATCTCCAGGTTGAAATCTATTTTCTCCAATAATGAGCAATCCAGAAATTAAATTTTTAAAGA
>Ga0315331_10003080_pt1 | contig 12559 bp, 11 predicted proteins | sample M160m34915metaG_FD_203456 | JGI IMG/M metagenome (GOLD analysis project Ga0315331, IMG submission 203456) | Ammonia-oxidizing marine archaeal communities from Monterey Bay, California, United States - M1 60m 34915 | ecosystem: Environmental > Aquatic > Marine > Intertidal zone | place: USA...
AAGAGTTTGTATTGAGGAATATTTATACTCTAGTAATGGTGGCCTAAGTATATTATTACATGAAAATGACGGCGAGGATGAATTGAGAGACCATACAGCAGGTGCACGTTGGATTGGTGTTGCGCTCGAACTCGATTTATCTTTTTTTCAGTAACTGTAAATTACTTTGTCCTAGTGCTCCGTTATACTCAATCAGTATGTCTCTTATGTGTTTTTAATTTTTCAGACTAGTCGCCGGCTTTAGCAAGTGCGATGTTTGAGATTAGGTGAAATAAGGCCGTACTGCTATTCTCTCGCGTGTGTCGATCGTATTCGGGTGCTATGCAGTAGTTATACAATTAAAATTTCATAAACTTCTGTTGTTATAACAGGCCTGGTCTCGATTGGGAGTGGTGGATCTTGATTCAATTTGATTTATCAGAATATTCAAAAATCAGTGATGACGATTATAAGAAAGAGAAGCGTAAGTTACTCATTGAGTTAGTAAAGCTTCAAGAGTGGGTCATCAAAAAGAAGAAACGCATTGCAATAGTTTACGAGGGAAGGGACGCTGCAGGTAAAACTGGTAGTATATCGGCATTATCACGTTATCTGATCCCTCAAAAATACAACATTGTTCATTTAGGTCGACCCACAAAACGTGAATCTCGTAACTGGTTTGCTCGTTACGCGAAACACTTGCCCAGTAGAGGCGAAATAGTTTTCTTTGATCGATCCTGGTATACACGAGCACTGACTGAAGTGACAATGGGCTATTGTACTAAGCGACAATACACATACTTTATGAACCATGTTCTTGAATGGGAACGAGGCTTTCAGAAGAAAGGAGTGCAGTTTCTCAAGTTTTACTTATCCATAAATAAACCCATTCAGCAAGAAAGATTACATCGGCGCGCAAGTAGTCCTTTAGTGTATTGGAAAATTACAGAAAATGATCTGAGAATGGTTGAGAAATGGGATATGTACACTTTGTATAAAAACCAAATGTTCGATAGAACCTCCTCTAAAAAGGCACCCTGGGTTATTTTAAACTCTAACAATAAGAAAATAGCGCATCTGAATGCTTTGCGTTATATCCTGCAAAGTTTCGACTATACCGGAAAAAAAGTGCCTCAACCCACCTCGCTCTCGCGAGGGTTAAATAATTATGAAATTACTGTCGCTGGCACTACTTTTGTTAACCTCACTTACAAACAATACAAGATTCTAAAGCGGTTATCAGAAGTTGAAAAATAATAGTAAAATTGCGTCTATTGATTGTGGATCAAACTCTATTAAATACAGGCAGTATCGCTGGGACAAGTCGAACACCTTAGTTTTGGAAGATGCTAAACGCTTGAAGATCAGGCTTGGTTCAGGGGCATTCAGTGGACATAGTTCGATTACAAACGATGTGGTTGGAGCAATTATTGAAGGCTTTCAAAAGTTAGGTAAGAGAGCGCAAAAGAACTCAGCGTCTATAGTCCGTGCGGTGGGGACCTCAGCGTTAAGATCGGCGGAAAATGCAAAGGAAATATGTGAGATTATACGCAGGGATATTGGCGTAGAGATTACTGTTTTGTCCGGCATCGAAGAAGCTCGTCTTTTAAAGTACGTGCAACCTGAAAAAGCTTTTAAAAAGAATAACTGCCTGGTTGTAGATATTGGAGGTGGCAGTACTGAACTTTATCATGCTGGTACTAATAAAGAATTCATTCGCTCGATAGATCTTGGGGCTGTACGAGTTATGGGAAACCATGATGAGGCTAGCGAATGGGGTTCCTTAAAGTCTACGATAGATGAACTTAATGGTGAGTCGATAGAGACAGTTCTTGGTGTCGGCGCGAACGCTAAAATTGCCGTTGGACTCTCTGGTGCAGACAATGCGCCATCGGCATCGTTGGATGACTTGAAGACTGCTGGAGCGTACCTAGCTGGAGTCTCTGTTCATAATTTGAGTAAAGAATTTTCCGTTTCAGCAGATCGAATGGAATTGGCGCCACATGCGATAAAGATTTGGACTGTGATATTAGAGAGACTGCCGTATGCCAATTTACACGTAAGTAAATGGACTTTGTGTGATGGGGTGATTCAACAGTGGTTGGTGGATAACAATTTTTCGACATGTCACATTCTCTGAAATATGCCGATGGATAAATACTAGAGGAGGAAGTTTCGTTTGGGAGTGCGGTGTTTGCAAAAACTGCTAATTTTGCGAAAATTAGACATATGAAAATTGAAGCAATAACTTTAGCTGTATTTATGATGCTTATATTAGCGCCACAACTTGGAGGTGCTGCTGACTTTGAAAAAGGGCTTGAAGCTGCCCAAAAAGGCGACTATCTCAGAGCACTGCGCGAATGGGAGCCTTTGGCAGAGGAAGGGTTAGCAATTGCCCAGTCAAATTTAGGACTAATGTATCGATTGGGACAGGGTGTTGAGAAAAATATTATAACGGCAATTAAGTGGTACACATTAGCTGGCGAGCAAGGTTATGCGGAGGCTCAGTCTAGTCTGGGCCTCATGTATTTAAACGGCGAAGGCGTTCTGAGGGATTTTAAAAAGGCATTGAAGTGGTACACACTGGCTGCTGAGCAAGGGGATGCGGACGCACAATACAATGTTGGAACTATCTACGACGAAGGGCTAGGTGTCGATCAAAATTATGCCATCGCCGCAGAATGGTACCGCCTCTCTGCTGAACAAGGTATTGCTTTCTCTCAGTATAATTTAGGCTTGATGTATAACCGAGGGCAAGGTGTAGCTCGCGACGATCGAGAAGCAGTTAAGTGGTATCGTTTGGCTGCCGAACAAGGCTTTGCTTCTGCCCAGACTAATCTCGGTATAATGTATGCGTTTGGTTATGGGGTAGAAAAAAGTTATGTTGATGCTTATATGTGGGGCGGTTTAGGTGCTTCTAACGGAAGTTTTAACGGGGGAAAGCTCAGAGATGATTTTGCCCGTAGGATGAGCGCAACTGAAGTTAAAGAAGCGAAGAGACGTGCGAGAGAGTGTGTTAAAAAAAATTATAAAGGCTGTTAGAAAACAATTCGATGCTCAGGGGTTATCGGAGGATTCGTTTGCAGCCTCGTTTGCTTCATTCATTTGATGGTTTTCCTGGTTAAATTGCACTTTATGCCACCCTAGCCAAAACACTGCCCCAATGATTGTCATTAGGATTTCTGAACCTTGAAACGGATATATTGAGTTAACATATGCTAGGTCAACAGCCCATTGTTGATATCCAATTGTGGACATTTTTCTCTCCTTCTTCCATTAACTTAATTTAAGACCGAGTTTTTCCGTAAGCAGAACGCTCTTTCTCTATCGCGGCGAGTTGCTCTTTAGCTAATTCACAACTTCGATTGTCAACAAAGTCGAGTCCCTGTAACTCTATCGTCTCTGGAATACGTAAAATGCCTAGAGATGACTGGAGTCGAGTTACTAGGTATGCAGGCAAAAAGCCGAGTAAGCCAAACATTATGAGAGCGCCCAATAGTTGGCCGATTGGATTGATTGCGGCGTATCCTTCAAAAGGAGATGAGGGCACTCCCCAGAGTACAAATCCGGAAATAATAAGACCTACGACTCCCGCGTATCCATGGACTGCAACTGCACCTACTGCATCATCTATCTTAAATTTTCTTTCTACCCAGTAGTGAAGCTTATATGCGCAAATGACGCCAGTTGCGCCGATAAATAGGGCCTGCATCGGGTGATATAGATCGTTACCGGCGGAGGCTGTGATAATTCCAGCTAATCCACCCGAAAATGTCCAGAAGGCGTCACCTTTAGAGACTATGTATGCGGCCATTAATCCTCCTGAAAGCGACATCAGGAAATTGAAAGTTATGGCACTTAGTGTGGTTGGAGTAAGATAGATGTTGGTCGCGGTCCATGTGGTGCCAGTAATTTGTCCATCAATCAGCGTCGGTGAAATAATCGGTACATTACATGCCGCATAGAACCCCCAAAATCCGGTATAGATCATGAAGATTCCAACCGCCAGCAGCCAAGGGTTATGAGGTGGGATTATTCTAGCTACTCCATTTGCGTCAAACTTCCCTATACGGGGACCCAGTACCGTAAGCACGCCTAATGCGTAGCCTCCAGCGATGGCATGAATAACTCCCGATGCGTATGCATCATGGTAACCTAATTCTCTCACCATCCAGCCCGCATAGTGCCATCCCCATGCCGCGTCTATTATCCAAAATACAGAGCCGATGAGGATAGCGTGGATCCAAAAAGCACTAGACCGGATCCGTTCGATAACAGAGCCGGATACTATAGATGCAGCAGTCCAGGAAAAAAGCAAGAATGCTGCCCAAAATACTCCTGTGATATGGTCATTCAAATTTGTCCCCATTGTTTCTGACCAAGGCAAATTATTCTGACCGGCACCTAAATCTAAAGTTCCAAATAGTGGGAAGTTCGGGAAAGTCCAATAGATCCACCAACCAAAGAGGAAGAATGTAATAGTCACCAACGGGATAATCATTACGTTTTTCATTAGAGTATGCATATGATTTTTATGTCGGCTAGCACTTACCTCATATAAGCAGAAACCTACATGAATTAAGAACATAAATACCACAGTCACCCAATAATAAAACTCAGTAAAAATAGTCGTTAAAGCGTTGAGATTACCGTCCATGGTGAACTCCATATAAGCATAGTGTTACTTGTACAATATTTTTAGTTGCTGTCATAGAAATTTCGATCGAAAAAAAATTCTATCTATCCACATGTTATATCTAGAATATACCAAAACTAGTAATCTAATGAATATTAGTAGTTAAATTAACACCTATTTAATAGTTCTCTGTAATTCTTTGGAGTGAATACAAAATTGAACTTTGACAATTTTCCTCAATATATTGGATTCTTAGGAGCCTTTTGTACGACTATCTCATTTATTCCTCAGGCGGTGAAGATACATAGGACAAAAAATACAAGCGACATCTCTCTTCCTATGTGGGTTTTGCTCAGTCTTGGCATTTGCTGCTGGCTCACTTACGGGATTCTTCGCGGAGATCTGCCTCTAATTATCGCAAATATTGTGACGCTAGCGATCTCTCTCTTTATTTTGAGTCGTAAAATAAAATATGGATAAAGTTTCTCAGATTCAATCTGTTAAAGATTCGATAAGGAGTGAAGCCTGCTAATAGTTTTTATTACTTTGATAACGCGAATGTGTAGACAAATGAGACCTATTTACTGCCGCTTTTTTTTGTTAATGTTTGTGCGGTACATAGCTATGTAGACTATAATAAGCGAGTCCAATTCAGGGCATATTTATGTAGGGTTTTATCATGGAAAAATTAGATACAGAAAAAGTCACCAATATTCTTAATTCCATTATGAAGTACGAATTGTCAGGTGTTGTAAGATACACGCATTATGCCTTGATGGTTTCGGGCCGAGATCGCATAAGTCTGAAGCAGTTTTTTCAAGACCAAGCAACCGAGTCACTGCAGCACGCGACGCAGGCGGGAGATTTAGTGACGGGGCTGGGCGGACATCCTTCTTTGGAGATTTCTATAATAGAAGAGTCAAATAAGCATTCCGCGATCGATTTGCTTGAAGAGAGTATGAAGCATGAACAGGCTGCTATCGCTATTTATGAAGAGCTGTTAGTTGCATCGGAAGGAGCTAGTATTTATATTGAAGAATACGCTCGAGAAATGATAAAAACGGAAGAAATACACCGTATCGAGTTGAATAAAATGCTGAAGGATTTTGCTGATTAAAAAATTTATAGAAAAGTTAATTATAGAGGATGAGTGTTTATGAGTGCGTATGTAGTAGTTCACGTTAACCCCCTCGACGCGGAGAAGGCTGCAGAATACTCCGCTGTTGCTGGGCCATCTGTGGTAAAACATGGTGGTGAGTTTGTGTTGAAAGGTCCTGCAGAATCACTTCATGGAGAAGAGCTGGGGAAAATGATGGTGATTGTTAAGTTTGCTGATAAGGAAGCCGCAAAGAAGTGGTACTTTTCTGAAGAGTATCAAGCGATTATCCCTGTACGTGAACAGGCGTTTAAGGCTAGTTTCATATTAGGATCCGAGTAGTCTGGAGTGGATTTCTATCAGTTTCAGTCGTAATTAGTATGGGTGGGTAAGCCTACTTCAGGTAATGTGCAAATGTTTTTATTCAAATTTTTCTTATTTAGTTTTTTCCTTTGCTGGGCTCAATTGGTTTTCTCGGTTGAACATACAGTGAAGGGAGTTGTCACAAAGTGGAAGCCGATGGTCACTTTTGCTCAGCCAGGTGACACTATAAAGTTTGTCGGTATGATTGGGCATAATACTGTCACTATAGACGGTATGGTTCCAGATGGAGCTAAAGGCTGGGAATCAAAGTATGGAGATGAAGGCTATACAGTTACTGTAAACGAAGAGGGCGCATACATTTTCAAATGCACTCCGCATATAACCACTGGCATGGTGGGGGCGATCGTCGTAGGCGATGACATGCCGCCGACTAATTTAGCTGCAGTAGAAAAAAGCGTCTCTAAGGTGACAATAGGTAAGAGTATGGTTAAGCGTACGATAAAAAAAATGAAAAAGGCAATTGCTAGCCGAACTGGTGGTTAATGACGCGTGATTAGCTAAGGGTTGGCGGTTTTTCTATACGAACAGCACAGTGTTTAAATTCTGGAATTTTCCCTATTGGGTCAATCGCGGAAATCGTCAGCAAGTTGACGGCAGCCTCCGCATAGCAAAATGGCATGAAAACATTACCTTCCTGAAGACCTTCGTCTGATTTTACCTGTGCAGTTATCGATCCTCTCCTTGAAATTAACGATATCATATCGTTTTCTTGAAAACCGTTATTGAGCAGATCAGCGGGACTCAGACTTATCATCGGATGAGGTTCTAGTGCGTCGAGCGTACTGCTTCGGCGTGTCATGGTGCCGGTGTGCCAGTGTTCCAACTGCCTGCCTGTGATCAAAACCAGAGGGAATTCCTCATCTGGCAGTTCGGCCGCGTGAGAAAAGTGAGCGGGAGAAAATTTCGCATAGCCTCCTACAAGGTCAAATTTTTCTTTGAATAAAACTGTTTCACTTTCTGGATTATCTAGTGTGTAAGGATAAGTGATGCTATCTCTCTCCTCCAGTTGTGCCCAAGTAATCCCACTAATTGATTGCATAGTCCTAGTCATCTCGGAGAAGACGTTCTTAGGGGTACAGTCATCCCAATCTAAACCTATTCGATTAGCGAGTTCTTGGATGATTTCGATGTCTTGTTTCGCGGCACCGGGAGTTGCAACAGCTGCTCGGCCTAATTGTACTCTTCGATCTGTGTTGGTGAAGGTGCCAGTCTTTTCAGGGAATGTTGAAGCGGGTAGTATCACATCAGCAAAGCTAGCTGTTTCGGTGAAAAATATATCTTGCACTACTAGATGTTCAAGTTGGGCTAGCGAGTGTCTCGCATGGTTGAGATCAGGATCAGACATGGCGGGGTTCTCGCCCATGACGTAAAGGCCCGTCACTTCTTTTTTCTCCGCGGCCTGAAGGATCTCAGTTACAGTGAGTCCTAATTTTGGATTCAACGGAGTATCCCACACAGCCTCGAATTTCTGTCGCACATTTTTGTCTGTCACTGATTGGTAATCTGGATAAACCATGGGTATAAGTCCAGCATCAGAGGCACCTTGCACATTGTTCTGGCCACGCAAAGGATGTATCCCCGTACCAGCCTGGCCAATGTTACCTGTTAGGAGTGCGAGGGAAATCAGACTTCTGGCATTATCGGTACCGTGTACGTGCTGAGATATACCCATACCCCAGAAAATCATAGCACGCTCCGCAGTAGCGTAAAGTCTAGCGGCATTCCTGATGATGTCTGGCTCTATACCGCATACTAATGACACACTTTCAGGGGTATATGATGAAACGACATCTTTAAGTTCGGTAAAATTAGTTGTGCGTTCCGTGATGAAGTCTTGATCAAGTAGATGTTCCTCAATTATTACATGCATCATAGCATTCAGTAATAACACGTCCGTATCTGGTCTAAACTGAAGAAAATAGTCCGCGTGCCTTGCGAGGTCTGAACGATAAGGGTCTATTAGAATAAGCTTTTTTCCAGCTTTAATCGCGTTTTTAATGAATGTCGCCGCCACGGGATGATTTACTGTCGGACGTGCTCCAATGATTAGCATTACATCAGTTTCAGCTACTTCCTCTATTTGGTTAGAAACTCCGGCGTTACCTACCATTTCTAACATCGCCGCAACCGAGGACGCATGGCAGAGACGAGTACAGTGATCAACATTATTAGTCTTGAAACCAGTTCTTATTAACTTTTGAAATAGATATGCTTCTTCATTTGAACATTTAGCGGAACCAAGCCCGGCTAGTGCATCACCACCTTTATCACCAGATATGGATTTAAAACCATCCGCAGCTTTTGTGAGCGCTTCTTCCCAAGTTGCTTCTCGAAAGAATTTTTTAATGTCTTTCCTGTCGATAATGTCACTAGTCTTTCTTGCAGCATCTAATCTGATGAGGGGCGTGTTAAGACGTGATGGATGATTAATGTAGTCGAAACCAAAGCGACCTTTCACACATAGGCGACTAGCATTCGACGGTCCGTTTCTTCCTGAAACGCTAGTGATTTTAGTGTCTGTTACGTTAAACGTGAGAAGGCATCCGACACCGCAGTATGGACACACAGAGTCCACTTTCTTTGTGATTGATGAACCGTTGGAATTAGCCGCGGGTAGAAGCGCGTCGGTTGGACACGCCTGCACACATTCGCCACAACTTACACATGTACTATCACCCATCAAAAGATCAGCATCGAATGTGATTTTAGATTCTGATCCCCGGAAAGAGTATCCGATCACATCATGGACTTGTTCTTCTCGGCAGGCCCTAACGCAGCGACCGCATTGGATGCAATCGTTGAGATTTACGGATATTGCCTGATTAGTTTTGTCTGATGGTAACTGCGCGCGAGTCGCAAAACGATTCTCTTTCAATTCAAACGTTTTAGTTAGGGCCGCTAATTCAGAGTCTGTTTCCATTTCAGATGTGTTGGTATTAGTGTCGGATGCTAAAAGTTCCACTACCAGTCGTTGGCTAAATTTAGCTCGCTTACTGGTGGACTTAACCTCCATTCCATTCGTAGGCTGTCTACAGCAAGACGGTGCTAAAACCCGTTCTCCTTCGATCTCGACGACACACGCTCTACAATTCCCGTCTGGCCTATAGCCTTCTAGGTAGCATAATCGAGGTATTTCTATTCCTACCTTTTCAGCAGCAGTTAAAATCGTGTCTTCGGTAGTTGCAGTAACTGGCTTGCCATCAATAGTAAATAAGATTGGACTACTCACAGCTCGTCTCCAAAATATTTAATAGTAGATAGGAGAGGGTTGGGAGCAGCTTGTCCAAGCCCACAGATTGAAGCCTCGGCCATTACTGTAGCTAGATCTGTAAGCTTTTCTAGATCCCATTTTTCTTGCGACATAAGTCCTGCCGCCTTGTCCGTACCGATCCTACAGGGTGTGCATTTCCCGCAACTCTCTTTTTTGAAGAAGCGCATTGCATTTAGAGCGTATTCCGGAATCGAGTCGTGATCGGACAGTACAATAATTGCGGCTGACCCGATGAAACAGCCATGCGGTTGTAAAGTATCGAAGTCTAGAGGTAAGTTCTCAATTTCAGCAGGGAGAATGCCCCCAGATGCACCCCCAGGGAAGTAGGCTTTTAGTTTATGGCCAGGGAGCATACCGCCGCAATAGTCATTAATTAATTCATGTATGGTAATTCCAGACGGTGCACGATGAACTCCTGGATTACGCACTCGGCCACTTACAGAGAAAGATCTTAGTCCTTTTCTTCCGCGTAGTACTGTAATTTTGTCTCCATCCTTTCGTATGATTTCAGGAATCCAATACAATGTCTCGAAATTATGTTCCAAAGTAGGCTTTCCAAAAAGTCCTTTTTCGGCAATATATGGCGGCCTCAGTCTGGGCATTCCACGTTTACCTTCGATCGACTCCAACATTGCGGATTCTTCGCCACATACATATGAACCCGCTCCACGTCTTAGCTCAATATCGGGTAGCTGGCTGGGAAATTCGGATCTTAGTTTTTCAATTTCTATAGACAACATTTCATGACAGGCTGCGTATTCATCGCGTAAGTATATAAAGCAAGTACTTGCGTCGACCGCCCATGCCGCAATCAGCATACCTTCTAAAAATTGATGAGGCGCCTTTTCAAGATAATGACGATCTTTGAATGTCCCTGGCTCGCCTTCATCGATATTAATTGCAACCACTCGGGGACCTGGAAATGATCGGACAATATCCCATTTCTTCCCAGCGGAGAATCCGGCTCCTCCAAGACCTCGGAGGCCTGCGTCTGTGATGTTCTCAATTATTTGTGGGGGAGTAAACTCTTTCGCCAGGCATGATTTGAAAGTTTTATAACAGCCGTCATTTAGAGCATCTTCTAATTTTATGTAATCGGGGAGAGAAGGAGCAGTTATATTATTATTGACCAAGGTACAGACTTTGGCTGCGGTTGCGTTTAGTACAGGTCTTTTCCCAACGACAGCAACAGGAGAACTGTCACACCTACCAACGCATGGTACATGCTGAATAATAGCTTCTTCTGGGAGTTGTTTAGTAAGGTCATTAATAAGTTCAGTAGCACCAAACATTGAACAAGTGATCGACTCACATACTCGGACACAGATTTTCTTTTCGCTTTGATTTTTTTCAGTTAGATTAAAATGATGATAAAAAGATGCGACCTCGTATATTTCGCCTGTTGCTATATTCATTAAACCAGCTAGATCTGAAATATGATCTTTTGAGATACAACCGAATTCATCCTGTATAAGGTGGAGGTATTCTAGTAAGTGATCTCTTCTCAGTTCCGTCAGACCAATAAGGTTATGGACTTCCTTATTGCAAGACTTTGGCCGAGGTGATGATTTAGTTTTCACAAGCCTTAGTACTTTTCGGCGCTAATGGAGTGGGCGACATCTGATATGAACGAGAGACACGGGTCACAATCGACCGCGGCAGAATTTCCTGACAACATATTACTTCCCCAAAATACTAACCAATTGGAATTATATTTGCGGGTTCTATGCTTTCAGCATCCATAGACCGTGCTTAAGTTTCACTAATATAGCACGAAGTAAAGCGCAGCGACATATGCCTGGAGATGGGGCCAGTGGGTGGTAGTAAAAAAAACCGGCGATTTTTAGTCGCCGGTAAATGGTGCGCACCGTATCCCTGTTGGAGGAGCGATACTTAGCTATGGCGTTTTAATCCCAGCTTAGTGCGCCGCCGGTCTGGTACTCTGTTACCCTTGTTTCAAAAAAGTTTTTTTCCTTTTGAAGGTCCATTACTTCACTCATCCAAGGGAACGGGTTAGTAGCATCTTGATATTGTTCAGGCAATCCTATCTGTGCACATCGTCGGTTAGCAATAAAGCCAAGGTAGTCTTCAAACATATTAGCGTTTAATCCCAGCACTCCTCTTGGCATAGTGTCGTGAGCATAAGCAATCTCTAACTCGACAGCTTCTCGGATCAATTGGATGATTTGTTGTTGGAATTCCTCGGTCCAGAGACCAGGGTTTTCTACTTTGATTTGATTGATGACATCTATTCCAAAATTCATATGCATAGACTCATCACGTAAAATATATTGGAATTGTTCGGCAACCCCTGTCATTTTATTTCGTCGGCCCATGGAAAGAATTTGCACAAACCCTACATAAAAGAATATGCCTTCGAATACCACATAAAATGCTATCAGATCTCTCAGCAGTCGTTGATCATCCTCGTGTGTTCCAGTACTAAAATTTCTATCGCCTAGGCTGTCAGTAAACTGAGTAGCCCATGCTGCCTTGGCATGGATAGACTCAACTTCCCTGTACATATTAAAAACTTCCGCTTCATCTAAGCCCAAACTCTCGATACAGTACTGATAAGCATGCGTATGGAGCGCTTCTTCGAACGCTTGTCTAAGCAGGTATTGTCGACACTCTGGGTTTGTGATGTGGCGATAGACTGCGAGTACCAAGTTGTTAGCTACCAATGAATCAGCGGTCGAAAAGAAACCCAAATTTCTTTTGACGAGTGTCCTTTCGTCTTCCGTAAGACCATTAGGATCTTTCCAAAGAGCAATGTCAGCGGTCATATTAATTTCTTGGGGCATCCAATGGTTTGCACACCCGTCTAGGTATTTTTGCCAAGCCCATTTATATTTAAATGGGACCAACTGGTTAACATCAGATCTACAATTGATCATCGCTTTATCATCGACGGCTAATCTACCTGCTCCGAATTCTACCTCTTCTAACCCTGTAACACCCTGCTCTTGGATATGTTCAGGCTTGATGGTTGAGGTTTGCTCAGCAGTAACGGGTGCCGAGATGACCTGCTCTTCGTTTCGTGCGGGAGAGTCTTCAGGCCCCTGTTCTACATTTAAAACCGGCTCATCTGCTATAGTCTCTGCAGGATTAGGCTGTCCAGTCGGTTTGAACTGCGCTATCGGGTCATCCCAATTTAGCATCATTATCTCCTTTCGTTTTATCTTACGTACTA
>Ga0315331_10003081_pt1 | contig 12554 bp, 8 predicted proteins | sample M160m34915metaG_FD_203456 | JGI IMG/M metagenome (GOLD analysis project Ga0315331, IMG submission 203456) | Ammonia-oxidizing marine archaeal communities from Monterey Bay, California, United States - M1 60m 34915 | ecosystem: Environmental > Aquatic > Marine > Intertidal zone | place: USA...
CGAAAATCCATCTCAGGCAAACCGGGATTGAATGTTGCAATCATCCAGGTACCGAAACCGCTGGTTACTCCCAGATATCCGCCCACAACGACACCTAGCAAGGCCCCCACAACACCAGCAACACTGGTCTTTTTAACATCTACCTTCAGCCCGCTGTGTACGCCTGAGACCAGCATCCCTCCCAAACCTCCTGCGATCAGTCCGGCTCCCCCCAAGAAGGCGGCAGCACTTAAGTCCGTCGATGAAATAAGCAGGCCGTAAGCAGCTCCAGCACAAGCCGGCAACACAGGCCAAAGAAGGAAACCTAATTTCATCGACATACTCACTTTTTCTAGGCCGATCGACGCGTTAGCGACCAAGAACATTAGTTCTGGCTCTATTCCAACTACCCACAGTTCATTTGTGCGCAATTTTAGCACGCCATACAGTACTCGCTGCACACAACTAAGCTACGCCAACATACACCACATCATGAGAGCAACTGGTCCGTTTTACATCGTGACCAATTCAAGGCATTGGAAGCGATTCCTTCATTTGCTCGAACCTGAATGTGTCATGAATCATTCAATTACCAAAGGCATTAGAGCCAAGACGCACATGGCCCAAAGGATGTTTCAATCAGAAATGGACCTCTCAACGCTTCTTCTTCCCAAATGACCACAATTCTGAGGGCGTGTAGGCATCACGCATGTACCCGTCGATACGTTGCACAATATCAGGATGCTTCGCTGCCACATTGTCCATCTCACCCAGATCGCTGGCGAGGTTATAGAGTTCGAGCGTTGAATCAGGGTTCTTACCGACATTGTTCCGAACGCCTTTCCATTGCCCCCATCGCACTGCCTGCTTCCCTCCGCGTTCATAAAAAGCCCAATACAGATATTCGTGCCGACGTTGTTGTGCTTCTTGCCCCAACATCGCTGGAAGATAACTGATTCCATCGATAGCTTTGGGTGAACCGACCCCAGCAATTTCCATACAAGTCGGCATCACGTCCCACATCGCTACCGGAATGTTGCAAACTGACCCTGGTTTAATTTTGCCTGGCCATCGCGCGAGAAACGGAACACGAATGCCACCCTCATAAAGGTCCCGCTTATGGCCTCGCAATGGACCGTTGGAATCAAAAAACTTCGGATCATGTCCCCCTTCCATGTGCGGGCCATTGTCACTCGTAAAAGAAACAATGGTGTTATTATCAATGCCAAGTTCCTTCAGCAGATCGAGTAATTGTCCCACATGTCGATCCATTCTCGTCATCATCCCGGCAAAAGCCGCAATCGGATTAACGACTAATGGGCCTTGGTACTTTCCAATTTTGCTATCGAACTGTGGCCACTTTTCTCGAAATGGAGCGTGATCATCTTCGGGCACGTGCATGGCAGCATGTGGAATGGTGAAGGGAACATACGCGAAGAATGGCTTATCCTTGTTATTTTTCACAAAACGAAGCAACTCGTCGTTAATCAAATCAGCCGAGTAAGCACCATCCTCCAAGAGCACTTTTTTGTCGTTGTGCCATAAGTGGGTTGGATAGAACGTGTGTGCCTGTCGCTGGCAGTTGTATCCAAAGAACTCGTCAAAATGGCGAGCAGGGTCGCTGGCGGATCCGGGCGCTCCTAGCCCCCACTTCCCGAACATCCCCGTCGTATACCCGGCATCCTTGAGTCGTCTTGGAAGCGTGACAATCTCCGCAGGCATCGGCGCCTGCCCCTCGGGCTGCACCTCGCGATTGCCGCGCACGAATGCGTGCCCTGTATGCAACCCAGTCATCAACACACAGCGTGTTGGCGCGCACACAGTCGATCCGGCGTAGTAGTCGGTGAACGTCACACCTTCGGCAGCCAAACGGTCAATGTTCGGTGTCTTGAATTTCGTTTGTCCAAAACAGGACAAATCACCGTACCCAAGGTCATCGGCCATGATGTAGATGATGTTGGGAGCTCGGTCTGCTGCCAACAATGGCGAGGCAAGAACGCATAACAGAGTTGTGAGAATAAATTTCTGCATTAGTTTCTGACTAGGATTTATCGAAATTAAAAGGTTTTCGGACTCTTTATCAACGTGCATCATACAACGAACGCCGCTCGTTGCTCACTCACTTGGTTCGGTAATTGGAGAATTCGTTTTCGGGGGTCTATTTCTTAAGTCACGGCGTTTGGCTGAAGCATTCTTTTGAACTTCTTTTAGCACACCTCGAAGTTCTTCCAGACGTGTCTGCAAGTGCGGCAGTTTCGCCAAGTTATTTTTCTCTTCAGGATCTACGTTTAAATTATACAGTTCTTCACCGTCTGGCCACTTCCCGTAACGCCAACGCTGATTGCGCAAGGCAAACCCGATTTTCGATCCCCGCGTGACAACGCTATAGGCGTACTTCTTTTTCCCCAGCCGCTCAGGATGTCCCAGCAACGGACGAAGAGAATTCCCCTGCAACTGGTCCGGCGTTGGAAGCCCTGTCAAATGGGTGAGCGTCGGGAAAATATCAATCAGCTCGACCATTGCTTGCGAGTGTGCACCCTCACTGGTTAAACCAGGTGCTCGAATCATAAACGGAACCTTCGCACCGATGTCAAACAGTGTCACCTTGCCCCACAGGAAGTGGTCGCCCAGATGGTAACCATGATCAGAAGTAAGGATGATGGTAGTGTCTTCCCAGTGTCCACTCTCTTTGACAGCATCGAGCACAATCTGGATTTGCGCATCGATAAAACTGATGCAAGCGTGGTAGGCCTGAATGTACTCTCTTCGCAGGCGATCATTCTCAACCCCGAGTTGAAAGCCAAATGCCTCGTAACGCTTTGATTGGGCGAGACTCGGCAGAGATTTCCAGAGTTCAGGCGAGTCAGCCGTATACTTAATGGAGTCTAATGGATAAAGATCGAAATACTTCCCGGGGGCAAGGAATGGGACGTGAGGCTTTTGGATTCCGCAGGCAATGAAGAAGGGCTTGTCCCCATGGCTTTTCTCGTTCAACCATTTGGCCACCTGCCTCGCATTTTTCCCGTCTTTGTGTTGCTCATCCGTGAGCCCACTTTCTCCATAACCGGGAGGCGTCTGGGCATTCAAAGAAGCGGACACCTCTTTTTTTAATGCTTTCCACTTACGTCGGTTGGGCCCATCTTCGACCGAGCCATGAACCGATTCAAATTCAATGCGCGCTCTTTTCACCACCTCAAGTTCATCGTTCTCAAATCTATAGAACTCATCCCACACCTTTTCACCATGCTCATGGCGTGGGGAGTGAAATACCTTTCCCACGCTCCCTGTCCAAAAGCCATTCTCTCGAAACATCTGCGGCATTGTGATGGTCTTGGGCCGCTCATTCCGGATGTCATCCGTATTATTTAAAATGCCAGTCGATTCTGGATACAAACCGCTCAGCATCGAAGCACGGGACGGTCCGCAAACCGGATATTGACAGAATGCCCGATCAAACGTCATTGCCTGTGAAGCAAATCGATCCATCGCAGGCGTAAAGATGGGCGTATAGCCGGAAGGGGAAACATGTGTATTCAGATCATCGCAGACGATCAACAACACATTTTCAGTGCGGTTGCGGCCGGTGTTCCCACCTGACCCATTTACCTGGGGAGGTGCAAGTTTGTCTTCCGAGGAATCTTTGGTTTCAGTGTACGGTAGATGCTTTGGGGGAGGCGTATAGTTACCCGCTCCTTTTTGCCAATGATAAGCGTCGCCCTGTATTACCAGATCTTTGCGGGCATTCATGGATGGCTCGGGCGGCGCAAACACCTTCGGAGCACTTTGTTTCAACAGCGAGATCACGCCCGCATTCCGCGGATCAGCCGCCACGTTATCCCACTCGTTTGGATCGGCCTTAACGTCGTAAAGCTCATCTCCATCATCGCCATAGCGGATATAACGCCAATCACGATTGATGATGGCATACTCACCGGGGTTCATGTGGGGCAAAAATATATTTCGATCAGAAGCAGCCTCAGGGTCCTTTAATGTCGAGGCAAGGGACGTCCCCTCCAGCGTCTGCCTCGGCGAGCCAAGTCCACACATCTCTACCAAGGTGGGATACATGTCGATCAAACTCGCCGACACATCGGTTTTTGCACCCTTGGCGATGCCGGGGCCGGCCCAGATAAAAGGAACATTGGAGGTGCGTTCCCACAACGTATGCTTTCCCCAGTCACCTTTCTCACCGTGGTGGTAACCATGGTCACTCCAGAGCACCACTATCGTGTTGTCTGCGTAGGGACTGCTATCGAGCGCATCCAAAACCCTACCCATCATTTCGTCGGCATAACTAATGCACGCTAAGTAGCCATGAATTGCATCATCGATCGCTTCCAGTTTTTCCAATTTCTGGTGAATGCGTGACCTCGCCGTTTTCATTTTCCTGATTTTGGCCGGCAGATCCTCCAAGTCATTCGCTTTGTAATCGGGTAACTGAATCTCGGCAGTGTCGTACAAGTCGAAGTATTTCTGGGGGCAATAGTTTGGAAAGTGCGGTGCATAGATTCCTACCCCGAGAAAGAACGGTTGATCATGCTGTTGTTTGAGTTGCTCGACGGCCCAATTGACACGTTGCGAGTCTGCCATCTCTTCTTCCATGGCATTGGGGATTGCTCCCCACTCAAGAAACAACCCGCCGGTAATCTCTTCGTCACGGTTGTAAACACTATTCGGAAAAGGTTTGGGGAATGGGGTTCCCCTACCCCATGAATCCAAAGCCCAACCGTTCTGTCTCTGTGCCTGCGTTCGCAGAAAAAACTCATCCCATCCACGCACGTCGATTGCCCCAACCGGATGATGAAATAACTTGCCAGCACCCAGCGTCTTGTAACCTGTCTTTGAGAAACTGAGTTGTAACGGCTCGATATCGGGATGTGTTTTGAAGTAGTTGGCCGTTCGATAACATCCCGTCGTTGACGCGAATTGCCCTGTGAAAATGGCTGCCCGACTGGGTGCACAAAAAACTCCCGCCGTGTGTGCATTCGTAAAACAGACTCCTCTAGCAGCGAGCCGATCAAAATTTGGCGTGCGTGCCTGTGTTTTGGAGTCGAGACACCCGATCCAGTCATTCATGTCGTCCACCGCAAGGAACAACACGTTTGGCTTCTGCGCTACTGTGGGCTGGATCGCGACTGCAATCGATGAACACAGGCCCAACGCCATGAAACAAAACCTAAGCAAAAAACTTAATTTCCGCATGTCTTACCTTCGTTGATTTGATGAACAATCCCGTGAAAGGCACGCTTATCTCATCTCTTTGGATAGACCAACGCACCCCACCCGCGTAATTCTAACCCGCTACGCGGCTTGAGTAATCCCAATACCGGCAAACCCAGTAAGCTCTGATCAAGGCGCAGGACAGCACGATGTCTGTGGAAGCATCCTGAAAATGCTACGACAAAACCAATAGGTACCCGTTTTCAGAGATCTGGTCCCCTGACTGCTTCGCGAACCAACTTGCCTCCAACAGCAAAAAACCCACGCAGAGATCAGTCGCCCCTAGCTGCCTGGAAGAGCCTGTGCCAATTGCGCGAGTTCAGCATTCATACACACCTCACCAACCATGTGTAGAGAAGTTGCAATCCCAAATAAAAGATAGAATGCGAGGATATAGCGCGACTGGAGTTCCCGCGTCTGCTGCCTGCCACTAACTGGAGAGAACACACGGACGTTGAAGCGACCATCGTTGCACGTCACCACTTCACAGTGTTCAATTCCCCTCATTCAAACACACGCCGCGCCCAAAGCCTAATCTCACGGAAAACAATCATGATGTCGTGCAATCACCGCCTGATCACTGGTTTAGTGTTACTTTGCTTTTCCACACTCGCGTTGACCGGATGCGATTTGTCCCTCAATCACGACCCTGCAACAAGCGTAACCATTGTCGTTTCAGGAATTGACACCGAGGAGGCTCGTCAAGCGGTCAAATCGACGCTCGAAGATTTGACAGACGGATCCGGTCATATGATGTCAACCAGGGTCACCGGCAGCACCATGACCACGACGGTGTCTCCCGTCAGCGATATCGACTCATTTGTGAAGAAGATTGACTTTGGCACTATCAAGAAGGTAGATGGCCGCAACATTGAAGTCGACTATGAACCATGAGAACGATTAAGTCGCATCTCGCCATGCGACGAGTCTTTGTGCGACGGAGCATTGACGAATTTCACAGGAACCGCGTTAACAATTCCGTTCACCCCCGCGTCATTGTTTTGAGCGCAAGGTACCACAGACTCAAAAAACAAACTGTTCATTGACTCAGATCAGCAAGCCCGGTTCTCGCAAGCGATCTTCTCGAACACAATTTGAACAAAAAAACGCCCCTCGGTGATCACCGAGGGGCGCTATTGTTTCATTACCAGCTCGACTGACTCGCCGTACCCTACTGAATCGTGTATTCAGCAAGGTGACTGTTGGTTTCAGCGTACTTCTTCAACTCTGCCTTGTAGTCAACACTGGGGTCGGTGACCTCAAAAGTGCAGTTGCGACCCGGGCTGTCTGTCGTAATATTGACGACGCCGGGGATTTTGCTCAGATCGCCTCGGACCGAGGCGGCACAACCATCTCAGTGCATATTCGGCACTTTGAGGCTGACGAGAGTAGCAATATCGGCGTTGTCCGCCGCTGTCTCCGCGACAGCGGACGCTTCGTTTTCCACGCTTGGCGTTGCCACGGGCGTTGTTGCCCCTGTGCACCCTACCAGCGCGAGTAACGCAACTTGCAATAGCAATGCGTTTCTTTTCATGAGCTCGGCTCCGGAACTTTGTGAATTAAACAATGTCTTGAACATTGGAATCTGATGCTAAATTATCGGCAAGAGTCAAATCCGCCTTGAATGCCGTTTTTTCGTCTATCACGCTCAATCGCAGCAACATAGGCCAAACAGCTAGCGGCTTGTTGGTGTTTTTCAGCGTCACGGATGCCCGGCGGGAGCATTATCCAATTATTTGAATGGAAGGCGGTGCTGCTATTTTTTCCGCTATACGTTGTGATTTTCCGCAGAGTTGACGGGTTTTCCCCAAGAAAAAGGCGTTGAGATAGGCAGTTTTTTAGCTTTGAAACACAAATCACGAGCAACCTCGAAGTTATGCGTCCTCTCACACACGTTGCGACCCGTTCAGAAACACGGTGAAAACTGCAGATAAGCAGATATTGAAATCGTCTGCTATGATCTCAGAAAGGCGTGTACCGCGTGTTTACTGTCCTATATTGACAGTGCTGTATTTACAGTGCTACGGGGCTGTTTTCCCAATCAATCGCGTCGATTGTCGGATTCTCAACCATTGGCGTTTCCGATTACAATTAACAGGATGAGCGAGAGGCTCCCTGCCAGAACCCGTCTCACCCTCCAGATCCTGCTGCAGTTCCTCGGGCAACCGTCCACCGAAAACGCACAGTGACATTACCCCTCAGAGCAATAGAACAAGCGTATGAACCTCAGTGAAACCAATCATCTGAAGCGACCCTTGGGACTACTAATGGTGCTGTTTGCAGCGGTGCAATTAGCCGATGTAACGCCCTCCGACGCAGCCGAGCCATTTGCATTCAAAGCGAACGATATTGTTGCGGTCTATGGCAATGGCCTCGCAGATCGCATGCAGCACGATCCGTGGGTAGAAGCCAACCTACAAGCACAATTAGCAGGCAAGCAAATCAGCTTCCGCAACATGAGCTTCGCCGGTGACATGGTCAACAAAAGGCCGCGTAACAAGGGTTTCACCAACGACGCCGAATATCTACAGCATGTAGGTCCCTCCGTTGTGTTTGTGTTTTACGGGTACAACGAGTCCTTTGCTGGGCCGGCCGGAGCCGAGGCATATCAGGGCGAGCTGGTGAAACTGGTCGAGCGCTATTCGGCACTACGAAAAGAGAAAGGTGTTGACCTAAGGTTTGTGCTCTTCAGCCCCATCGCGTATGAAAACAAGGGCGACCGCCACCTGCCTGATGGAATCGAGCTCAACGAGAACTTGGCGCTCTACACCGAGGCAACCAAACGAGCAGCGGAACAAACAGGCCAAACCTTTGTTGATCTGTTCAACCCATCGCTGGATCTGTATCGCAGCAGCAGAGATCGCTTCACCCTCAATGGCATTCACCTGAACGCCAAAGGTTACCGCGGTCTCGCCGACATCATTTCGACTGCGTTGATCGGGGACACTACCGAGGCAGGTCCTGCTGTGTATAAGGCAGTTGAGGACAAAAATTGGCACTGGCACAACCGATACCACGCAACTGATGGAAACGACATTTGGGGCGGTCGCTCAGGCCTCAAATTCGTTGATGGCCAAAGCAACGCTGATGTCCTCAAGCACGAACTGGTGATGTTGGACGCCATGACGGGCAACCGGGACGAGGCGATCTGGGCTGCAGCCACAAACAAGCCCTACAAAATCGACGACAGCAACGTCCCCCCACCGATTAAGGTGATCTCAAACGTTGGTGGCGGAAGCGCAAGCTCGAGCGCAGCCAAAGAAGGCAGCGTGGACTACCTTTCCGCAGAAGAATCCCGTGCGAAAATCACGGTTCCCGAAGGATACGAACTGAACGTTTTTGCGTCGGAAGAACAGTTCCCCGATTTGGCAAACCCCGTTCAACTGCAGGTCGACGGAAAAGGACGACTATGGGCAGCAAGCTGGAACACCTATCCCAAATGGGAACCCGGCAAAGAGATGAACGATAGTCTGATGATCTTTGAAGACACCGATGGTGATGGGGTCGCCGACAAGCGAAAAATTTTCGCGCATGTACACAATCCACTTGGATTTGAGTTCTGGGGTGGTGGTGTCATTGTCACATCGGGCCCAGACTTACTTTTCCTCAAAGACACAGACGGCGACGATAAAGCTGACGTTCGATACCCACTGCTACAGGGTCTTGGAACTGCCGACACTCACCACGCAGCCAACAACCTGGTCATGGGTCCAGACGGTGGCATTTACTGGCAAAGCGGTATTTTCCTGGTACATAACCACGAAACACCGTGGAAGCCAAACCTGAACATCGGCTCATCAGGGATGTATCGCTTTAATCCCCGCACCTACGCCATCACGCCGCATGCTGGTAATAGTCCGAATCCACACGGAACAAGTTTCGACAAGTGGGGATATTGCTATGCCAACGACGGAACCGGTGGGCGGTCTTATCAGGTTCGGCCCGAAGGCAAGGGATTCAAGATGCACACGCTGCTCACAAAAGAATTCCGTCCTGTTGCCGCGAACGAGATTCTTTCATCGCAGCACTTTCCAGAAGAGCTGCAAGATGATTTTCTGATCTGTAACACCATCGGATTCCTCGGAATCAAGCAGTACAGCCTTGACCGTGGCGGAACGTCTCCCGCGCCGAAACCAGAAGCTGACAAAGGACCAGCAAACGTCTCCATCACTAAAGGCGGTGGCCTTATCACGGTTAATCATCCAGCGCTGAAGGGAGCCAAAATCACCGGTTTTAAGCTCAGCGTGAATGGTTTCCAGGAAATGAACATTTCAGAAGTGGAGGTAATCAGCGGCAAAAAGAACATTACGAAAACAGCGACGTTGGCGTTGTCGAGCGATTACCACAACGGAGAGTACCCAGCCTCACTGCTTGCCGATGGCAACAAAGGAAATTTCGCTCACACCCAGAAAGAGAAGAACCCCTGGATCAAAGGGGACTTCCCAGCACCAGTGGAGATTTCAGAATTTCGAGTATTCAATCGCAAAGGCTTCGAGCAGCGATTCAACAACGGCAAAATCGAATTCTTCAATGGTGAAAAACTCGTCGCCGCCGTGGATGTCAAAATCAAAGGTGGCGGCAACACCGACATGAGCAAGAACCGAAAACTCGGCGAGGTCTGGGGAACACCAGGTATCGAGTTGCTCAACAGTTCTGACCGCAACTTCCGCCCCACAGACGCAATCATCGGTGAGGATGGGGCGTTGTACGTTGCCGACTGGCACAATGCCATCATTGGCCACATGCAGCACAACATCCGAGACCCCAATCGTGACCATAAACACGGACGCATCTTTCGCCTGACCGCGAAAGACCGACCGCTGCAGGCACCTGTCAAGATTGCGGGTGAACCGATTGACGCTCTTCTTGAGAACCTTAAGCACCCAGTCGACGGCGTTCGTCATCGAACACGTGTTGAGCTAAGTGCTCGGGATTCAGATGCCGTGATCGCCGCTGCACAGAAGTGGTGCAAAAACTTCGACCCGGATAACGAACTCGAGGCTCACCACCTTTTGGAAGCACTGTGGTTGCATCAGCAACACGGTGTCATTAACGAAGACCTGCTCAATACGCTATTGGCCTCACACGTCCCCCACGCAGCTAACGCCGCAAAGACAGTGAAGCACCTGTGGTACAACGTTGAGTCAGGGGCAAGCGGATTTGCCGCACCCGCCGAACTGGAGTTCGTCAAGTTTGAAACCCCGAAACATCTCAAGGGCAAAGACAAAGATGCGTACCAGCTCGGATCGGTTGTATACCAACGTGAATCCCACTGCTCCACGTGCCATCTTTCCCACGGCAAAGGTAACGCAAGCGTCTATCCTTCGTTACTCAACAGCCCTTGGGTCAATGGAAACAAGGAAAGATTAATCAAGCTCGCCCTGCACGGTCTTCACGGAAAGATCCGCGTCAATGGCAAGACCTATGATCCAGCTCGCGGCGTGCCACCGATGACCGCGTTCCGAGAGTTGTTGAACGATGAGGAGCTAGCAGCTGTGCTGACGTTTGTTCGCAACAGCTGGGGGAACAAAGCAGAACCTGTCAACGCATCGTCCGTCGCTCAAATTCGTGCCGAGACCAAAGGACGGTTTACTGTCTGGACGCCTGACGAACTCACTAAGCAGCATCCTCTTGAGCTTGAATTGATGGCTGAGGTTGACAAGCAACCAGAGGTCGAATTCTCGAACGATGAGCTTGAAAAAGAATTGATGGCTCAGGCCACCAGCGTCATTGCTGCTGAGGCAATCGCACAAGGCAATGCACTTCGTGGAAAGAAACTTTTCTATGAATCTGCCGCAGCCTGCTACGCCTGCCACGACCCTCCAGGTCGAGTTGCCCGGCTTGGCCCTGAATTGTCACGGCTTAAAACCAGGCTCACTAACGAGCAACTGGTGGATTCGATCCTGCGACCCGCTGAGTTGATCGAAAAAGAGTACGCACAAATCAGTGTATTAACCGTAGATGGCCAAATCTTTACGGGTATCAGAGTCTCTGAGGATGATGACGAACTGGTTATCAGAAACTTGGCTAACCCAAAGCCCGTTGTCATCGCACAAGATGACATTGAGCAAGTCAAAGATTCGAAAACGTCTCTCATGCCAGCGAATCTTGTGAAGCAACTGAAGAGTCGCCAAGAGTTCAATGACCTGATGAAATATGTCATCGAAGTAAGACGAAGATAAGACCGAAAAGTCACCCTTCGACCGCGGGGGAACCACCCGCGAACTCAATGAATGATTGCCTGAAGCCGACTAACCGTCGGCTTCAGGTTTTTTCATGAACTGAGATGCACCGTGTGTCAGTTCGGATCGCTGACGTGCAACCGGAACTACTGCGCCAACCAGCGTCTCACAACCAGCTAGCTGACCCGCTACGAAATCAAAACTTGCATGTGGGTGTTGTGTTACCCACAACGTGCGAACGTCGACTGATCACTGTTTCCAGCCGTAGCCCCGGCGGCCGCGACAGCACTTCCACCATCGCGATCAGCCAACCCAACGCTGTCTCGACCAACACGGCCGCACAATGAGTTTCCTTCTGTACAATACAAACGTGGCAGCCACCCATACAAACCTGGAACGACCTAGCACTGAGGTCCGAACACCGAGCCATACTGCAAGCTGACCACATGCTCTTGTTTACACATTTTCCCCGCAGGCGACTCGCAACAGAGTGAACAGTCCTAACCGCACCCAACCTCGAGCCGAATCAATCAATGACCCACGCAGCAACAACAGTCATTGAGGTCATCAAAGCTACTTCGAACGTCTGATCCCCTCGGTCACGCATGAATCTACCTGAGCAACAATTACGTGTGTTACTCGCGAATCGGTGGTGGCAACACTTGGACGCTACTTCAGAAGCGGCGATTGCGGCCGAACCCGATTCATCTTTGGCAATAGCAGCCAAGGGTTTTGTGTGTCTCCGTGACGGGAAACTTGATGATGCCAGAGCCCTGTTTCATGCCTCCCTCGCGATAGATGCAACCGACGTTATTGCAAGAACCGGCTTGTTCAACTTGCACTATCAAGATGCGAACTTTGAAGAGGCGGACGAGGTGATCATGGGCCTGTTACACGATTTCCCCAATGAGGCGGGACTGCACGCGGCGCGCTGCCGACTTTATTCGATCTTCGCGAGCCATGAACGAACCGACCAGATGATCCGTAAATCGTTACATTTGAATCCTCATGATGAAGAACTTCGGACCATTGAACTTTATCACGCCTATCAGGGAGAAGGTGAAACCGTCCAAATTGAATTGAGCCTTAAGTTGCTACAACTCGCACCCCAGAACTTACTCGCGCATACGATCCTCGGCCGTGCACGTCTCAAAGAACGGGATTTCCAGAGCG
>Ga0315331_10003087_pt1 | contig 12550 bp, 15 predicted proteins | sample M160m34915metaG_FD_203456 | JGI IMG/M metagenome (GOLD analysis project Ga0315331, IMG submission 203456) | Ammonia-oxidizing marine archaeal communities from Monterey Bay, California, United States - M1 60m 34915 | ecosystem: Environmental > Aquatic > Marine > Intertidal zone | place: USA...
AATGACAACCATATTCATAATCAGGTGTAGCCATGATCCATGGAAAAAAGAATAGGTGAGAATTTGCCACCCCTTGCCTTCAAGCATCCCCGGTCGGCTGAGCCCGAACACGCCATAGAATCCAGTCGCGTCGACTTTTTCCGGACCGCCCAGAGCCTCGGTCGCGATATGAATAATCACCAATAAGGCAGTCAGGACCGTGAGCCAATCAGCTCCAGGTCGATGAACATTAAGCCGCAAGGGAAGGAAGTGGCGCTTCATACGCTGGTAGATCCGCTCGAGGTGCCATTTTTTCAAAGGACCCGGAAGAAGAAAGGTTCTCCGCCCCGCATGGATCTTGGTCCTCGCCCTTGCTTGGGCACCATAATCTAGCTTTCGCCTTTGGCCCGGGGTTCTCCCCGCACTCGATCCGCACCTGGACTAGTGACAAATGGCCCTCCCTCAAGGGGGGCAACTCCACTGAAAGCGACATCCGGCATCTCACTTGGCTTTCCTGCCAGGGGAAATTCCTTCCGTAGCGGGTAATAGGGATACCCCTCCCACATGAGAATCCGCTTCATGTTAGGGTGCCCCTTAAATTGCAAACCCATCATGTCGTAGATCTCACGCTCGTGCCAGTTGGCCGTTTTCCAAAGAGGAACTGAAGTAGGCACTTCTTCTCCCTCGCCTACGGGAGACTTCACCCTGAGATGCTTGTGGTCATCCGTAGTCGCCAGCTCGTAGACAATTTCGAAGCGGGGATCATCCCCCATATTGTCGACACTGCTGACATCGAGAAGAAAGTCATACGCAAGAACATCTCGGCAATATGCAAGAACCTCCCCAAGAGCATCGAGCTTTACCACAACCGTGTGCTCTCCTCGAAACTCCCGCATTTCACGGATCTTGGTCCTGCCGAACTGCTTCCTCAATTTACTTGAGTCGGATCGGCCCCCATCTGCTTTCGTCGGTTTGGGGCTCATGAGGTCGCCTCCCGGATGCCCGCAATCTGGTCCTTGATTGGCGTTTCTTTTTCAATGATACGCTGGAGCTTCATCAACCCCTCCAGAAGAGCCTCCGGACGGGGCGGGCAACCAGAGATGTAAACGTCCACGGGCAGAAGCTGGTCAATTCCCTGGAGAACCGCATAGCTCCGATACATGCCTCCGCTCGAAGCGCAGGCTCCCATGGCAATACACCACTTAGGCTCGGGCATCTGCTCCCAGATCCGACGAACAGCCAGAGCCATCTTATAGGTAACCGTACCTGAGACAATCATGACGTCGGCCTGCCGGGGAGAGAACCGCATCACTTCTGCTCCGAATCGGGAGATATCAAAGCGGGCCGCACCGGTTGCCATCAGTTCGATTGCGCAGCAAGCCAAGCCCATGGGCATGGGCCAAAGAGAGTTCTTGCGCATCCAGTTGATGGCAGAGTCAAGGCGCGTAAAAACGATGTTGCCCTCAACCTTGGAATCGTAGGCAGCATGGGAAAGCATCTTCGCAGGGTTTTCAGAAGCCACTTGAGGTAGAATACCGCCGCTTTTCCCCTACTCAAGACCAGCTTGTGAAATTTTTCACAAAGTCGCGACCTGGCCTCTAAGCGCTCGATTTTAAGGAAGTCTGCAGGTAAAACCCCCCGTGCTTCTTTTCTCCCAGGGCTCCCCCACCACAAACCTGAGCGACGAAGACCTCTCTATGGGCCTGAACTCTGCCCTCGCTCAGCTGGGCGAACGGAGAAAAGTCCTGCTGGTCCCACCTGATTTTTCACGCTTCTACAGCAAGGCCGGGCCGCTGGCCTGTAGTGCGGCGGCCTACTATCAAGACAACCTCGCCGACGTTCTTCCGGCCCTTGGGACCCACTTTCCCATGACGGATGACCAACTCGAGCGGATGTATCCTACGGTTCCCCGGGACCGAATCCGGCCCCACCGCTGGCGGGAAGACGTCGTCACTATCGGCGAAGTCTCCGCAGATTTTGTCTCTCAGGCCACGGAAGGAGTGTGGAACCGCCCGTGGCCTGCCCAACTGAACAAACTCGTATGGGAAGGTGGCCACGACCTCATCCTCTCGATCGGGCAAGCTGTCCCCCACGAGGTCATCGGCGTTGCCAATGGAAATAAAAATCTCTTTGTCGGAACGGGCGGAGAGGCAGGGATCAATGAAAGTCACTACATCGGATCCGTCTATGGCACGGAGAGAATGATGGGAAGGACCGACACCTGCCTCCGAAGGATCCTGAACCACGCAGAGGATACATTCTGTGGGCATCTCCCGATCATCTACGCTCAGACTGTCATCGAAGCTGATACCAGTGGCGATCTGGTCACGCGGGGCCTTTTCGTTGGAGACCGGGAGGCATTCGAGGCAGCTGCGGAGCTTGCGGTAGAGGTAAACTTCAATCACCTCGATAAAGAACTCGGGAAAGTAGTGGTCTTTATGGACCCAGACGAGTTCCACAGCACCTGGATCGGCAACAAGGGAATTTACCGGACCCGAATGGCGATTGCAGATGGAGGAGAGCTCGTGATCCTCGCACCGGGTGTTCGCACCTTTGGAGAGGATCCGGAGATCGATCGAATGATCCGTAAATATGGATATCGTAGCAGCTCCGAAGTGATCGACTTCGTGGAGAACAATGAGGACCTCCGCAGTAACCTTGGAGCCGCGGCTCATCTCATCCATGGTTCCCCGGAAGGTCGTTTCACCGTCACTTACTGCCCGGGTCACCTCAGTCGCCAACAGATTGAGGATGTGGGTTACCAGTATGCGGACATCGGAAAGATGATGGACCGCTACCAGCCCACCGGGCGAAGCGAGGGATGGCATACCACCGATGATGGTGAGCAATTCTACTTTATCGGAAATCCTGCGATGGGACTCTGGGCGGCAAAGGACCGGTTGGCATAACGAAAAACGATAAAGCCGCCTGTAGATTACTCTGAGGGGCCATCGCCGGGTGAGGCCTCCAACTGCCTCAGGCGAACGAGGTATTCAACATTACCATCCATTCCCGTAATCGGTGATTCAATACAATCTGCCCACTCGCCCTGTAGCTCCTCACGAACAAAATTTCGAATCTTCTCCACCGCCTTTTGCCGTAGATCTGGATCACGGACAATCCCACCTTTCCCTACTTCCTCCCTCGATAATTCGAACTGTGGCTTGATGAGGCAGATAATTTGCCCCTGTGGCTTCAGCACTCCCATTGCTGCCGGAAGAACCTTGGTCAGTGAAATGAAGGAAAGGTCCATCACCACCACATCAACTTGTTCTCCAAGGTCAGACTCCGTCAGGTAGCGCCCATTAAACTGCTCCTTTACCTCAACCCGTGAGTCTTTGCGTAATTTCCAGGCCAGTTGATTGGTTCCTACATCAACCGCATGAACACGCTTTGCCCCATGCTGTAGAAGACAGTCCGTAAAGCCCCCGGTTGAGGCTCCCAGATCAAGGCAAACCCATCCCTCGGGATTGACCTCAAAGGATTTGAGAGCACCTTCCAGCTTCAGCCCCCCTCGACCCACGTATCTAGGCCTCTCGAGGACCGTGAGTTCTTCCCCGGAACCGATGAGCGTCGAGGGCTTGGAGACACGCTCCGTCCCGCGCATGACCTCTCCTGCCATAATCAGGCGCTTGGCCTGCTCACGGGAGTCACACAACCCCCGTGCCACCAGAACAAAGTCCGCTCTCTCACCTCGTGCCATAATGCTCGCCTCAATCCTCTCCGACGATCTTGCTGGAGTTGACTGCATCAATCAGCTGCCGAAGCCTTCCGAAATCACGCCTGCGATGATGGAATACGAGACGGGCAAGGCCCAACAGATCCGCCTCGTCGCCCTCCTCCTCGAGGGCGTTCCGCTGAAGAATCTGCCCCTCCTTCACGAGGTCTGAAAAATTCTTTTGAACCTCTAGGAGCGCGCCGTCAGAAAGTGGCGCATTCAGACGCAGGACAATCTTGTCCCCGACATAGCGATAGGAATGAAAGTTTCGATAAAATTGAACGACCTCCTGAACCGCTTCCTCCACGTCATCCGTAACACGGAACAGGTGATGATCATTCTCCGAAATCATCCCAAGCCGGCCCAGGTGCTCATCAACGAACTGCTTCCAGAACTTCCAGTATGTCCCCCCGGGTGCGTCGAGAAGGACGATGGGGTAAATTGAGGCTTTACCGGTCTGAATCAGGGTCAGCGCCTCAAAAACCTCATCCATGGTGCCGAATCCTCCCGGGAGCCCAATCGCAGCATCGGCTTCCTTCACGAACGACAGCTTACGGGTGAAAAAATAGTTGAAATTGATGAGCTTCTCATCCCCTTCAATAAATTCGTTGGCAGAGGCCTCAAAGGGCAAGGCAATATTGAGACCGAAACTCTCCTCCTTTCCCGCTCCTTCATTCCCTGCCGCCATGATCCCCGGACCCGCCCCGGTGATTGTCATGAACCCTTCCTCCTTCATCCGGCGCGAGAATTCTACGGCGGTCCTGTAAGCCGGCTCCTCAGGCTTGGTCCGAGCGGATCCAAAAACGCTCACCTTGCGTCGGTCCTGGTATGGATGAAAGACCTCACTGGCCTCCCGCATCTCCTTAAGAGCACGATTCATCAGCTTGAAATCACCTCCCGTAACTGCCCCCCCACAGGCAATCCGCACCCCAGTGATCATCATCTCTGCAAGGAGACAATGATTCCCGCCTGCACTAATCCGCTCCGCCAACTCAAGGATCTCCTTGTCCAAGCTCTTGTTTCCAGTCGATCCCACATAAGAGCAGGAGGAGGGAGGAATCATCCCCCCCGTAAAATCCCTGTTTGGTGGAGCCTTGGCCGGGGACACACGATTCTTCATAAATACAGGGTAAATTCTAAAGCACGGTTTCCCAAACCAAAATCGCTTTCCTACGTAACTACCCGGGTTACCCAGGATGGAAATGCCCTTGCATCCAAGCAGCAGCGCAACCACGTTTCTCCCGTGCCGACGAAAAGAACAGATGATCTGCGTATCGGGGGTATTGACCCTCTGATCTCGCCTGCAGTCCTGTCCTACTACCTCCCTACTACCAAGGAGGCTGCCGATCTCGTCCACAATGCCCGAGTGGGCGCGGAAGCCATTCTGGGAGGCGAGGATGACCGCCTCCTGGTAGTCATTGGCCCGTGCTCTATTCATGACCCTTCCGCCGCCCTTGAGTATGGCTCTCGCCTCAGGCCTCTCATTGATCGATTTTCTGAAGATCTTCATATCGTGATGCGGGTCTATTTTGAGAAACCCAGGACCACCGTGGGCTGGAAGGGCCTGATCAATGATCCTCATCTGGATAACTCCTTTGACATCAATCGTGGATTAAGAATTGCCCGCGAACTTCTTCTTGAACTGGCCTCCCTCGGCGTCCCTGCCGGAACAGAATTCCTCGATACGATTTCCCCACAATATATTGCCGACCTCATTGCGTGGGGAGCGATTGGGGCTCGCACTACCGAGTCGCAAATTCATCGGGAGCTCGCATCCGGACTTTCCATGCCCGTAGGATTCAAGAACGGGACCGGGGGATCCAACCAGATTGCCCTGGATGCAATCGGAGCCGCCCGCGAATCTCATCACTTTCTCTCGGTAACCAAGCAGGGTGTCTCTGCCATTGTTACCACCGCAGGCAACAAGGCCTGTCATATGATTCTACGAGGCGGCAGAGACGGTCCTAACTACGATCCAGCAAGTATCGCCGGGGTAGAGTCCCAGCTGACAGAGGCAGGACTAACTCCACGTCTCATGGTCGATTGCTCCCACGGGAATTCTCAAAAGGATTACCGGAAACAGCCTGAGGTTGCCATGGAGCTCTGCAACCAGATCTCCGAAGGATGCCACTCCATCGCCGCGGTTATGATTGAATCCAATCTCGTGGAGGGTAACCAGAAACTTGGAGATGATCCGACCTCGCTTGTCTACGGGCAATCGATCACCGATGCCTGCATCTCATGGCAATCTACCGAGGCCGTCCTGAAGGGGTTTGCTGAGGCCGTCAGAGCCCGGCGCAACCAATAGCCCGATTCCACTTAGTCCAGGAAGACAATCTTCCCAGCAGCACCTTCCTGTTTCTCTTGCTCCTCGGCCTCGACGCGCGCCTGCGCTTCGTGCTGCTCGGGAGAACAGGAAGTATCAATCGGAGCATCTGGCTCAGTCTCACTGACCTTTACCAGCCCATTCTCCACCATCCAGGCTTCCACTTCTTCGCCACTCACGTCGGGTAGCATCTTACCGTTGATCTCCACACAGGGAGAAAGTGGCTGTCCCGTCTTCTGCTCCATCTCCCAGCGGAACGCCGGGTTGGCGATGATATCCTTCTCATCATACTCCAGCTCATACTTCCGCATGATGGCCCTTACTCCTTCACTCCACCCGCAGTAGGTCTTGAGGTAGCAGGTAATATTTGGGGACTGATCCACTGTTTCGCTCATATCTTGGCGCCCATACTACCCCCACTCTCTCCCATCGCAAAACGCATTTTTCTGAATTTGCACTCTCGCTCCAGTCTAAACTACTCCAGTGTCCCTCCCCTGAAAGTTGGCATGACGCGCCCGACCATTCTTATCAACTTTGCTATCAGTGCTGATGGCAAGATCTCCACTGTGAACAGGGACCCATCCCAGTTCACCTCAGCGCATGATCACAAGCGCCTCCTGACAATACGAAAGCAAGCAGACGCCCTGCTTGTCGGGCGGGGCACTCTGGAAGCCGACAACATGTCGATGACAATCCCGGCAGAAATGCAGCCAGCACGCCAACCTCTACGCTGTATTGCGTCGCGCTTCGGCACGTTTGATCTCAAACATCGGGTTTTCCAATCTTCCGGAGGAGCCCTTCACCTTCTTGTTACAGAGCCGCCTGAAGATTACGACCCTGCACCTCTGGAAGCGCTGGGGGCTACTATCCACCTTTGCTCACTGGAGGAATTCCTTCGAATCCTGTTCGATGATTACGGAGTAAAGAAACTTCTCTGTGAAGGCGGCGGAAGCCTTGTCCGCTCACTGGCCGACCTCGCAGCCATCGACGAGGTTCACCTCACCTGGGCTGCCCACACACTGTTTGGCGGAGAGGACGCCCCCACAATAACCGGGGGTCTCAGTTCGCATCTCCCGACCTCCCTCACATTCGAGCTCACCCACTTCGAGCCTCTTGAAAACGGCGAATGCTTCCTGTCCTACCGTCGGACCCAGCCTGAGCCCTAGTGGCCTTCCTCGTCTTCGTGACCGTCTTCGTGACCGCCGTGCGCGTTATGCTCCTTGTATAGACGCTTGGTCCCCCGCTCGTTCTGGTCGATCACGCCATCACCATTCTCATCCACGTCCTCCCAGTGGTGTTGCTCGCAGGCACCCACAAAAAAAGCGAAGACAAGCGCCAGTAGACTTACACGTTTCATCGTAAAGACCGGTAGCGTTTTCCCGGCTAAAAACCAGTTAAAACTCACCGCGAAAGACACACCGGGCCGTCGGAGTTTCGAAGATCACAATTTCGCACAGCCCTGGGAGATCTTTCTCCAGCTTTTTCCAGAACCAGCCTGCCATCCGCTCAATGGTGGGACTATCCAACCCCTCGATATCATTTAGGTAACCATGGTCCAACTCCTCCAGCAAGGGATCCATGGCCAAGCTGATTCGCTTGTGGTCGTAAACCCAGCCGACCTCCTCGTCGACCTCTCCCTCCACTGAAATCTCCACCTTGAAACTATGCCCATGCATCTGCCGGCACTTGTGGCCCTCGGGCAGGCTCGGCAGGGTGTGGGCTGCTTCAAAGCGGAATTCCTTGGTCAAGCGGGCACGCATCGTCCCCGGACTCAACCACGAAGATCTCCCCTTGTCGACCAATCGTCCTTTCCTCTGGACGCGCTCTCGCTTATTGCTCCCGTGGGATGAGTAACCGTATCGACGCGACCTTCGAAAAACTAAGGAGCAAGGGCGAGAAAGCGTTTGTCGCCTACGTAAGCGCCGGCGACCCTGACCTTGAACGCTCCCTGCAGATTATGATCGCGTTGGCGGAAGCCGGAGCCGACATCCTCGAGCTGGGGGTCCCTTTCTCTGATCCCCTCGCGGATGGGGTGGTAAATCAGGCGGCCGCAGCCCGCGCCCTGGCCGCGGGAAGCAACTCCTCCAGGGTTTTCGAGCTCATCCGCCGTTTTCGTCAAACCCACGAAGTCCCCATTGTCCTCTTCACCTATCTCAATCCGGTCTACACCTACGGCTACAGCACCTATCATGAGGATGCCTCGAAAGCAGGAGCCGACGGCATCCTGCTCCTGGATCTTCCTCCGGATGAGGCTGCTCAGAACCACGAAATGGCCGACTCCGCGGGCCTGAAAAAGATTCGCCTGATCGCTCCCACAACTCCTCCCGAACGCATCGAACTGCTCGCCGGTATGGCGGAGGGTTTCATTTACGCGCTCTCAAGGACAGGAGTGACAGGCTCTCATGGTGGGCCTTCCGCCCAAATCGGCGACCACGTCGCAGCTATCAAGCAACATACGGAAGTCCCCGTGTGCGTTGGATTCGGAATAGCCACCCCGGAACAGGCGGCTCTAGTCTCCTCTGTTGCAGATGGCATTGTGGTTGGATCTGCCATCGTAAAGCAGGTGGAACTTCATTGTGATGCACCCAATGTCGCCGATAAGGTCCGCTCCTTCACCGAGCCGCTCATAGCAGCAGTGAAAGAGGGCTGAGCTTCAATCTTCCAGGCACCTGCCCTAATACCAATCTATATCCATGCTATAAATATGCGTCTGCCCTTCACCAAAATGAATGGAGCCGGAAACGACTTCGTCGTCATAGACAACCGAGACCTCTCAATCCATCTCGATAGCGCGCAGATCGCCCAGATTTGTAATCGGCACCGGGGAGTTGGTGCGGATGGACTTCTTGTAGTAGAGCCCCCCAGAGGCGGGGCTGATTTCAGATTCCGTTACTACAATGCAGATGGCGGTGAGGCTGAGATGTGCGGCAACGGCGCTCGCTGCTTCGGACGCTACACTTCCCGACTGATACCCGGCGAACGAGATACCCTCAGCTTTGAAACCATCGCCGGCGACCTCAGTAGCCGCATGATTGGAAACGACGTCGAAGTCACGATGTCGGATCCTTTTGACCTGCAGCTGGATTGCGGGGTCTCGGTAAAAGGACTTGATGAGCCCATTCACAGCCTGAATACAGGAGTCCCTCACGCCCTTTCTTTCGTGGACAACCTTATGGATTTTGACGTCAGAGGGGTAGGCTCAGCCATCCGCTACCATCGTCAATTCCCCAGCGGCACCAATGCCAACTTCGTGGAGGAAATCAAGCCCGGGCACATTGCGATCCGAACCTATGAACGGGGAGTTGAGGATGAGACTCTGGCTTGCGGCACAGGGATGGTGGCCTGCTCCATAGTATACCACCTGCTGAACGGGATTCCCGCTCCGATCAAAGTGAACGTTCAGGGTGGCGACACTCTTGTGATCAATTTTGAGGGGACCAAGGAAACGGGCTTTCGCAAAGTCACCCTCACGGGTCCGGCCGACTTCGTCTTCGAGGGGGAGATCTCCCTGTAGTTCCCGGCATTTTTGCCCTTGCCTCTGTGGTCATCGCTCCCCACTAATCTCCCCCATGTTCGCAGGAAGCTACACGGCCCTTGTAACCCCCTTCCGAGATGGCCAGGTCGATTACGAGGCTTTCGAAGCCCTCATCGAACAGCAGGCCAGCGCGGGGATCGACGGAATCGTTCCGGTTGGCACCACGGGGGAGTCACCTACCGTCAACCAATCGGAGCATATTGATATTATCAAACAGGCCGTAGGCTTCGCAGGGGGGCGCATGAAGGTTATCGCTGGGACTGGCGCAAATTCGACGAGCGAGGCAATCCACCTCACAAGGGCAGCCGAAAAGGCGGGCGCGGATGGATCTCTTCAAGTGTGCCCTTACTATAACAAGCCTTCTCAGGAGGGACTCTACCAGCATTTCAAAATGGTGGCGGGCGCTTCCTCTCTTCCCCTCATGCTTTACTCGGTTCCCGGACGAAGCGTTATTCAAATCGATATAGAAACTGTTTCCCGTCTCGCCGAGGACTGCGAGACTATCGTTAGCCTCAAGGAGGCCGGTGGCTCATCTGAACGCGTGAACAAACTCGTTCAGGCAGTGCCCGATTCTTTCAGCATCCTCTCCGGAGATGACCCTCTCACCGTTCCATTCATATCGGTGGGTGCCCGGGGAGTAGTGTCGGTCGCAGCCAATCTGATTCCTGAGGTCATCGCCCGACAGGTCAAGCTACTACTTGCGGGCTCCTTCCCGGAAGCTCTGCAAATACAAAAACGCTATTATCCACTCCTGAATACCTTAATGACTCTCGACACCAACCCGGTTCCCATAAAGAGCGCCCTTGCGCTCTGTGGCCGGTGCACTCCTGAGTTTCGCCTTCCTCTCGTCGGGCTGACGGCTGAAAAAACTGAGGCCCTGCGAGCGATCCTCGCCAATTTCGAACTTATCTGAACGGCCTTCCCTCATTCTCATGAACATCGTTATTACTGGTCGCTCGGGGCGTATGGGCCTCGCCGTCGCCGAGGCTGTGGACAAGCACCCCGACACCTCGATTCATGGAACCCACGATACTGACGAGGATCTGATTTCTGTGCTCACAGGCGCAGACGTCGTAATTGATTTCACTATTCATTCCTTCACGTCTCACCTCATCGAGAGCGCACTCGTCAATAGCACGGCGTTAGTAATCGGGACAACCGGACACAGTGATGAGGAGAGGGCAGCTATCCAAGATGCCTCACAGAGCATTCCGATCGTTTGCGCTCCCAATTTCTCGGTCGGAGTGAACACCCTCTTCTGGCTCACGAGACGCGCAGCCCGCATCCTTGGCAACGATCACTTCGACATTGAGGTGACCGAAATGCACCACCGTCACAAGATTGATGCCCCATCAGGAACTGCCCGGCGCCTCCTCGAGATCCTGAACGAGGAAACCGCAACTTCCTACGACGGTGACGTCTCACATGGCCGAGTCGGAATTACCGGTGAGCGCCCCTCAAGCCAGATTGGAATGCATACCCTGCGGGGTGGTGATGTTGTGGGGGATCACACTGTGATGTTCGCCGCTGATGGGGAGCGGGTCGAACTTACTCACAAAGCCTCCAGCCGCATGACTTTTGCCTCCGGGGCAGTGCAGGCTGCCCTCTGGCTGAAGAACAAGGACCCCGGCCTTTATGACATGCAGGATGTTCTGGGGCTTGAGTAGCAACCCCGCGCCCAACACCAACTGGTCCCACCAGTGAAACAACGTCCTGATGGACTCTGCAGCATCAAGAATGGTCCGCGCCGGAATCGCGCTGGGGTCAAACCTCGGCAATCGAATTTCCAATTTGCGTGCTGCCCGCGATCTTCTCCGAAAACTCACGCCCGGAGACCCAGCTTACATACAGGCTCCAATCTACTGCAGCTGCCCGGTAAACTGTCCTGCGGACTCTCCTGACTTCTTTAACACGGTCGTCGAAATCAACTACAACGGGACTCCTGCTCAGCTCTTGGTGCAGACTCAGGCTATCGAAGTCCAACTCGGGCGCATTCCCGATACTCCTCCGAACTCTCCCCGGGTCATCGACCTCGACATCCTCTATCTCGGCGAACAAATTACCGATTCCGACAACCTTGTCATTCCCCACCCCCGAATGACGCAGCGACGCTTTGTCCTGGAACCACTGTCAGACATACGGCCCTCCATGACCTTACCCGGGGATTCTGTATCGGTTCTTGACCACCTGAGATCTCTCAATCCCGACGTGGCCCAGCTTACTCTCGTGGAAGCTGAGTGGTAACGGGCGGGAAATCCCTGCCGACAACTTCCTGACAGGCTCTCGCAGGAGCCACGCCATGGAGCGGTGAAATCTCGAGATCTTTTTCTCACGGGGACTAGCATCCCAGAGGGACAGTGCTATGACAGAAACGTGGATGTTACAGATAAGTGTGCCGCGCTGCGGGCGCGAAAGACCGAAGGTCCACCCATCGCAGCCCTGACTGCCTGGGACTATCCCACCGCCCGTCTTCTGGATGAGTCAGGAGTTGACCTGATTCTCGTAGGAGACTCTCTGGGCATGGTCGTCCTGGGCTTTCCCGACACCACCCATGTAACCATTGACCACATGACTCATCACGTGGCTGCCGCGGCACGGGGTTGCCGGAAGGCCTTGCTAGTTGGTGATCTGCCCATTCATTCCTACGACGACGATCTGGCTGCCATAAGGAATGCACGTATTCTGATCGAGGCCGGGGCTGAGGCTGTCAAACTTGAAGGTGGCGCGGAACAGGCAGGAAAAGTCAGGGCTCTCACCGCGGAGGGCATCCCAGTTGTTGGTCACGTAGGCATGCTGCCACAGAGAGTAAAAGAGGAAGGCGGCTACCGGAGGAAAGGCAGGTCTGCCGACGAACTCTCGGCCCTGATCGAAGGAGCCTCGGCTCTTGAGGACGCGGGCTGCTTTGCTCTGGTACTTGAAAGCGTAGTTCAGGAATCGGCAAGGCAGGTCACCCATAAAACCATGGTTCCAACTATCGGAATCGGTTGCGGAA
>Ga0315331_10003088_pt1 | contig 12548 bp, 7 predicted proteins | sample M160m34915metaG_FD_203456 | JGI IMG/M metagenome (GOLD analysis project Ga0315331, IMG submission 203456) | Ammonia-oxidizing marine archaeal communities from Monterey Bay, California, United States - M1 60m 34915 | ecosystem: Environmental > Aquatic > Marine > Intertidal zone | place: USA...
CGGAAAGGTTCTGATCACGGAAAAAAATGACTAAATATTCCAGTAAAGCCTGTCTTATTTCCAAAATGACTGGTTCTGGAAGGTCTATTGATATATCCACTCCAGAAATTTCTGCGCCGATCGCATTGGCAATTGGTGTAACTTCGATATATTTGTAGTTGGTCATAGATTTCCCGATCATTTAAATGCCACAAATTATTGCTTAACCAAAGAAGCGATGATGTCAGATTATATTACTCTTCAATTCTCAAACTGATCACAAGAGTGGATAGCAAAAGCCTCCTTATGGATAAAATGCTATTTTTTTTTGTTAAATTTGAATGATAAAGTTTTTTTATTGGTTTTGCCTTCAGATATTTGCCTTCTCTGCACAATTTTACTATATTAGCAGGTTCGTGATGTGCTCCTGGATGAGGGGATCAGAGACGATGAAGCTTTGAATCTAGCCCACAAGGCTCGGCTTCATTCGGTCTTGTGAATGGCTGTTTAATTGGGGAAGAGATTGTCGGAATTCGAAGTGAACCAACGTTCTAATACGAAAGAAAGAAGTGGGCTGTATGATCCTGACCATGAAAAGGACAATTGTGGTTTTGGTTTTATTGCACACATAAAAGGGAAGAAGACACACAAGCTTGTTCGTGACGGTCTTCAAATTTTAGCGAATCTCGATCATCGGGGGGCAGTTGGTGCCGATCCGCTTGCTGGCGACGGGGCCGGGATCTTGGTTCACATACCAGACCAACTGATGCGAGAAGAATTAGCAAGAGATAATGTCGTTCTGCCTGAATCTGGTCATTATGGCGTTGGAATGGTGTTCTTGCCGAGAGATGAGGACACCCGCAATAGGTGTGTTGATAGCATCATTAGATCGGTGGCAAGTGAGGGGTCGACTGTTCTTGGTTGGAGGGATGTTCCAACCGATAATGCGTGCCTTGGAGAGAGTGTTAAGCCGAATGAACCTATCATTAAGCAGGTTGTTATCTCGCGACCCAACGGGGTTGTTGATCAGGAAGAGTTTGAAAGAAAACTTTTTGTTATCAGAAAACAAGCCCATAAAAAAATTTGGTATCCGGGCGAGGGCGATGATGGCGATAGTACCGGTGTATTTTACATAACCTCATTCTCATCTCGCCTTGTATGTTACAAGGGGATGGTTTTGTGTACCAATCTGGATAGTTATTATTTAGACCTTTCCGACGATAGGATGATTTCCGCAGTAGCTCTTGTTCATCAGAGGTTTTCGACCAACACGTTCCCATCTTGGAAATTAGCTCAGCCATTCCGTTTGCTCTGTCATAATGGAGAGATAAACACTGTAAGAGGTAATATCAATTGGATGGCTGCTCGAAGAGCCACAATGTCCTCTAAAGTTCTCGGAGAAGACCTTGATAAATTGTGGCCTCTAATAGGAGACGGTGCGTCTGACTCAGCTACCTTTGATAACGCTCTCGAACTTTTAGTTGCTGGAGGTTATTCTCTAGCTCATGCAATGATGATGATGATCCCAGAAGCATGGAATAATAATGACTTAATGGATCCAGCTCGCCGTGCTTTTTATGAATATAACGCAGCTCTTATGGAACCGTGGGATGGACCAGCGGCAATAGCATTTACAGACGGGCGGCAAGTGGGCGCCACTCTTGATCGAAATGGTCTAAGGCCTGCACGCTACATGGTCACTACCGATGATCTGGTTATCATGGGATCAGAAGATGGCGTTCTTCCTGTTCCCGATGATAACGTCGTTCAAAAATGGCGGTTGCAACCGGGTAAGATGCTATTAATAGATCTGGAGGAGGGACGTATAATCGGTGATGAGGAGTTAAAAACTTCATTGGCGGCCAAGCATCCTTATCAAGAATGGCTCGATAGGACCCAAATTCAGCTCGAAGATTTACCAAATGAAATCGGAGCTATGACGCCCGACCCAGAAACTTTGATACAGAGACAGCAGGCTTTCGGTTATACGCAGGAGGATATAAAGCAGTTCTTAACCCCGATGGGATTGAATGGTGATGATCCGATCGGATCTATGGGTAGGGATACGCCCATCGCAGTGTTGTCGGATAGGCCTAAGTTACTCTTTGATTATTTCAAACAATGTTTTGCTCAAGTGACCAATCCACCGATAGACCCAATCCGCGAAGAGTTGGTAATGTCATTGGTTTCTTTAATTGGTCCGAGGCCAAACCTGCTAGAGCCAGAGGGGGCAGGGGCACGACATCGACTTGAGGTTCGGCAACCTATCATTAGTAATTTGGACTTGGAAAGAGTTCGTCAAATAGAGAATCATGTCGATCAAGCATTTAAAACATCAACCTTGAGCGCTACCTATCCGGCGACAGATGGTGCGTTAGGGATGGAAAAAGCAATAGAGAGGCTTTCTTTGGAGGCGGAAGAGGCAGTCCAAAGTGGCTTTAATATTTTAATACTGTCTGACCGAGATGTAGACTCGGATCATATTCCTATACCTTCTTTGCTGGCTACAGCAGGGGTTCATCATCATTTAATACGAACTGGTTTGCGAACCAGTGCAGGTCTAGTCGTAGAAACTGGCGAAGCCCGTCGTGTTCATGATTTTTGTTTATTGGCAGGGTATGGTGCAGAAGCAATAAATCCATATTTAGCTTTTGATGCATTGACAGATTTGGCTCCAAAATTAATACAAAAAGTCAGTGTCGATGAGCTTCATCAAAAGTACATCAAGGCAATTACTAAAGGTATTCTCAAAGTGATGTCCAAGATGGGTATTTCTACTTACCAATCTTACTGTGGGGCGCAAATTTTTGACGCAGTTGGCCTCTCGGAGTCCTTCCTTTCAAAATATTTTACAGGTACAAAATGCGCCATTGGTGGTGTGGGTATAGATGGAATAGCCAGTGAGTCCGTCCGGCGTCATGCCATAGCGTACCAAGGAATACTTCAATTTAGCGGTGCATTAGACGTTGGCGGCGACTTGGCATTTCGTCTCAGAGGTGAAACCCATGCTTGGACGCCAGAAACGATCGGTCTATTGCAGCATGCTGCCCGCTCGGGTGACGAAAAAAGATATCGTGCTTACGCAAAAAAAATGAATGATCAATCAAAGAAGCTCCGTAATATACGTGCTTTGTTCGATTTGAAATTCGTTGACACTCCCGTTCCTTTAAACGAAGTGGAACCAGCCAAAGAGATAGTTAAGCGTTTTGCTACTGGAGCTATGTCTTTTGGCTCAATATCCTGGGAGGCTCACACAACACTTGCTGTAGCGATGAATAGAATTGGAGGACGCTCGAATAGTGGCGAAGGGGGTGAGGATCCAGTGAGGTTTAAGCCGTTGGCTAATGGGGACTCTATGGTGTCCCGCATTAAACAGGTCGCTTCCGGTAGATTTGGAGTGACGGCCGAATACCTGGTTAACGCAACGGACTTACAAATAAAAATGGCTCAAGGAGCAAAGCCCGGAGAAGGTGGTCAATTACCTGGCCATAAGGTCGATGAGTGGATTGGACGTGTCAGAAACTCAACACCAGGAGTTGCTTTAATTTCTCCACCGCCTCATCACGATATTTATTCCATTGAAGACTTAGCTCAGCTAATTCATGATTTAAAAAATATTAACGCAGATGCTCGGGTAAGTGTAAAACTTGTTTCCGAATTAGGAGTGGGTACCGTTGCTGCCGGCGTGGCAAAAGCTTATGCCGACCACGTTACAATATCTGGTTTTGAGGGTGGAACCGGTGCAAGCCCTATAACGTCTATTCAGCATGCTGGCAGTCCTTGGGAGATAGGCCTTGCCGAAACACATGAAACGTTAGTGCGCAATCAGCTTAGAGGCCGTATTGCAGTGCAAGTTGACGGTGGTTTTAGAACTGGTCGCGACGTTGTAATTGGGGCCCTACTTGGTGCTGATGAGTTTGGTATTGCTACAGCGGCGTTGGTCGCTGCCGGATGTATTATGATGCGTAAATGCCATTTAAATACGTGCCCAGTCGGTGTCGCTACCCAGGACCCCGAACTGCGGAAACTATTCACGGGGCAACCGGATCACGTTATCAATTTTTTTATGTTCCTCGCTGAAGAGGTTCGAGAGTTAATGTCGCAAATGGGGTTCCGCAAATTCGAAGAGATGATTGGCCGAAGAGACCACCTAGGAGTACAACCGGTGATCGAACACTGGAAGGCCAAAAATCTCGATCTATCAAGGGTTTTGCACTCAGTTTATGCGGCACCTGGAGTAGCCACTAGACATTGTGAACAACAAAACCATGGCCTAGAAAAAGCATTAGATAATGTATTGATTGAACAAGCCAGGGACGCGATTGAGGATAGAAAAGCGGTTGTTATTAAGAGTGCGGTAAAGAACACCAATAGAACCATTGGAACAATGCTCTCTGGAGAAGTGGCTAGAAAATATGGGCATGCTGGGTTGGAAAAGGATACAATACAATTGAAGTTGAAGGGAAGTGCAGGACAGAGCCTAGGAGCATTTTTAGCTCGGGGTATAACGATAGAGTTAGAAGGCGGCGGTAATGATTACGTTGGAAAAGGTCTTTCTGGTGGTGAAATAATTATTTATCCCGCGAAATCTGGCAACTTTGCCCCAGAGCAAAACATAATAGTTGGAAACACTGTGCTTTATGGTGCTGTGGAAGGTGAATGTTATTTCCGTGGAGTTGCCGGTGAACGCTTTGCGGTGAGAAACTCTGGCGTGACCGCTGTAGTGGAAGGCGTTGGCGATCACGGCTGTGAGTATATGACGGGTGGAATAGTTGTCGTATTAGGCAGTACTGGGAGAAATTTTGCCGCAGGAATGAGTGGTGGTATCGCATATGTCTTAGACGAAAACAAAGAGTTCGATAGTTTATGTAACAAGTCGATGGTCGATTTAGAGAGGATCGAAATACCCACAGAGGATGTGGATTTTGAGGAGGTCAACTCAGATTTGATGAAGCATGATGCGCAAAGGCTTAAAGGGCTCATTCAGGCGCATTTTGATAAAACAGGTAGTGATAGGGCGAAGCAGATTTTAGAACTTTGGGAGCAATATCTACCAATGTTTGTAAAAGTATTTCCAGTGGATTATCGAAGGGCATTGATGGATTTGAAAAGGGTACAGTCTGAACAATCAGTGACGTCTGAGAATATGATGGCAGGTGAGTAACATGGGTAAGGTGACCGGATTTAAAGAATTAGAGCGCCAAGATCGTTCGTATGCACCGGTGGGTGAACGCGTTAAACACTATAAAGAATTTGTGATACCGCTACCCGAACCAGAGATTAGAAGTCAAAGTTCCAGATGTATGGACTGTGGAATTCCATATTGTCATAATGGCTGCCCAGTCAACAATTTAATCCCTGACTGGAATGATCTGGTCTATGAGGGGAACTGGCGATCTGCTCTTGATACATTGCATTCGACCAACAACTTCCCCGAATTCACGGGGCGAATATGTCCCGCCCCATGTGAGGCTGCATGCACCTTGAATATAACGGATAGCCCAGTAACCATTAAAAGTATCGAATGTGCTATTATAGATCGTGGTTGGGAAGAGGGTTGGATAGAACCTAAAATATCGCTTCGAAAAACTGGAAAAAACGTAGCTGTTGTTGGTTCTGGACCAGCGGGATTGGCTTGTTCGCAACAACTAGCAAGAGTAGGGCATAGTGTAACACTATACGAGCGGAATGCACGTCTGGGTGGGCTGCTTCGATATGGCATCCCTGATTTCAAGATGGAAAAACATTTAATTGATAGGCGGCTATCCCAAATGCTGGCGGAAGGGGTTACTTTTAAATCAAATACCGAGGTTGGTATTACTATCTCCGTAGAAGATATGTTAAACGAGTACGATGCGATCGTCATGACTGGAGGTTCAGAGTTTCCTCGCGATATGGATGTTCCTGGTAGAGAGTTAGACGGCATCCACTTTGCTATGCAATTTCTAACTCAACAAAATCGCCGGTTGGCAGATGAACAAATTTTAGCCAACCAATCAATTTCGGCCAACGGGAAAAACGTGGTAGTCATCGGTGGAGGCGACACGGGTTCCGACTGCGTTGGGACATCGATAAGGCAAGGTGCTAAATCCGTTACACAATTAGAGGTTATGCCGAAGCCACCCAAGATGGAGGATAAAACATTGACTTGGCCGAACTGGCCACTGAAATTGAGAACTTCAACATCTCACCTCGAAGGCGCAGACCGAGATTGGTCAGTTGCCACAAAAGCGTTTTATGGAGATGGTGGTACCGTCAAAGGCCTTGAACTCGTTCGAAATGAATGGGAAGCCGGCGCTGATGGAAAAACGTCAATGGTGGAGATCCCAAACTCTAAATTTAAACTAGATGCCGACCTTGTTCTTTTGGCTATGGGGTTCGTTCATCCCAAACATACCGGCATGATAGAAGAGTCCGGTGTTGAGTTAGACGACCGGGGCAACGTTAAAGCGGGTATTGAGGATTACAAAACCTCTCGTAAAAATATCTTTGTTGCAGGTGATATGCGCAGGGGACAGTCACTGGTGGTATGGGCTATTAGTGAAGGAAGAAAAGCGGCGAGATCTGTCGACAACTATTTAATGGGTAGCTCTACGTTACCGGATTAATCTCTCTTTTAATTGTGTAATATACTTGAAGTTGGTTTGCGATAAGATTGCTTTCTGCTCAGGAGATTTAATTCTTTCTTCGAGACGCAATTTTGGTGTATAATTTGAAAGAAAATTCCTAAAATAGGGTTTATAAAGAACAATATGTTTGGCGCGCAAATGGACGAAATGGATCTTAATATTCTTCGACTTCTTCAGGCTGACAGTAGCCTTACAGTTACCGAGATTGCTAAGCAGGTAGGCTTATCCGCATCACCTTGTTGGAAACGAATTAATCGTCTGGAGAGCGAAGGTATAATAAAATACCAAGCTGCTGTTCTCGATGGACAAAAATTAGGAGTGAGTTTAACCGTTTTTATGTCAATTCGGACGGGTGAACATTCGGGTAAATGGCTTGAAGACTTTGCTAAATTCATCAAAGATATGCCAGAGGTACAAGAATTCCATAGAATGGCGGGGGAAGTTGATTATCTATTAAAGATAGTTGTACCAGACATGGATCACTTTGATACATTCTATAAAAATATGATTGAAAAAGTAGCGCTGAGGGATGTTACATCCAGCTTTTCTATGGAGTCGATTAAACAAACCACGGCCCTACCCATATAAAATCACTTCTGGCTTGGATATATGAATTGAAAATTGGGATTTCCTTATTTTTTACTGAGTACTCTATGAAGGCGGTCGAATGTGCCAAGGCGCTGGAACAAAGGGGGTTTGACTCTTTGTGGGCGCCCGAGCATTCCCATATTCCTGCTTCGAGGAAGTCTCCGTTTCCACAAGGAGGAGACCTTCCTAGTAAGTATTACGATGTGATGGACCCTTTTATTTCTTTAACAGCGGCTGCTTCTGTAACCTCTGAACTTAAGATTGCTACTGGTATCTGTCTTGTTATTCAGAGGGATCCGATTCAAACTGCCAAATCTGTCGCTTCGTTGGATCAAATTTCTTCTGGACGATTTCTTTTTGGGGTTGGAGCAGGTTGGAATGCAGAAGAAATGGCGGACCATGGGACTAACTTCAAGACAAGAATGAGTCTTATGAGAGAGAGAATTGAAGCCATGAAGGTCATATGGACTGACGGTAAGGCGTCATTCCATGGAAAGTTTGTCGACTTCCCAGAAATGATCACAAACCCAAAACCCCTCCAAAAGCCACATCCTCCAATACTTATGGGGGGAGCATTTCCCCATGGGGGGCGGCGAGCAATAGAGTATTGTGATGGCTGGCTGCCGCATGCAACTCGTCCAGAATATGGCGATTTGATACACAAATTACCTGAGTTTAAAAAAATGTGCAATGAAGTGGGCCGTGACCCGGATACAGTTCCTATCACGGTTTATGGTGTTGCAGACGATCTTGATCTTCTGCTTCGGTATCAAGATGCTGGTGTAAAGCGAGTTGTGTTCGCTTTACCTTCAGAGGCTGATGGAAAACTAATCCCGATTTTGGACCGGTACGCAAAGTATAATGAGCTAGTGAAGTAATCTAGTCCTTCAACCAGTGTAATGCACCAGTTGCCGCTCCACGTCCAAGGGCAAAACAGGCAGTTAATAAATAGCCTCCTGTTGGCGCATCCCAATCTAACATTTCTCCAGTAACGAAAAAACTAGGCATTTTTTTAATCATTAAATTTGTGTCAATAGCGTCAAAACAGATGCCGCCCGCGCTACTAATGGCTCGATCGATGGATTGGCTTTGATAAATTGGTATTTGTAATTCTTTAATAGATTTTGTTAAAGTGGCTATCGATTTTAGCTTCTCAGGTGAGGTGAATTCTCTTAATAAACTAGCTCTTACACCAGATAAATTTAGATTTTTTCGAAGATGATTAGTAAGCGTGTTCTTTCCTTTTTCTTTTGATACTAGGGAAAAAATTTCGTCATAAGTTTTTTCTGGGATAAGATCAATAGATATAATAGCGCGTTGTTTCTCGCGCATTTCATTCAATATTCTCCTTGAATGAGTATATATCACACCGCCTTCTAACCCATAATCAGTTATAATGAAGTCACCTGTTTCACTAAAACCGCTAACGGAGACACTGCATGATTTCACAGGTGCGCCACTATACTTAGAAAGAAAGATGTTACTCCAGTTCACATTGAACCCGCAGTTAGACGGTCTAAATGGAGTTATCGGAATATTTTGTTGTTGAAATATATTTACCCAGTTTGCATCACTGCCGAGTTTAGGCCAGCTGGCGCCGCCGAGGGCAAAAATTTTGATGTCATGACTAGAAATGAAATTTTTCTCCGGCGTAGAAAAATGTAATTGCAGGTCTTCACTTAAACCTATCCATTTATGTTTGAGATGGATTTTTAGTCCTAATTTTTCTAGACGCCTTAACCAATTTCTAAGTAATGGCGAGGCTTTCATTGCTTTAGGAAAAATGCGTTGGGATGTGCCTTCAAATGTTTCTATTCCTAGGTCTTCCACCCATTTTCGGATTGCTGCAGGTGGCAAATGTCTTATAAATGGCGCTAATTTCAATTGATCTTTTTCGAATCTATTTAGAAAATTGTCAAAATTCTCAGCGTGGGTCAGATTTAATCCACTTTTCCCTGCCATCAGAAATTTTCTGCCAACACTTGGCTTTGCTTCATATAGATCGACAGACAAACCTTGCTGTAAAAGCATTTCAGCAGCCATCAAACCAGAGGGTCCCCCACCAATTATCGCTGCGGTTGGCATCGAATTATATTTGAGAAATTATTCATAGCTTAAATGATTTGAGTTTTGGTTCATACTAGCGCTTGATCTAGGTCTGCTATTATATCAGTTTCTGTTTCGAGGCCTATTGATATTCTTATGACGTCATCACCAGCTCCAGCTGCAATTCTTTGCTCGTCTGTGAGCTGACGATGTGTTGTTGACGCTGGATGCAATATTAAAGAGCGCGTATCCCCTATATTTGCTAAGTGACTGAATAACTCGCAGCGCTCAACGCATTTTACTCCTGCCTCATATCCACCTTTTAAACCAAAAGTGAATACGGAACCGGCTCCTTTGGGTAAATATTTTTTTGCCAATTTATGATATTCCGAACTTTGTAGGCCGGCATAGGATACCCAAGATACTTGAGGATGAACTTCCAAAAATTTTGCAACGCTGGTGGCATTTTGAACGTGACGTTCCATTCTAAGAGCTAAGGTCTCTATTCCCATAATAGTGAGGTACGCATTCATTGGTGCCATAGTTGGCCCGAGGTCCCTTAACCCGACAGCGTGGCCATAAGTTGTGTAAGCTAAATCCCCAAATGACTCGTAAAAATTTATACCATGGTAGGCATCTTCAGGTTCCGATAAAGATGGGAAGTTTTTGTTTTGTGCCCAATCAAATGTTCCTGCATCAACTATTGCACCACCCATCGCATTACCATGACCCGATAAAAACTTTGTTGTCGAGTGAATAACGATATCAGCGCCATGTTCAATAGGTTGGCAAAGAAAAGGAGTTGCCATTGTATTGTCGATTATTAGTGGAATGCCTTCTTTATTGGCGATTTCTTTTATAGCTGAAATATCAGTAATCACTCCGCCGGGATTTGCTAGTGACTCTGCAAATATTGCTCTAACGTCCTGAGCGTCAGCGGCATGTTGGACTTCATCTACATTGTCCATATCTACGAATGTGCAGTTCCAGTCAAACTTCTTGAATGTCTTGCTAAATTGCGTTATCGAGCCTCCATAAAGTTTATTTGATGCTATTATTCGTTTGCCTGGTCCCATAATTGGCAATAATGCTAGCAGTTGAGCAGAATGGCCTGATGCTGTGCATGTGGCCCCCCTACCATTTTCTAAGGCCGCGATGCGTTCCTCTAAAACGGAGGTGGTAGGATTCGATAGTCGAGAATAAATGTTGCCAAAGGTCTGTAAATTGAAAAGAGAAGCAGCATGATCCGCATCATCAAATACATACGCTGTTGTTTGGAAGATTGGTGTAGATCTCGCCCCTGTAGTTGGGTCAGGAGCCGCTCCTGAGTGTATGGCGCGCGTCTCAAAACCTGCTGGTGGCATTTTTGTATTTGTGTCAGAAACGCCTGACGAAGTAGGGGCCGTTGCCTTACCCACAGGGCGCCGTTTAGACGTTATAGTTTTAGAATTGAAACCATGCCATGAAAGCTCTCCAAATAACCTTGAGAATTCAATTTTAGGACATCTATTCATTACTACACGGAGACCGGCGGCTTCTGCTCTATGAGCAGCCGCTTGATTTATGATACCAAGTTGCATCCAAACAACTTTCGCACCATGTTTTATTGCTTCATCGGTCACTCCGCCAGCGTCGATGGGTTTTCGAAAAATATCAACCATGTCGACTGTTACCGGCAGTTCATTTAAACTACTATAAACTAGCTCTCCTAAAATTTTTTCTCCGGCCACCCCCGGATTAATTGGAAAAACTTTATAACCTTTGGCCAGTAAATACTTCATTGCAAAAAAGCTCGGCCGATTCCAATTAGAGCTTGCCCCTACCATAGCGATAGTTTTTACGTCCGATAATATGGTTTTCAGATAATCATCAGAGTAAAAGAGATCGAGATCTATTTTTTCCATATTCAAGCCGTTCTTAATCATTTGCCGGTCCAGTTGGGAACTCTCTTTTCAATAAAAGCATCTATTCCTTCATTTGCGTCCTGAACAAGCATGTTTTGGGTCATTACTTCTGCCGTATATTTGTATGCATCTGCTAAGGGCATATCTATCTGATTATAGAAGGCTTCTTTACCTATTTTAAGAACCAAAGGAGACTTTTCTTTAATTTTATTTGCATAATTTGATACAGTTTTTTCTAATTGCTCATAAGCAACAACGCGATTTATTAGACCAAATTCAAGGGCAGTTTCTGCATCCACAAGGTCGCCCATCAAAAGCATTTCCATCATCTTTTTTCGAGGGAGTTTTCTCGATACAGCGACCATTGGGGTGGAGCAAAATAAACCTATGTTGACACCAGGTGTTGCGAATTTTGCAGTGATAGATGCTACGGCAAGATCACATGTTGCAACAAGTTGGCAACCAGCTGCGGCGGCGGTTCCATGAATTTGCGCAATAACTGGTTGTGGCAATTTTATAATACTTTGCATAAGGGTGGAGCATTGCTCAAAAAAGTTTCGAAAAAAAACTTCGTTTTTATTATTCCGCATTTCCTTGAGGTCATGTCCTGCAGAAAAACCAGGTCCAGCTCCCTTTATCACCACAACCATTATTGATTGATCAATGCGAATATTATCCAGATGTGTTTGTAATTCCAACATTAAAGATTGAGAAAGCGCATTATAACTCTTGGGTCTATTTAACGTTAAAGTCGAAGTACCATTATTGTCAGTCCTTATAACCAAAGGATCTTGGTACTCGCGAATTTCATCACTCATTTTCATCAACCTTAAATTTTCTCGATTAGAATTCATCATTAATCTGGATGAATACAATAGCATCATTTCATATGGAAGTCGTGTGGTTAGCATTTACCTTGTCGGGAAATCAGAACATCTAGACGATTATTGACTTGTTAAACGAAGGATAACCCCAGTATTTCCCAATCAATAATTTCTTAAGAAATACTATTCTCATTCTAATAGCATAAAATAAAGGCTTTATATGCTGAGATTATATTAACTAAACTGGGAAGTCGTTTTTATGAACGCGTTTACTTTTCAGAAGTTTAAAGGGTTTTCTAAAGCGCGTCGTTTCCCTCTTCTCCAGTTCGAATTCGGATTGCTTTCGCTGTATCGTATACAAAAATTTTACCGTCTCCTATTTTCCCAGTTTTTGCTGCGACACAAATCGCTTCAACAACGCCGTCTTCCTGGTCATCAGAAACGACCACTTCAATTTTTATTTTTGGTACAAAGTGTATATCATATTCGGCGCCCCGGTAGATTTCCTTGTGTCCTCCCTGTCTGCCATATCCTTGAACCTCCGAAGCTGTCATGCCGTGGATCCCGATGGAATTAAG
>Ga0315331_10003090_pt1 | contig 12545 bp, 13 predicted proteins | sample M160m34915metaG_FD_203456 | JGI IMG/M metagenome (GOLD analysis project Ga0315331, IMG submission 203456) | Ammonia-oxidizing marine archaeal communities from Monterey Bay, California, United States - M1 60m 34915 | ecosystem: Environmental > Aquatic > Marine > Intertidal zone | place: USA...
TCTACTTACTCTAGTTTATCTCCTAGAAGAGAATTTAAGTTAAGTTTTGGAATCAATTTTTAAACTTATAACCTACACCTTTTATGGTACTTATAAAATCTTGCCCTAATTTTTCTCTAATTTTCCTGATATGAACATCTACTGTTCGTGCAACGACATGAACATCAGCACCCCAAATATTTCTAAGTAAAGATTCTCTACTAAATACCTTTTTTGGATTAGTCGCCAAAAAATGTAATAATTCAAATTCTTTTTTTGGAAAAAAAACTTCATTTCCATCCACTTTGACTACATAACTATCTTTATCAATTAACAAGTTTTCAACTTCTATAACATTCTTATTATCTACTGATAAGTTTCTTTTATAGAATGAATTGATTCTACTTAATAACGCTCTGGGTTTTATAGGTTTGGTAATATAGTCATCACCTCCAGCATCAAAAGCAGCTACTTCAGAATACTCCTCTACTCTTGCAGTTAAGAATAAAATAAAAGTTGATTGAAACTTTTCAGTCTCTCTTAATTTACGACATGTTTCAATGCCGTCTATATCGGGCATCATTATATCAATTAATATAAGATCCGGATTAAATTTTGATGCTATTTCTAGACCTTCTTTACCTGATGATGCAGTTTTTACTACATATCCTTCAGATTCAAGATTAAACTTTAAAAGTAATAAGATGTCCTTCTCATCATCAATAGCAAGTATTTTAAAATCAGATTTTGACATACTGCAATTTAACCCGATTTAAAATATTTAATATTAAAATTTAATCGAATTTTAAATTATTAATTTTTTGATTAAATACAGTTAATTTTTAATTAACATTAGAATAATTAGATACCTCTATTACAAAGCTTCCAAAGTTCATCTTTGCCTCTAACTTAAGAGGAATTTTTTTATCATCATCTGTTAACCAAAATTTAACTGCATCTTCCTCCTCAAACAATTTATTTTTAGGTATAATTGGTGCAAAAACTAATGAATTATAATTGCCAATTTTTGTTTCAATAGTGTCTCTTTTAAGAAACTTCATTTGGTAGCTAAACTTTTCATTATTTTCAAAGTAGGGAATTTCAACTAAATCTTTAGATAAAGTCTCAGAATAATCTAATGACCTTAAATATGCAAGACTTGCAATCCAATAATTCATAAAATAAGAGCGAATTATTTTTTTAATATCATCCTCAAAATGTAAATATTTATACTCCACAAAGTCTTTTGTCTCCTTATCTAATACTTCAATTTGGACGCTGTCGGAATTTTCTACAAAATTTAATACTTCATTCTTTCTGTATTTTCCTTCAAGCAAATACTTATAGAATTTTTTTGGCTCAAGTTCTTTTTTAGTTATAAAAACACCCCATTTATCTCTTACAGTAGTAAATAAATCAAATACACCAATAGATTTACCAGTTACATCAATTTTAATAGTTTCAAAATTATCGATACTATATAATTCAGTACCTGTGAGCATTGAAGCTTCACCTGCATTAAATATTCCAAATGATACAAGGAAATCAATTTTCTCTCCAGGAATAACTTTATAATCTTGAGAAAAGATATTAATTGATAAAAAAAGTAATAAAGGTGTTAGAGTTTTTTTCAATTAAAAAATGGTGTTATAAGTAGCAAAAATATTAAAATATGATAATGTAACTACCTATATTTGAAGATCTTTAAGTTAATTTTTATTAAAATTTACTAAAAATATTAGTATTTAAATTTTATACTACTTATTTTAGCAAAAAATAAATTGATATGAAAGAAATAAAAGAAAAATCAAAAGCACTCAGTTTAGCAATCGAGAAACTAGAGAAAACATATGGTCAAGGAACCATAATGAAATTAAGTGACGAAAATATTGTTAAAATACCAAGCATACCAACAGGATCATTAAGCTTAGATGTTGCATTAGGAATTGGCGGCTTACCGAAAGGTAGAGTAATAGAAATTTATGGACCTGAATCTTCAGGTAAAACTACTTTATCAATGCATTGTATAGCAGAAGCTCAAAAACAAGGAGGAATAGCAGCTTTTATAGACGCTGAACATGCATTTGACAAGACATACGCTGAAAACCTTGGCATAGACACCGAAAACCTACTGATCTCACAACCTGATAATGGCGAGCAGGCTCTAGAGATTAGTGAACAGTTAATTAGATCTAACGCAATAGATATTATAGTAATTGACTCCGTAGCTGCTCTAGTTCCAAAAGGTGAAATAGAGGGAGAAATGGGAGATAGTATGATGGGACTCCAAGCTAGACTGATGTCTCAAGCACTAAGAAAGTTAACAGGTGTAATTCACAAGTCTGGTTGTATTTGTATATTCATTAATCAATTAAGACAGAAGATTGGAGTAATGTTTGGTAACCCAGAAACTACTACTGGAGGGAATGCACTCAAATTTTATTCTTCAGTGAGACTTGATATTAGAAGAATAGGTCAAATTAAAGATAGTCCTGATAGTATCAACGGTAATAGAACAAAAGTCAAAGTTGTTAAAAATAAAGTTGCACCACCATTCAAAGTGGTAGAATTTGATATCATGTACGGAAAGGGGATTTCTAAATCAGGTGAAGTATTAGACCTAGGTGTTGAACTAGAACTAATTCAAAAATCAGGATCATGGTTTTCTTATAATGGTGAAAAACTTGGACAAGGAAGAGATTCTGTGAAAAACATATTAGAAGATAATCCAGAATTAATGGGACAACTTGAGAAGCTAATAAAAGAGAAGTTAGCTAGTTAGACCTTATCGCCTCAACTGGATCTAGATTAGAAGCAAATAATGCCGGCAATAATCCAGCAAGTATTCCGATAATTGATGAAATAGTTACCCCCAGAATAACATTTTCTAAAGATATTACCAGGTCAAATGTTCCAAGATCTGGTAATGTCAATAAGAACACAAAAAATATCCCAAAAAGACCACCAAAAATACTTAAAAATGAAGACTCAAATAAAAACTGAGTTAGAATAAAATATTTTTTAGCACCTAGAGATTTCTGAAGACCAATTATTGGCACTCGTTCTTTAACGGAAACAAACATTATATTAGCTATTCCAAATCCCCCAACTAAAATCGAAAAACTTCCAATAACCCATCCAGCAATGCTAATTGTTCCAAAAATAGCAGAGACAAATGAAGCTAAATACTCTGGCCTATTAATTGCAAAACTATCATCTTCTATTGGCTTAATTCCTCTTTTAGCTCTGATTAACCCTCTTAACTCGTACTCTAGGTTAATAAGACCAGGATCCTCATCTCCATTACCTTTAACTCTTAAGACAGCATTTGATCCTTTCTTTCCAACCTTAAAAATTTTTTTGAAACTATTAAAGGGTATAAACATTTGCCTATCAAATGAATCTCCCGCACCGAATGATTCACCCTGCTCTTTAGTAACTCCAATAATAGTATAAGACTTACCTTTTATTTTAAGTTTTTTTCCTAAAGCAAATTCTGGGGACTTAAACAAATCTTCCATAATCTTATAACCAATTATTGCAGCATTTGATCCAGTTAATGTTTCATTCTGAGTAAAAAACCTACCAGCAACAAATTCCCAATCACCAAAAAACTGATTTTCAAAAACAATACCATTCAGATTATCAATTCTTGAACTATTATTTGAATATTTCACATTCACACCTTCTCGAGATGTAAGAATTTCAACTGACTCTGCATTTATAAGATTCTCTTTTAGAAATTCATATTCTCTGTAGGTAGGCTGAGGTCTTCTAAAAAATTTCCACCACTCATAGCTTGGATTATTAAAATCCCAAGGCCATTTTTCAACTCTAAGATTATCTGTTCCTAAAAAGCTGAGATTGTCTTTAATACTTTTCTCAAGTGAATCAACAGTTGATAGCACTGCTATAATAGTAAAAATTCCTATGGTTACTCCTAGCAGAGAAAGAACTGTTCTAACGGGATTAGCAATTAAAGCATTGAACGAAAAGACGAAGCTTTCTTTTAATAACCTTAAAAATAATTTCATAAATTAAAAGTATGTTAAACTAATTAATTACTTTTGCAGACTCCAAAACTAAGGTAATTTTATTAAACTAATATGAAACTTTCTGAATTTGATTTTAAGTTAGCCGCAACTAGAACCGCACTTCATCCAGCAGATAGCAGAGACGAATCTAGACTTATGGTTGTACATAAGAAGACAGGTAAAATAGAACATAAACAGTTTAAAGATATTATTAAGTACTTTAGTGAAGATGATGTATTAGTACTCAATGACACTAGAGTCTTTCCAGCAAGATTATATGGTCAAAAAGAAAAAACAGGAGCTAAAATAGAAGTATTTCTTCTTAGAGAACTTAACCCTGAACTAAACCTATGGGATGTACTAGTTGATCCTGCAAGAAAAATTAGAGTTGGTAATAAGCTTTATTTTGGAGATGGTGAGTTAGTTGCTGAAGTTATTGACAATACAACATCAAGAGGAAGAACAATTAGGTTTATTCCTGAAGATAGTGAAAAGAATTTTTATGATATAATTCATGAATATGGAGAAACCCCTCTTCCAAAAGAGATAAAAAGAAAAGTTGATAAAAAAGACGAGGAAAGATTTCAGACAGTTTATGCTAAAAATATAGGTGCTGTTGCTGCTCCAGCTGCTGGACTACATTTCACTGAGATTTTGCTCAAAAAATTAGAATTGAAAGGTGTTCATATTGTAAATATTACTTCTCATACTGGTCTTGGAACTTTCAAAGATATAGATGTTGAAGACCTTACAAAACACAAAATGGACTCTGAAAATTATGCTATACCAGAAGAGACTGCAATAGCAGTTAACAAAGCATTGGATAACAACAAAAGAATATTTGCTGTTGGCACTTCAAGCATGAAAACCCTTGAGACTGCTGTAACAGCGAGCGACCAACTCAAGTCAAAAAGTGGATGGACTGATAAGTTTATTTTTCCACCTTATGAATTTAAAATTTGTAGTGGCATGATTACAAACTTTCACTCACCAAAATCTACTCTTCTTATGATGGCTACAGCTTTTGGAGGATTTGACAATATAATGAAAGCATATAAGGTCGCTATGAAAGAGAAGTATATGTTCCACACATATGGTGACGCTCTTCTTATAATTTAATTATTTATGAATAGGTCGATAGTCTTGATGGCAGCAGGTACCGGAGAGAGGATGAATTCAGACACACCAAAACAGTTCATGGAAATTAATGGCCTGCCAATCATTATCCATACATATAACTCATTTAAAGAGATAAATAATCTTGATATTTATATAGTACTTCCTAACTCAAATTTTGAAAAGTGGAAAAAATTTATTTCAAAATATATAGATGAAGACACTGTATTAGTCAGAGGGGGTGAGCAAAGAAATATTTCAGTACGAAATGGAATTAATGAAATTACATCAACTGATGGGATAGTAGGGATACATGATGGAGTAAGACCATTCATTACAAAAAACTTAGTAAATAAATTATTTACTGAAGCTGAAAAAAATGGAAATGCAATTCCTTTTACCACTACCATTAATTCCATGAGAAAAATTGAAGGAAATAAAAATTTTTCTGTTGACAGGTCGAAATATGTACAAATTCAAACACCACAAATTTTTAAAACAAAGCTTATTAAAAAATGTTTAAATAGCATTAAAGAAAATAATTATACTGATGAAGCTAGTTTAATTGAAGAATTTGCATTGGATATTAATCTTGTTAAGGGAGAGGAAGAAAATATAAAAATTACTACTAAAAAAGATCTTAATTATTTTAATTAATACTCATCTTCATTAAAGAAGAAATCATCTTTAGTGGGATAATCTGGCCATATCTCTTCAATACTTTCGTAGGGAGCTCCGTCGTCTTCTAATTCTTGTAAATTTTCAGTTACTTCTGCAGGAGCACCTGTACGAATAGAAAATTCAATTAGCTCATCTTTAGTTGCTGGCCAAGGGGCATCTTCTAGGTGATTAACAAGTTCTAAAGTCCAGTACATCTTAATAGATTTAATTTATTCGCAAAAAGAATACTTTTATAATTAAAAAATCAAATAAAAACGATTTTTTTTTCTAACAAAATAAAAAATACTTTTACATATAATTTTAAAAAAATAATGAACATTATATTATATCTATTCTTAGCATATCGAATTTTAATAAATTCATTTAATAATGAGATCATAAAAATTATTGGAGTTGGGGATATGATGATTGGAACAAATTATCCTAATAATTCTTATTTACCTAGAAACAATGGAAATGACATATTAAAAAATGTATCAGAGACAATTAAAAATGCTGATATAGCATTTGGAAACTTAGAAGGTACAATTCTTTCTGAAGAAGGAGAAGTAAAAAAATGTAGTGATCCAAAAAAATGTTATGCATTTAAAAGTCCTAATGAATATGTTAAACACTATAAAAATGCAGGATTTAACATACTTAGTTTAGCAAATAATCACATTAATGACTTTGGGAAGATAGGAAGGTTAAATACTCAAAAAGTATTAGAAGAAAATAATATTTACTTTTCAGGAACAATTGAAAAACCATATTCAATTTTTACAAAAGATAATGTCAAATATGGTTTTGCATCTTTCTCTCCTAATAAAGGAACTATTCAAATTAATAACTATGAAAAAGCTGAAGAAATAGTAAGTCTACTAGACTCATTATGTGATATAGTAATTGTCTCATTTCATGGAGGAGCTGAAGGATCAAAATATAATAGAGTTACAAAAGAGAGAGAATATTTTCTAGGTGAAAATAGAGGCAATCCATATGAATTTTCAAGAATTGTAATTGATTCAGGAGCGGATTTAGTATTTGGGCATGGACCTCATGTATTAAGAGCTGTAGATTTGTATAAAAGAAGGTTTATTGCGTATAGTCTTGGGAATTTTGCTACTTATGCTAGGTTTAATCTATCTGGAAATAGAGGTCTAGCTCCTCTTATCGAAGTTAATATTAATAAAAAAGGAGAGTTTATAAGTGGGAAAATTATATCTGCAAAACAGATAGGTTTAGGGGTACCGATTCTCGATAAAAATAACGAAGCAGCAAAAGAGATTAAAAGATTAACAAGTTTAGATTTTCCAAAATCAGATCTAAAAATCAATGATTTTGGTGAAATATCTTTGAAAAATTAATTTTTGATTTTAGAATAAAAAACCTATATAATATTTGAGAATGTTAAAAAAAATATATTTTTGCACACGAAATTAATATTATGGCAAATCATAAATCCGCAATTAAAAGAATAAGATCTAGTGAAGCTAAGAAACTTAGAAATAAGTATCAACATAAGTCCACTAGAACTGTAATTAAAAAATTAGAGCAAGAGACTAAAAAAGCTACAGCAGTAAAAAAATTACCTGAAGCAGTTTCTATGATCGATAAACTTTCTAAAAATAATATTATTCATAAAAATAAAGCTGCTCACTTAAAATCAAAACTTACAAAAAAAGTAAATAGTTTAAAATAATTATCCTTGAGGGGAATAGTTCCATTAGTAATAGTATCCGTTTTCTTATCAATTGCATACTATCTATACAACTCCAGTTTAGAATATGATCAATATTCAATTATTTTAAAAGAATATAGAAAGGAGAGAAATGATTTTTTAAATAACTCATCTTCTTCCCCACTTAGAGACTCAGAATATAAATTATCATATTACGATCCTAATGTAAATTTCAAAGTGATAGCCGTTGTTTCTCAAAATGAAGAACCTGACACTATAAAACTTGCAACATCAACAGGAAGTGTTGAACGATTTTTAGACTTTGCATATTTAGATTTTAAATTAGGAAGGTCAAAATACTCATTACCAGTCTACAAATATTTAGAGGGAAAAAATCAAGGAGATTTGTTTTTTTGTTTTTTAGATCAGACTAATAAGACCTCAACATATCCAGGTGGAAGATATATTGATATTGAATTTGAAAATGCTAAAAGAATTGAATTAGATTTTAATAAATCTTATAACCCATACTGTGTCTACAATGAAGAATATAGCTGTCCTATTCCTACCAGAAGAAACTATATTGATATGGAAATATTAGCCGGAGAAAAATTAACTAAATAAATACCATTTCCCCATTATTAAAATCAATTTTCTCTAATTTTATTTATTAACTTTATTCATTATGAAAATATCACTTAACTGGTTAAAAAAATTCATAGAAATAAGTGAAAATCCACAGGATTTAGAATCTATTCTTACTGAAGTTGGACTTGAAGTAGATGAAGTCATTTCTTTTGAACCAGATAAAGACTTTTTGAGTAAATTAATAGTTGGTGAAATAACAGAAATTGAAAAGCATCCTAATGCTGATAGGCTGAACATAACAAAAGTGGATACAGGAAAGGAAAGTCTTTCCATAATATGTGGAGCTAAAAATATCGAAGTTGGACAGAAAGTTGTAGTTGCTAAATCTGGAACTAAAATTAAGAATACAGAAAAAAAGATTTTTGAAATTAAAAAAGCAAAAATTAGAGATATTGAATCTAATGGAATGATATGTGCAGAAGATGAAATTGGAATTGGAAACTCACATTCCGGAATTATTGTTTTATCAGATAAAGCTAAAGTTGGAGATAAAGCAATAAACTATTTTGACTTAATTTCAGATACAGTCTATGACATCTCACTAACACCAAACAGAGCTGACGCTGCATCTCATCTTGGAGTAGCAAGAGATATTAAAGCATCACAAAAAAGAGAAATTATTCTACCAGACATAAAGAAATTTAAATCTTCTGACAATAAAAAAATTGAAATTGATATCCAAGAATCATCAGCATGCCCAAGATACGCAGGATGTATTATTGATAATATTAAAATTAATGAGTCTCCATCTGAAATTAAGGACTTACTTATATCCATAGGCATCAATCCAATAAATAATGTAGTAGATATCACAAATTACGTTTTACATAGTCTAGGACAACCTCTTCATGCTTTTGACTTTGAGAAAGTTTCTAAAGAAAAAATAATAGTTAGATACGGTAATAAAAATGAGAAATTTATCACTCTTGATGGAATTGAAAGAAAACTTAAAGAAGATGACTTGATGATTTGCGATGGAGAGAATAAGCCAATGTGCATAGCAGGTGTATTTGGAGGAGAGAGCTCTGGAGTTACCGAAGAGACTAAAACTATATTTTTAGAGAGTGCGTATTTTAATCCTTCTGACATAAGAAAATCTAGTTTAAACCATGGTCTTAAAACAGATGCATCTTATAGGTTTGAAAGAGGGATAGATCCAAATATTACAGTATATGCCCTAAAGTTCGCTTCGATTCTTATTAATAAATACTGTGAAGGAGATGTTGTCTCACAGATTTATGATGTTTATCCAAACAAAATAGAAAATAGAAAAATTGAGATTGATTATAATAGAGTCAATCAATTAATTGGACAGAATATAGATACCAAAAGAATAAATGAAATACTTACTCTTTTAGATATTAATATTGAGAAAAAAAACAATAAGATATTTGCAGACGTACCTCCCTACAGAGTAGATGTCACAAGGGAAGCAGATATAGTTGAAGAAATATTAAGGATTTATGGATATAACAACATAAAAACATCATCAAAAAATCAAAGCAACTTTTTATCTGACGAGAGTATAGGTTCATATGAAAACAACATACTCTCAAAAGTTATGAACATGCTTGTTAGCTCTGGGTTTCATGAAATAACTACAAACTCTCTTACTTCTCTTAAACACTCGGAAAATGATTCTTGGGATGACTCAAAAACTATTGAGATGGTTAACAAGCTTAGTGATGAGCACGCTATTTTAAAACAAAATCTTTTATTCACTGGACTTGAGTCTATTCGTTATAACCTTAACAGGAAACAAAACAATCTCAAATTTTTTGAATTTGATAAGGTCTACAATCAAGAAAATGATAATAAATTCATTGAAACAAAAAAGCTTGGACTTTATATGACAGGACTTAATAAGGATGAACATTTTTATAACAATTCTGAGGAAGTATCTTTTATTGATATTAAAAATATTATAAATAAAGTTTTGATTTTAGGTAATATCAACAATTACAAAGTCAAAGGGGTAGAATCAAAATCACTTATTAATTGTATTGAAATAATACAGGATAAAAAAGTAATTTGTAAAATAGGAGAAGTAAGACAAAGTCTCCTCAAGACTTTTGATATCGGCCAAAAACTATATTTCGCTGAAATCTTATGGGAAAATTATTTGGCATGTTTAAAAGAAGAATTCACAATTACTAAAATATCTAAGTTTCCTGAGGTGAAAAGGGACCTCTCAATTATTTTATCAAAAAATCAGAAGTTTTCGGAAATTGCTTCTGTAATCGATCAGAATAGAAATAAAATAATTAAAAATTACTCTCTATATAACATATATGAGGGAGATAGAATAGGTAAAGATAAAATTGCATATGCTTTGAGATTTGTTCTTCATGATGATTATAAAACTTTGGAAGATAAAATTATTAATAGTACGATGGAGAATTTGATTTTGAGGTTTGAAAAAGATTTAAAGGCAGAAATTAGAAAATAATATGCCAGAAAGTTTAAACAAAAAAATTATTGAATTAGAAAGTAAGTTTTCTATTCTTATATCAAAATACAAAAAACTTGAGGCAATTAATGAAAACCTAAAGAAGGAAATCACTGATAGAGAAATTGATTTAATATTATACAAATTCAATAATGCTAATAATTCAAACTTGGAAATTCTCTCTTCAGATGAAAAATCAAAACTAAAAGATGATATAGACTCCACAATAGAAGAACTAGATACTATCATAAATAACCTTAAAGAATAAATTGGAAAATCTCTCAATAAAATTAGTAATTGGAAATAGGTCTTACCCTATGAAAGTTCCTATTGAAGATGAACAAAAAATTCGAAACATTGGTAAAGATCTAAACAAGAGAATATCAGAGATTAAAAGTCAAATGAATATCGATGACCTACAAGACATTCTAGCAATGATTGCTTTTAAACTTTCTGTAGAACTTGAGGATAACAAGGGTCAAACATCAGAAAACAAAGATGCTTACAAAAAAATTGAAAATATAATTAATGAAATTGATAAGAAGCTAGAATAATTTACTCTGGAGTATTTTCATTTGGCCATTCCTTCTTAAAGTCTACCCAATACTTACTAATTGTTGACTTCACTTCTTTTCGTAACCATAATAATCCAATCAAGTTTGGAACAGTCATCAAAGCGATTGTAATTAATGAAACATTCCAAATAACAGTTGTATCTGCAAATGAGGCCACAAAGAATCCAATAACATAAATCACCCTATAGTATACTACTGACCCAGCACCGAATAAGAAAGTCATAGCTCGATCTCCATAATAAGACCATGATATAGCAGTACTAAAAGCAAATAGTAAAAGACCAATACTCACAATATAATTACCATAATCACCAAAGAATCCTCTATCAAAAGCAATTGCTGTTAGGGGAGCACTGTGTACTAATGATTTACCTTTTACAATTACGTCATTTTGAAGTTTTCCATCAACTATATTTAAAATGCCATTAAAAGCTTCCTCATCATTATTATAGAACAGAATATCTTCAGCTAAAGAACGAGCGTGAAGAATTGATATTTCCTTAGAGTATTTCCCATCTATTACATTAATATTTCCACTATACATTGAAATACCACTATTACCATTTAAGTAATTAAACAAATCTTTAACATCTTCTTCTTTATCTTCAGTATATAATTTATCTAAAAAAATAAGATCAGCTTGAGCAAATGTATTTTCATGCTTTTCGTTCCATACACCTGATGATAATAAAACTAAACCTGTAATTGTACAAATAATTATAGTATCAATAAATGGCTCTAATATTGCCACAAGTCCTTCAGAAACAGGCTCATTTGTTTTTGCTGAAGCATGAGCTATAGGAGCAGATCCTTGTCCAGCTTCGTTTGAATATAGTCCTCTGTTTACACCTCTAGATATAGCAAATGAGATTGAAGCTCCAAGAAAACCTCCTACTGCAGCACTTCCAGAAAATACTTCAGAAAAGATTGAAATAAAAGAAGGGATAATATTTTGATAGTTAAATATTATAACAGAAAAAGCACCAATAATATAAACTACAGCCATAAATGGAACTAGTTTTTCTGTTATACTCGCAATTCTTTTGATTCCACCAATTATAACTACACCTAAGAGAATAGCTAAAATTCCACCAGTTAGCATTTTATCTATACCAAATGAAGAGAACATTGAGTTCGAAATACTATTTATCTGAGGCAAACTACCTGTTCCAAAAGAAGATAAAACTGTGGCAAAAGCAAACATAATTCCAACCCATTTCAAGTTAACCTTATTCCCAAAAAGTCTAAAATCAGCATTTTTCATGAAATACATTGGACCTCCAGACATAGAGCCATCAGAAATTTTTTCTCTGTATTTATGGGACAAAGTAACCTCAACAAATTTAGTTGTCATACCCACAATAGCAGTAGCTAACATCCAAAATAAAGCAGCTGGACCACCC
>Ga0315331_10003092_pt1 | contig 12543 bp, 12 predicted proteins | sample M160m34915metaG_FD_203456 | JGI IMG/M metagenome (GOLD analysis project Ga0315331, IMG submission 203456) | Ammonia-oxidizing marine archaeal communities from Monterey Bay, California, United States - M1 60m 34915 | ecosystem: Environmental > Aquatic > Marine > Intertidal zone | place: USA...
CATTTCCAAGGAGTGGCAAGAAGAAATAAGTCTGCGTAAAATTACAATTGAAGAAAAAACCGAGGCATTTAAAGCAGAGGAAATTTTACTGCCGGAAGAAACAAAAAAATCAAAACTTGCCGAGCTAGATCTTTTGAAGAAACAAGTAAGAGCTCTACAAAAGCAACGGTTTGGTGTAGAGGGTGACCTCTTTAAAAAACGTGAAGAGTTAATCCAGCCAATTCAAGAAAAAATTTTTAAAGCCATAAAAAGTATCGCAAAGGACGGAAACTATTCCTTCGTTTTTGATAAGGCAAACTCCTCTAATATTCTCTATGCAGAAAGCAAATATGACATCAGTAATAGAGTATTAAAAAAAATGGGCTACAGCTCTTCTAAATAAACTTAAATAAGAATTTAAATTGAACATAATGAAAAAAGGAATACTACTAGTTTTAGCAACGATAAGCATTTCGATTGCTGCTAATGCGCAAAAATATGGCCATGCAGATGCCCAAAGCATGCTAACTGAGCTACCAGATTATAAGCTTGCTGAAGACTCCCTAAAGAAATTTGCTGCACAATTAGAAGCAGAAATGGAAAGCCAAATAAAAATGTATCAACAAAGAGTTGCAGATTTTGAAAAAGCAAAAGCCGCAGGTCTTTTTAGTCCAGAAATAGAGCAATCAAGAATTCAAGAATTGCAAGAGAAACAACAAAGGATGCAAGAATATCAAGTGAATGCTCAAAACATGATTCAGCAACGTGAATCGGACCTGTTGGAACCGATGATAAAAAGAGTAAAAGACGCCATTGAAAAAGTAGCTAGGGATAACAAATACAATTACATTTTTGACCCAAATGTTTTGTTATTTAGCGCTGGAGGTGACGATATTAGCCCATTAGTCAAGAAGGAATTAGGCGTTCAGTGAAACGATCAGTAAAATGAATTTAAAACCTCTCAAGTTCTTACCTGAGGGGTTTTTTTTTGACTTGGCTTATTTGCATAACTTTATTCTGTGAAAAATATGCGTACTCCCATTGGTGTTTTTGATTCTGGGTTTGGTGGTTTAACCATTCTTAAAGAATTGCATGAAAAGCTGCCCGATTACGATTTTATTTATTTAGGTGACAATGCTCGAACTCCATATGGTACTAAATCTTTTGATGTAGTTTACACTTATGTTAAAGAAGCGGTAAATAAGCTCTTCTCGATGGATTGTCCTTTGGTCATTTTAGCTTGTAATACAGCTAGTGCAAAAGCACTTAGAAATATTCAGCAGAAAGACATACCACTAATGCCGGATCCAACCAAACGTGTTCTAGGAGTAATTCGTCCTTGTGCAGAAATTATTGGCACCTTAACTCGATCTAAACATATTGGTATACTTGGTACGACAGGGACTATCAATTCTAACTCTTATCCGATTGAAATCAAGAAGTTCTTCCCCGAAATTCAAGTTTCTCAATTAGCTTGTCCAATGTGGGTGCACTTGGTAGAGCATAATGAATACAACACTGAATCTGGAAGGCATTTCATTAAACAAAAAATAAATGAATTAAAAGCTAAGGATGATTTAATCGATACCATTGTTCTGGGGTGCACACATTATCCTTTTCTAAAAAACATCATTGAAGAATTTGTCGGACCAACTATAAAAGTAGTTGCGCAAGGTGAAATTGTATCTGATAGCCTAGTGGACTATTTATCGCGACATCCCGAAATAGATTCGCGTCTTTCTAAATCTAGTCACACATCTTACTATACTACTGAAGAAGCTACTAATTTTACTGAAAAAGCGTCGCGATTCTTACAGAAAAAAATTCAGGCAGAACACCTCATTTTATAAGCACGTTTAGGATCCTTTCAATAGATTAATGCTTACTGTGGCTAATTCAGAATTGGGGAATTTAGTAAACACATTCTCATCAGAAATTAATCCAGCTTCAGCACATACTTTATGAAATACCTCTATTTCAAGAATGTATTGGTCTGAAAAACCATGAGTCGCGTCATATGCAGTGGCAGCAGTTTTTCCAAGTGAACGAGCAACTATATCTGGTGATACGGTATGTAATTCAATAAGAAGTAATCCAAACTTTCTAACATAAGGTGCCCATTTATTCATGTGTTCTAAAAGATTATCCTCCACAAAACGATTTTCAATACGCCGTCCTCTATGAGCAAATGCACCTGATGATAAACTCAATCTATTCGGATCAATATTTTCTGGATCGTGCCAAATCCTATTGTGATCTAAAAAGGTTCTGACATTTAAAAGTTCACTTAAATCAATGTTGTAATTCTCTTTTAAGTTGGCGGCAAGCAAATCAGGCTGACCGATATCGCCCCAGATAATTTTTGCCCATATATCTGCTTTAATTAAATTTCTTCTGGTCACTTTCAAGGCCGCTTGATTAAAATCTGCACCAACTAAAAATAATGGATGACTATCCAATAGTGAACCGCGAAGCGTTTGTCTTTCGATTACCGAAAACATGTGTTCTAAAAAAGCACCATTACCACACCCCATGTCAAGAATTCCCTTGGGTTGTTCTTCGATTGGTTTATTAAAAAGCTCCAAAATAATTTCATCAACTACTTTGAAGTAATTGGAATGCGCGCCTCCGCTGCCCCAAACATTCATTTCTCTGTCAACGTGAATTTCATCTGAATTTAGTTCATTAGACCTCATCGATTCAGGATTCCCAAAAAGCAATATGTCCAAATTTCGAAAAGTAGGCATATAAGAAACCGTCACTCCATATGCAGAAGCCCTTTTAGCAAAAAACAAACCTGTTTCAGTAAATTCATAATTGCCATTCTTTTCTGTAAACCAACCTAAATAGGCTAAAAAATCAAGCAACTTTTTAAAACTCTCAGGATCTTCATGAAATTCATCTGGCCTAAACGAAGTCTCCATAAAATATTTATGAAACATTCCGCCCATACCCAGGTGAACAAGTGTCGGTCCAACAAGGCATCCTTCAATATGCGCAAGAATTTCTTCTTGTACTTTACGCTCTAATTCCGATGCAATTAAGTTCAACTCAAACTTGTTTTTGAATTGATTGAATAGCACATTAAGTGCTTGAAAAGGCTCGATCTCAAATTTTCTAGGATGAAAATTTCCCGACATTTTCATAAGCGCTACTGCGCCTTTGTATACCTCCACATTAGCGAACAAAATTGCTCCTTTTGCAGTTAGCGAAAACTGAATTTCGCCCTCATTAGATGTCTTCTTTTGAATAAGAAGACCTTGAGAACAAAGGACTCTTAAAGCAACATTCATATACCCTTCATTGGCATTAAACTCCTTAACTAGATTTTGGAGAATTACATGTTTCTTACCCGTGATGTAGCTGATTACATCCGCATCATAAAGTGCGATAAGAACTGGTGCAGTAACCAAACCATCTAAATGCCTAAATAGCTTACCTCTTAACTTCCCTTTGTTTATCATTCTCCTATTAATTTAACAAAAATTCAGCTACTATTTAGGACATGAACAACACGGAACGTTATTAATCTTTGAACCATTCTGCATATTTGGTATAATTGGCTGCAATTCTTTCTATCTCTCCCGACCGCAGTTCGTTACTTACAGATTTGATGAATTTTGCAGGTACGCCCGCATATAAACTACCTGCTCGAACATGGGTTCCTTGAGTAACAACGGCACCAGCACCAATGATAGACCCTTCTTCTATAATACAATCATCCATCACAATAGCCCCCATTCCAATAAGTACATTGTCGTGAATTTCGCAGCCATGCACAATCGCGTTGTGCCCAATTGAAACCTGATTACCAATAGAAGTTGGTGACTTTTGGTAGGTACAATGAATTACTGCTCCATCTTGTACATTAACGCGATTACCCAGCTTAATAAAGTGAACATCCCCTCTCACCACAGCGTTAAACCAAACACTGCATTCATCTCCCATAGTAACTTCACCTACAACTGTAGCGTTTTCTGCTAACCAACAATTTTGTCCGAAAACAGGACTTTTACCTTTTACATCTCTAATAAGTGCCATAAGTTTTAATTTGTCCTTAAATTTGCATAAAATTGAGACAATGAGCGAATCAAAAGTACCAGTAACTGTTTATTCCGAAGTGACACCTAATCCCGCGGTTATGAAATTCGTTGCCGACAAAATGCTTATTGATACAGGTGAAGTTGCTGAATACCTCTCTATTGATTCTACTAAAGGTTCCTCGACCATTGCGGAAGCCCTGTTTCAGTTTCCTTTTGTTGAGGGTGTTTTTATTGCAAGGAATTTTTTAGCAATTACAAAAAATGAAACCATCAGCTGGGACTTAATTCATAGCGAAGTACGCAGTTTTATTACCGAGTTTTTGCAAACGAATGAAGTTGTAGTTCAGTCAATACCTCAAATGTCTGCCAGAGAAATGGAATCAGAAATCAAAGGTGAAAAGATTGAAATCTCTATAGAACCCGAAATTAATACAGAGCTGGATCAAATGATTGTTACCTTATTAGAAGAATATGTTCGACCGGCTGTTGAATCGGATGGTGGCGCAATACATTTTAAAAGTTTTAATGAAGAAAATGGACAAGTTACTGTAGTTTTAAAAGGGGCATGCAGCGGTTGTCCTTCGTCTACTGCTACTCTTAAAGGTGGCATCGAAACACTATTGAAAAGCCACTTACCAGAGGTAAATGAGGTCGTTGCATTAGAGGGATAACGAACCCTATTTCAATTTTTTTGATCTATTTTATGGAAAATAGATGTTTTCGCATCTAATCATTGTAAACGGAAGTAATTCCAAACTCAATAATTTAACACAACAATGATGAAAGCAACTATTCAACTTATCTTATCCCTATTAATACTCTTTTCCAATTCAGTTATCAGCCAAACTGGACCTGGTGAAATAAAAGGAAAAGTTTTCAATGACTTAGTTGAACCAGAACCCTACATTGAGGTCTGGGTAGACATAACCGGCACTAAAAAATTAACTACAACAACAGATGACAAAGGAAATTTCACACTCAAACCATTAGACCCGGGAACATATGTAGTTTATGCTACCGGATTTGGATATGACACAACTATCATCAAAAAAGTGAAAGTAACTCCTGATCACATTACTTATCTGAATGACATTGATATTTCTGCTGCTGTTGTAGCAGAGCGAAAAACACCAATAATCATTAAAGACGACCCTACCTTAATTCGGATGGATAGTGATCAAATCAAAGTAATTCCTGTTCGATACGATCCTGTTGCTATGATTGAATCTATGTCTCCTGAAATAAAAAAGGGCGCAGACGGAGAGCTTTATTTTCGTGGATCAAGAAATGGGGCCGCCATTTATTATGTTGATGGAGTTAAACTTAGAAGTACGTTAGCCAACTTGCCCGCAAGATCATACGGATCAATTCAAGTATACACAGGTGGAATTCCTGCTAAATATGGAGATACTACAGGGGGAGTAGTTGCTATTGAAACACAGGGTTATTTCAGTCTTTGGCGTCAAGAAAAAAACCGCAGAGATATTGCTAGAAAAAAAGCCAGTAGAAATTAAATGTAAAACAAAGCAAGTAATCTTCACATCTGATTTTACATAATGCAGTAATTCAGCGTGAAGATTACGTTTTAATATAAAAATTAATCCGTATCAACTCTTAAATTCAAAGCCTATAGATTATATAAATACGTTAACTTTAATTGTCTTAATTTACTTTATTGTAAATAATAGTCATTGAGCAAAAACCGATAGGTAGTTAAGGAATATATGGCTTTGTTTGAAACTAAAAATATGGTAACCCTATCGGATCGTGATTTGATATATAGATATCAAAAAACGAGGAATAAGCGATTTGTTGGCGAACTCTACAAAAGGTACTCACATCTCGTTTATGGTGTTAGTTTAAAGTACCTTAAAAATGTGCCTGATGCGCAAGATAATGTAATGGTTGTATTCGAAAAATTAATGTCTGACCTTGAATCAACAGATGTGAAAAATTTTAAAGCATGGATTCATACAGTTACTAAAAATCAGTGCTTGATGAAACTGCGTAAAAAAAGCAGGTTAGCTGGGAAAGAACAAAATCTAGAAACCGTTGAATATGCACTAACATCGGAGCCCAAAGAAGACGTAAAATTAAAAGAAGAACAATTCGAGCAGCTTGAAGCAGCAATAGAAGAATTAAAGCCGGAACAAAGGAAGTGTGTTGAGTTGTTTTTTTTGGAGCAAACTTGCTATCAAGAAATAGCAGAAAAAACTGGATTTAGTTTAAAAAAAGTGAAAAGCTATATCCAAAACGGGAAAAGAAACCTAAAGATCATTTTGACGAATAATGGACTCAAAATTCAATAATATATTTAACGAGCAACCTCCTGTCACACGGCAGGAGATGGAGGCCTATTTAAGTGGTCGTCTTAGCCCTTCTGAGATGCATAATATTGAGCTAAAGCTTGAAGGCCATGCAATCAGCGCTGAAGCTTTGGAGGGATTTCAAAATCATCCAGAAGCAATCAATGGCTTAGATGAAATTAATACGAACATTCAAGCCAAACTGCAGAGACATAAAGCCTGGACAGTAAATCATACTTTGATTGCGGCTGGAATAGCTGGGATCTTGGTTTTATCTGGGGGATATTTTTTAAATAACAGCGTGCAACCTGAAACCTTTCTTGCCGAAGAAACGCCTGACAAATCAACAACTATTCCCCCTAGCCAAGCCCACTTTGTTATTTCAGAACCCATTGTAATTACGAAGGAGATCGAAATAGAATTAGAGGAAGCGCATGAGCTTCCAGCAGAGCAGCAAATAACTGCTGAATTCATTGAGCTTCATCAACCTGTGACCATCGAATCTGATGGTGTTTTAAACGATGACCGAATGGATTCTTTAGTTGAATTGATTATTGAGCTAGAGCCTTTAAAGCCGATAATGAATAGTCAGACAAGAGAAATTCAAGTGGAAAAAATCGTGCAATCAAATATAAAAGTCACCTACCTCCATCATTTCCTTGTAGTCGATTACAGAGACTTGTATACCGCTGGAATTGTGAAAGAGGTCATTCAACATGATGTGAACTCCGGCACGCCAGTATGGTTAGAGCATAAGAATGACGAAGTAAATGCGGTTAATCAGGATCCAATTGTTCAGACAGTTAAAATTCCGTACTTAGAATTTTTGAAAGATGCACAGTTGAAGTATAAAAAAAACCAATACAAAACTTCCTTAAAAGATTATCATAGAATTCTCAAACAATACCCACAAGACGTTAATGCCTTATTTTATGGAGGGCTTTGCTATTATAATTTGAATAAACCCAATCGAGCAGTTCAATATTTTGACAATGTGATTAATAATTCTGTAAATACATTTCAACAAGAAGGCGAATTCTACAAAGCCCTCAGTTTGTTGGCATTAAATAAGTTTGGACAAGGAAATGGATTACTACAACAAATTATTGAAAAGGGAGGATATTATACTGAACAGGCTAAAGAACAACTCAATAATTAATCTAATCGCACCTTCAAAGCAAACAAAAGTTATCTGAATTGTTGTATTTTTCTTTCTAAATAAAACCTCTAGCTGATTGAACGGTCGTATGAATACAGTATTAAAATTCGCTTTCTTATCCGCTGTTATGGTGCATCTGATAGGGTGTTCAGCAAATGCACGCTATGAAAACAAACACTTTGAAAATTTATTTTCTTTAGATATAGAAGAGACCATGGTTGATATTGGTAATCACGATCCATATGCACTAACTGAATACGGTAATACCTTAAAAGAATTTTATTTTAAGGTTATTCACGAAACAGTCGACAATTATCAAGAACGAAACAACTTGCAAAAATTCACAGAAAAAGCAGTATTTAATCATTACATTAACACCACAGAGTCACGTTATACCACGTACATGGCTTCATTAGATTGGATTAGTAATTCAGATACGGTCGTTCATAAAATGCCTTGTACTATCCATGAGTTCAAAACGGATGAAAGTGGATACCCAATCCGATATAAAATTGCTTATTATATGAGTAAAAATGAATTGTATCAGCTTCATGTTTGGGTTATTGAAAAAAGAATTAATAGATTCAACGAAGGAATGAATCAAATGATTTATTCATTCAAAGAAATTTAACTGTGTTGAGAAGTACTTTACTTTTAGTCCTGATTTTGATTTCAATTATTAATTGGAGCCAAAACGTTGGTATTAACACAAACACACCTGATTCTACGGCAATACTCCATCTTGAATCCAATGAGATGGGTTTCCTGCCACCTAGGATGACTTCGATTGAAAGAGATGCTATTTCTGTACCAGCAGATGGATTGGTAATATTTAACACTACGGATAGCACTATTCAATATTTCAATGGAGAATGCTGGATGCATTCTTATCAAAAATCTTGTGACGAATGCTTTTTCGATATCGTTTTAGATACAGCTAATGGCACTATTGACCGTATACTCACGGACAGTTTAAGTTTCAGTCTTACAGTTAACCAAACTTCCCTTATACCACAAACTGCTAGCTTATTTTTACTCCATAGCTTACCCCCTCTCACGTCTGCTAATTTATCACAGGACACTGTATTTGGTAGTGGTTCATCTACCGTTACAATTGTTACCAGTATTTTCGATGACCCGGGCGTTTACCCCATTGCCATTCAAGGTATTTGCAACAGTAATATTCAAGTCGAGGTTTTCTATCTTACAATCGACAGTTGTTACGAAGTATCTATTTCAGCAGCCATCTCTGATTATGATTTGCAAGCGATCAATAGTTTACCAGGCATTGGAATACCTATTTGCGTTGTTGTTGATATAGATCCAGGAATTGTAGTCAGCAGTACGGATCCCACTATACCCGCTTTTTATTCCGGTAATCTTGATAATTTATCGCACGTGGGCATCCGAAATCTTGGCCTTGTTGAAGCAGAAGGTGGCGATGGGGCGACCGGAGGCGCAGTAGCAACATTTGGAAATGTAGGAGAGGATGGAGGTGATGCACTTTCACTTACAACAAAAACAACGATCATTAATTCTGGGCATGTCTTTGGTGGGGGTGGTGGGGGTGCCTCTGTTGGATTAGGTACGACATTCAGCATTCCCGTTATTGGAACGTTTACTCTTGGAATAGGTGCTGGTGGAGGTGGAGGCTGCGCAGATGGCTCAGGTGGTACTTCTGGTGCAATCCCCTTGCCAATATGGGCGGACGGAACTGATGCTAGTAACGGATTAATAGCAACTCCTGGAGATGGAGGTGTTTTAAATGTCCCGATTTCTATTCCTATCGGTCCCGTTTCAATTACAATCACGCCCAATGTCATTGGTGGCGACGGGGGTGATTACGGCATTGATGGAACCTCGGGCTTAATAGCGGTCAGTGCATCTGCATCAATTCCAATCATTGGTACGATCTCATTGCCGGTTCCCCCAATCACTGTGCCACTGCCTAGCGGTGGAACCGCCGGCTACTGCATCAATAAAAATGGAAACGTTTTAATCGGACTACCCGATGGAAATTTTCAAAACCTGAATGAAAAAGGAGAAATAGGCAATTAATATGAAAACATTTTTAACTTTCCTAGCATTAGCATTTTCATCACTAGCCATAGCTGGCTTTGAAGGCGTCATTACTACGGAAGTTTTGAATAATGGAACTCGTATTTCGACTACATGGTTTATCGGCAAAGATCGCCTTAAATTACACCTGCAATACAAAGTAAATGAGGATACTATTTTCGTCGATTTTTTGCTTTCAAAAGGAAGTGATGTGATGACCATTGTGACAGACTCGAAAGTTTACAAAGGATACTCTAGTGTGGAGAAAAGCACGATTTCAAGTGAACTTAATTTTGAAAATTTAGCCTTTAAAAATCATGAAAATAAGGACTCCAATGAAATAAAATATCAAGGGTCAAATAATCAATACCATTGTGCAATTTGGATTTTAGATTTAGATATTGATCTTTTTGATTACGCACCGTTTTTTAAAGCAGACCCTGCATTCCATCTAATAGCAAATCACCGCTTAAAAGGATTTCCTAAAAATTCGCTGCTGACTAACCACAATGGAGAGCTGATATACTCCTCTACCGTTACTAACATCATACATCAAAAGCTTTCGGAAACTGACTTTGAAATTCCAAACGGATTCAAAGAAAGAGAATTGGTTGAATTGGAATACCAAAAATAATCAGTCGTCTTGAATTCAAAATTTTTCAAAACGCCTTAATCTCGAAGTTTTTCAATCACTTTGACACTGAGCAAACTGTAATGGATTTTTCCCTTGATATTGCGAATAGAAGAGGTTAATCTCCATCATATCTTTTGTGAAATCACCACTAGGGATGATTGCTTTAGAAATTCCAGCAACTTTATTTTCGTAATCAAGGTAACCCAATAATATGGGAATCTTTGCTTGAAGTGCGGTATGATAAAATCCTTTTTTCCAATGTTCATTTTTACTTCGAGTACCCTCTGGGGAAATAGCAATAATCAGTTTTTCGGAATGCGCAAACAGGTCAACCATATTCGAGACCATACTTAGGCCCTTGGATTCTGTTTTTGGCAAACGGTCTATTGGAACCCCTCCTAAGGGCTTAAACATTAAACTAAATGGAAAACGCATCCAAAATTTCTTAATCAAAAAATTTGGCTTTAATTTCATTTTCCTAATGGCTCCTAAAAAATAGACTATGTCCCAATTAGAAGTATGAGGAGCACCAATCAGTACAAATTTTTCAAACCCTAGTTTTGGAATTAATTCATGCTCTATTTTCCACTTTTTTATCCAAAAAAGAAAAATACTTATGATTCTAAACATGGAGCAATGTTACTCCTTTTGAGCTATTAATAATCGTCTGTTTTTAACAAACCAATACAATATTAAGTTAGCACTAATCAATCTGAATAATTAAGACATCAAACCGTACTTTTTTAAATTATAGTCCAACGTATCAATAGCTTGTTTTTTTATCTATGAAGCATTAATGAACCATTAAACCGGTACGATTTTGTTGCTGACTCTGCTGTAATTATATAAAAATAGGTGCCCTCGGAAACTGCTTTTCCATTCCAGATATTCGTTCCGTCCCATGCAAAATCTAGTTTGGTACTGGAATACACTTCCTTACCCCATCGATTGATTATTAAAACAGACTTATCCGTGATCCCAATTGAATTCGCGTAGAATGTATCGTTATTTCCGTCACCATTGGGTGTAAATACATTTGGAATATTGATGCCCTCATCAACTTCTAGCAAAATCGTGGAAATAGATGTGCATCCATAACTATTTTCAACCGTAAGCTGGACTTCATATAAGCCAGGTAAGGAATAAGTATGTACAGGGTTTTCTTCATTAGAAAAATTTCCATCACCAAAATCCCAATAGTAAGCATCTGCACCAATACTGTAATTCTCAAATTCAAAAACACCATAAAGAGGATTGCCTACCGTATCAAAGTTTGCCGATAGCCCAGGAAACAGACTAACCTGAGTTATTCCGGAAAATGATTGACAGCCATTAGTATCCACCTCGTAAACAGAGATAAGTCCTCCTGCACTTGTCAACCAGTCTATATCAATAATACTGGTTCCACCACCTGCAGTAATTAACCCATCCATCGGTATTTCCCAATAATAAATGGAGCCCGTATTCTCTGGGTCCGCCTGATAGCTCCATAATATCTCAGGCTCACACACTACCGTATCACCCAGTATTAAAGGTGCATCGGGCGTAAGTAGAGCCAAAGAAAATGAATTCGGGTTAAAATCAGTTACCCCATTTATTTCAATAGCAGCGTAATTAAGCTGAGTTTGCAAATCATTACCTAGTGTGTCCCATCTGCTTAACGGTGCATCTTGCCACTGTGAAATTTGATTAAAAAATCCTTCAATTGGGTGGTAAAACATTTTTAAATTAACTGGTGTTGTACCCGAAAGCAGATCAATATTGTGGTAGAATAAATCATTAATTTTACAAATTGTTGAGTCATGATTGCTAATTGGGAACCCATCTATAGTTGCATTGTAATTGTTGAATCCAACAGCAAACACATGCCCTAGTGCCGTTGCTGGTTCTAATTCAACAGCCCGATAACGCCATGTAGAAACAGAAGATCCCATGGGAAACAAATACACGGTGTCTCTATTCATTGTGCGGATTAACCTTCCTTCATTTAATGTACTTGCAAATCCTTCAGATAAAAATGTCGTATCGTTTAAGACTGCATTTGGTGCTGGATTAGTAATCGTCATTGCAAAACTATCGATGGCAAGCTCACGATCATTTAATTGCAGTCTGTGTGCCACATAAGCATCAATCTGCTGCGTTTTAATTCCTGTTCCGCTTAATTCTAAATCATAATATTTTGATATCGAGTCTCCAGTGATAAACTCATTATCCCCTTCAAGAATTACTTGCGATGAATCCGAAATAAAGTCGGCATTATTAATCCAATCCCCTTCAATGGAATAAATCCCATTTCCATTTACAAATGCACGATTATTAAGGACAAAATTTCCATTCTGAGTGCCGTTGCGCGCGACGATATCT
>Ga0315331_10003093_pt1 | contig 12539 bp, 14 predicted proteins | sample M160m34915metaG_FD_203456 | JGI IMG/M metagenome (GOLD analysis project Ga0315331, IMG submission 203456) | Ammonia-oxidizing marine archaeal communities from Monterey Bay, California, United States - M1 60m 34915 | ecosystem: Environmental > Aquatic > Marine > Intertidal zone | place: USA...
GAGCCTACTCCCGAGCCTACTCCCGAGCCTACTCCCGAGCCTACTCCCGAGCCTACTCCCGAGCCTACTCCCGAGCCTACTCCCGAGCCTACTCCCGAGCCTACTCCCGATGGCTCTTCCCTATCCGGAAATGATATATGGGCAGCAGTCATTGAGCATATTAGCAAAGTAAAACCCTTAGCAGCTGATTCAGCCGCAAAGGGAATATTCGAAAAAGATGATGGTAAGAAATTCACCGTTGCGATGTCCCCTGATGAAAGCATTGCCCATGCAATGATTACCAGTGACCGCATTAGACCCGTCATCGAGAAATGCCTCGGAGCAATGCTTGGCATCAGAAAATTTCAGGCCATCCTCAAAGAAGGAGTAAATCCTCCAGACTCTCCACCACACATTGCCGAGTTCGAGGAACCTCCAGAAGATCACCAAGAATCTGCAAACTCCAAAGAACCGGAAGATGCCAATGAAGAAACTCAAGAAGAGGAAAATATTCACGATGACCCGCTCATCAAAGAAGCTCTTGAAGTCTTTGAAGCCGTCATTAAAGAAGACTAGTCTTATTAACGAATTTAGAAAAATATACCAACTAAAAGCAAATCAATGAATATCGCTAAAATGATGAAACAAGCCCAGCAGATGCAGGGCAAAATGCAAAAAGTTCAAGCCGAGCTAGCCGAACAGGAAGTAGAAGCTTCTGTAGGTGGAGGCAAAGTCACGGTCACAGCCACTTGCTCAGGCGACATCCGATCAATCAAAATTGATCCGCAAATCATTGATCCAGAAGATTCTGAAATTCTGGAAGATCTCATCCTATCAGGTGTCACTCAGGCCATTGAACAGGGCCGCAAAGTAATGGAAGAGGAAATGTCCAAAATTACTGGTGGACTCGGAATGGGAGGAGGAGGCCTTCCCGGTGGCCTCATGTAATCGGACTCTTAGGCAAATGCTCCGCAAAAAAACTACGAACATTTTCACCCATCAATAATTGAATATCCTCTTCAGAAATACCTGATTCTAGGAGCATCTCTGTGATCTGGTGCCAACCAGAAGAATCAATCACTGTCCTGACCGCACCATCAAAGTCAGATCCAAAGGCCACATGACGGACACCTTCAAGTCCGGCCTTATTCAGGATTCCAATCAGGTGCAATACGACTTCCCCAACGGCTTTGACTGAATTGCGAGGCAGTGCAGGCCTGAAAAATGTCACTCCTATAAGACCCCCAGCCCTGGCCACAGCAATGGCCTGTTCATCAGAAATGTTACGTCGGTGATTATGCACTCCCTTGATCCCGGTATGTGAAACGATAGGAGGCCTAGTCAAATCGCCTTTATCATACATATCGATAACATCACTGATCAATTGCTCTGAGCAGTGAGCCAAATCAATGATGATACCATTGTTATCAAGATCCTTCACAAGGTCATGCCCCGCTGATGTGAGCCCGGACCGACGCCATCCGTGAGCCGAATCTCCAAACCTAGTATCATTAAAATGCGTAATTCCAACTACCCTGAACCCCCGCTCCACGAGCCAACTCACATTGAACCTACCTCGCAATACGTGAGCTCCTTCCAAACCGAGCATGATCCCGATGCCCTGACGACCGGCACTTTGATCTTCAGATAGACTCTGAAGGTCATTGGAATTCCTTATTAATTTTAAGGAGCCTCGAGAGTTTTTAATCCAAGAGCTGACTCTTTCCAACTGCAATTCAGCACGCGCAGAAACAAAGAACCATGTTCTAATCCTTTGTAAACTCATCATCGCACTCCAGAAAAAAAGATCAGTTAAAAAAAAACGTGGCAACCTACGGGTCAAAACAAGCTTCGTTGGAATCGTCACAAACTGTAAAGATACGTTCCCCTCAATGAGCCGAGGCAAGTCCACGTGCCCTCTTTTGTTTTTTCCCATGTGATTGCGTCTCCACAGACAAACGTCAGCGTGCAGATCAGCAATAAACAATTCGCCATGAAAATCTGGAACTTCTTCTTTCAGATTCCTATCAGATCCTTTAACTACCCGGTTAGTGTAACGATCAAAGAACCAGTATCCGAACGCAGAGAATAAAAGAAATAAGCCAAATAATGGCCTTCCACTCAGGAGAAGATAAGCACCTGCCAAAAGAACAACTGACTGGGCAACTCTATACATAAAAAGTTACTCTTTTTCTGGTAATGGATCAGGCACCTTGCGACGCCAATAGGCAGCCAAGAAACTACCAATAATGCAATGATAAACGGCCGAAATAGCACAAGGGGCCGCAGCCGTCACCGAGATGTGTTTTTTTGCAAGTTCACTCCCGAGCCCCGAATTCTGCATGCCTACCTCAATGGAAACCGTTCTCCGGTAATCTTCCGGATAACCTAAGAGTTTTACGAGCAGGTAACCAAGAACGAACCCGCCCAAATGGAGGAGAAGGACGGCAATAAATAAAGAGATCCCAGCGCTCTGAATCTTTTCTTTGTTCAGTCCAATGATACAACTCACAATCAAAACAATGACGATCACGGAAACTAAAGGAGCCGCGTCCTTGGCAGCCCTGACCTTATTTGGGAAATATTGATTAAGAAGTATTCCAACAACGATAGGAATCAGAACAATCTGTACCGTGGTCAGAAGCATCTTAGTTGCCGATACTTCCATGTACTGGCTTGCCAAAGTATCAGTCAATAATGGGGTCATAAAGATAGCCATGAACGTGGAACACATAGTCATGAGAACCGAAAGGGGTAAGTTTGCACGACCAAGAAAAGCAATCACATTGGACGCCGTGCCACCGGGGCAGCAACTTACTAGGATCAAACCAACAGCTAGATCACGCTCCAGTTTAAACAATGTTGCTAATGACCATCCCAGTAATGGCATAATGATAAACTGTGCTCCGACACCAACCCCAATGGCCCCTGGACGTTTGAAAATTTCCTTGAAATCCTTAAAACTCAATGTGATCCCCATGCCCAGCATAATGACTCCAAGACCAGGCCCAATGTATGGTGTGAACCAAGTGAACAGATCGGGGTTCATCCAGGCCAGAACAGCGCCAAGAGTAACCCACAAGGCGAATCCATTCGTAAATAACTGAAGTTTTCGTGACAAGGTAGCAATGTAATACAGAACCAATGACTTTGGCAACTACCTCTAAATTGATCTCTTTTGGACCGAGATTAGAAAAGGAGCATTGTCTGGAGCACTCGCGTCCTGGTAATTCTTCGTTAGAAATTGAGACTGATCCAAGGATTCCAGAAAAGTCAAAACTTTCACAGATTCCTCAAGTCCCTCGTCATGACCCGGATAGCAAAGGACAGCCAAAAATCCGTCTTCCTTAAGACATTCAAGAGCCTTTCCAAGAGCGGTTAACGTTGTTGCCTCTAGCGTTGTTATGGAATGATCACCTCCTGGAAGGTACCCAAGATTAAACATGATCGCGGAAACATTTCCCCAGTCCGATGCACTGATGACTTCATCCATATTCTCATGGCCGGTATTGCACATAATGACTCTATCAGATACCTTTGCCTCTTCGAGCCTCGACCCGGTTATTCGGATTGCTTCTTCCTGCACATCGAAGGAATATACGGTCCCGGACGCTCCTACCTGCTGGGCAAGGAACAGGGTGTCGTGCCCGTTCCCCGCAGTGGCATCAATCACTACCTCGCCTCCCCCGAGCTGATCACTGACGAGCTGATGAGCTAAATGTATTGATTTCATTTATCAATGATCATTTTTACTTTATAGATTCCCACGCAGATTAGCCTCTTCATCAATTTCTGCTTCTCCGCAAAGATGCGCTGCAAAGTTCTCCGCAAAGAAGGGCGCCAACAAAACACCTTTCGAACCTAATCCATTAAAGAAGCCAACGTGTTCATGGCCAGGATGAATACCTATTAAAATTTCCCTTGTTCCGATCACGGGCCTGACCGCTGCCCGCTGATCCAAGACTTCATAAGGAACCTTAATCAAGCCCTTAAGCCGTAACTCTATGAGTTCCCTCCCCTCAGTAGTGACATTACAATCATTTGAATCCCAGTCATAGGTTGCGCCGGCACGAAAGACACCATCACCAATAGGCAATAACCATACCCTCCCACGGTTCACTATGCGGTCCTCATTGAGATCATTGATCCGGACCGTTAATATTTCTCCTTTAGCAGGCCTAAAATGGACCCAATCAAATAGAGGGTTATGCAAGCCGTTCACTCCCTCACAAAAAATAGTGACCCCTTCAGATTCGGGCTCAAAAATTTCCCCAACCTGCCACTGATCACCCATAAATCTTTTTGTTGCTTCAATGAAATCCGTCGCGAGTAAATGACCAGCACTTTTAATTGTAAAGCCGCCAAATTCTGAATGAAACTCATCCCCTATATGAAAAGAATCATCCGTTAGACATTCTTGATAGGAGGGAGACTTGAGTCGGCTCTGCCATTTAGTCACCTGCTGCTCAGAGTCCAAGAGTCGAACCATTCTCATTTCGCGAAACAAAGTCCTCCCCACTAAACCTTCAAAGGACCTGTAGAATTTTAATGCATGTGACCAGTACTCATTGAATCGTAGCCCCTTGGTGAGATACGGACCGGTGATGGGATTAACGATGCCGGCTGCCACCTTAGTGGAAGTCACTGAGTCACCACGATCTACGACTCTTACATCTTTTCCCCTCTTATGGAGGGCAATAGCCAGACTGCAACCGGCTAAACCACCACCAACTATAGTAAAATCAGCCATCAACGCCCACGATAATTGAAAAGCTCATTCATTTCCCTCTTCTCTCCAGTAAGGTCATTCCATGCGCATAGAATCTTTTTTTGCATTCTTTGTGTAATCCTACGACCTTTCCTTGCCTTAGAAACCTGCTTATGTGTTAAACCCTCCTTAGAACACTTAACTAAATCATTATTCTTTAAATCAGCCTCATCCATAAACCGGTCCAAGGGCTGCTGACCGGCTTCCATTTTCATTTTATCGTTCACTTTACTTGACTGAAGACTAAAAATCGAAACTGAATATAGCCTACACTATGCGAATACTGTTAACCACTACATCTTATCAAGACACTCCGGGGCCACACCATGACCTTCTATCCTCAACTGGCTGGGAAATTGCCAGAGAACGCGGACCTCTACCCGAAGAAAAAATGCTTGAGCTGGCGGGAGAATTTGATGGTTTCCTTTGTGGTGATGACGCGATAACTGAAGAGGTCATTAATAAATCCCTGCCACGGCTCAAGGTAATTAGCAAATACGGAATCGGACTCGATAAAATTAATGTCGAACATGCCACCGCAAAAAAAATACCAGTACTATTCACTCCAGGAGTCAATCACACAACAGTCGCGGAACACTGCTTCGGCCTCCTACTCGGCCTAACAAAAAAAATTCACTCGAACGCGAATGAAGTCTCTTCAGGTGCCTGGAAATCGGGTTGGAAAAAACCGGTCGGAAATGAAATACTTGGTAAAACGATAGGTATCATCGGGCTCGGAAGGATCGGCAAAGAAGTCGCTATCCGTGCAAGTGCTTTCGGATTAAATATCATTGCTTATGATCCCTTCTTTGATGAGGATTTTGCTAATGATCACGGAATAAGAAAATGTTCAAACATGGACGAGGTCCTTTGCGGTTCTGATATTGTTTCTTTGCACTGTTTTCTTAATGATGAAACGCACGGAATGATCAACTCCTCAAAGATAGAGCAAATGAAGGATAATGTGATTGTGATCAACTGCGCGCGAGGTGAACTAGTCGAAGCTGAAGCCATGAAGGAAGGGTTGTTGAGTGGGAGAGTCGGGGGATATGGGACTGATGTCTTGGACAGCGAACCACCTCAGGAAAATCATCCACTTCTAGATGCCCCTAACTGTATTATCACTTCACACATTGCCTCTAGAACTCATGAGTCTGTAGAAAGACAGGCCGGAATGGCCACTCGAAACCTGATATCATTCTTAAATGGAAAAGATGATTACACTCAGGCCAACAAATTTGATTCATAAAAATATGAAAGAAAAATTCTATATCGTCCAAGAAAATGAACACAATTCACTAGTCAGTAAGGCCTACCAACAAAGGGGATTTACTGAAGCAGAATCGAATGATGCTGCCAGATTCTGCTCCTTCGCATCAACCCACGGCGTTCGAACGCACAATGCACTTAAAGCGATTCATCTGGACGAGTTGTTTGGATCAGGCAACGACGGTTGCGCTCCAGGAGCCGAGATCGAAATAATAGAAAAGAACTTTGAGGCAAGTGAAATATGGAACTGCAATAAAAAACTAGGACAGAGCGTTGCTTACCAGGCCATCGAAAGGTGTATCGAACTAGCAGATAAGTACGGAATCGGGCAAGTATCCGTCGACAATGCCTTTCATTATCTCTGGGGAGGAGGATACGTTCTGGACGCAGCAAATCGAGGATACATCGCTTATACGAACTGCACGGCAGGACTGGCCGAGGTCGTGCCATTCATGGGCAAGCATCCGACACTTGGAACCAATCCTCATAGCTGGGGATTTCCTACAGCCGATTCGATTGGATTTCCCATCGTCATTGACTGGGCAACGTCAGTTGTAGCCATGGGAAAAGTCCAACAGCTGAAAAGAGAAGGTCAGCCGTTGCCCGAAAATGCAGCCGTCGATGAGAACGGGAATCCGACCACTGATCCTGAAAAGGCCGCTTACCTTGTCCCTTTCGGTGCGCACAAAGGTTACGGCATGGCACTCATTAATGAGATACTGGCCTCATTCATTGGAGGATCTCTACCAACGCTCAGGTCTCGAGAAATTTCTGAAGGAGAAAAGCGAACTCCTAGTTTTTATTTTCAGGTCATTCATCCTGATGCAGTCAGTAGTGGAGCCTTCGCTTGTGGACGAAACCAACAAGAAAATGTCAGAGCTGTTATCGAAGACATCAAGGGGCACGGCAATGAAAATATTTTCCTGCCCGGACAGGACTTTGCTGAGGCAGCCACCCGAACCAAAGAGGCCGGAGGATTGCTTTTTTCTGCCGCAGAAATTGCCGAATTTAATGATCTCGCAAAACAGATCAATGCGGATCCCTGGGACATTGAAGCATTACCTAATTTCGATAAATAGTCCCATATTTTCATAATAATGACGCTTCTTAATGAAGAAGCAGTTTACATGGGCAATGGAAGCGCTATTATCGGCGCCCCATGGCACTCGATATAAAATCACCTTCTGAATGCAAATACACTGAGATTTCACTCGGTGAAATCATGCTTAGACTCGATCCCGGAGAGGGCAGAGTAAGAACGGCCAGACAATTCAATGCCTGGGAAGGTGGCGGAGAATATAATGTGGCCCGTGGCCTGAGACGTTGCTTTGGAATGAAAACAGCGGTCGTCACAGCGTTCGCAGAAAATGAAATGGGCAGGCTCATTGAAGATTTCATTCTGCAAGGTGGTGTCGACACTGAATTTGTGCAGTGGATTGATTTTGATGGAATCGGTCGCGAAGTGAGGAACGGGATAAATTTTACGGAGAGAGGATTCGGCATACGCGGAGCGAAGGGAACCTCTGACCGTGGTCACACTGCAGCCTCACAAATGAAGCCAGGAGACATTGACTGGGATCACATTTTTGGAGAGCAGGGCTCACAGTGGTTCCATACCGGAGGCATCTTCGCAGCGCTCTCTGAAACGACTGCCGAATTGGTCATTGAAGCATGCAAGAAAGCGAAGGAGCATGGGACCATCATCAGCTACGACCTTAACTACAGACCATCGCTATGGAAATCGATTGGGGGTCAGGAGAGGGCACAGGAGGTAAACCGGGAAATTGCGAAGTCCGTAGACGTAATGATCGGCAACGAGGAAGACTTCACTGCGTGTCTTGGTTTTGAAGTGGAGGGAGTCGATGCGAATATTTCTGGCCTGAACGTTGAAAACTTCAAACAGATGATCGGTCAGGCCGTGACCGAATTCCCAAATTTCAAGGCGACTGCAACGACGCTTCGTGAAGTGAAAACCGCGTCAGTGAATGATTGGGGAGCTATCGCATGGCATGACGGGGAATTTTACGAAGCTTCGCACAGACCGGACCTTGAAATATTTGATCGGGTCGGCGGTGGAGATTCATTCGCGAGTGGACTCATTTATGGATTCCTTAAGCACAATGACCCTCAACTCGCCGTCGAATACGGAGCAGCTCATGGGGCACTAGCAATGACGACTCCCGGAGACACGACCATGGCAACTCTGGGAGAAGTTGAAAAACTAGTGAGTGGAGGAAGTGCACGCGTAGACAGGTAATCCTTATGTCTTACATTGATTCAATATTCTCATTAGAAGGAAAGACTGCAGCTGTGATTGGAGGCACAGGTGAACTTTGCGGAACCATGGCCGAGGGACTTTCAAAAGCCGGAGCTGAAGTTGTGATCGTGGGCCGCAATGAGGACAAGGCCAAATCAAGAATCGCAAATATCGAAGATTCCGGCGGTAAAGCTTACTTCCTTGAAGCTGACGTCACACAAAAAGATTCTATTGAGTCCCTTCTCACTGAAATCATCAACCGTTCAGGGAAATGCGATCTCTTAGTTAATGGTGCAGGAATTAACTCACCAACACCATTCCTTGAGGTCCCAGAAGAAGAATTTGATAAGATCTTTGAAACAAACTCCAAGGCAGTCTTTGTCACTTGCCAAGTGTTCGGGAAGTATTTCTTAGAAAATAATATCAGTGCATCGATCATTAATGTCGGATCCATGTCCGGAATTATTCCCCTCTCTAGAGTCTTCACTTATTCAATGACTAAAGCTGCCGTCCATAACATCAGTAAAAATCTGGCAAGGGAATGGGCAAAGGAAGGGATCCGTGTAAATACGCTCGTGCCTGGTTTTTTCCCCGCGGAACAAAACCGCAAGGTTCTCACCGAAGATCGAGTAGCTTCTATCATGGGACACACTCCCATGCAGAGGTTCGGAGACTCCGAAGAGCTGATCGGTGCGACACTATTTCTCGCATCAGAAAAAGCGAGTAGCTTTGTTACTGGCGCCGAGATAGTGGTGGACGGTGGTTACGCAAGCATGACTATCTGAGTAAAGACCCTATAAGCTCTCACTCTTTTCAGGCTCTTCCTTAGAATCTGATTCTTCTTTAGAATCCTCTTCGGTCTTTTTCGAAGAGGCATCACCTCCCTTACGAAATTGCGCAAAGGGATCATTCTTTGTTCCAGAAAGGGCCTTCTTCTGATTGCCAGCAGAAGAGGATAATACATTGGGAAGAGCTTTCAAAATAATCTCCCTCGGAGTCCTCTTTGACTCGAGGCTTTTTTCTGTCATAACGACTAGCCTCGGCATCGGTGCTGAATAATAAAATGCATGTATTTTTTTTTCTTTTTCTATCCAGTACTTACCACTTAAAAATTCACCAGTCGCAACCTTAGGACCGCAGTTCAGTGCAACCAACGAATCAGCCATGCTCCTACGAACTTTTCTTCCATGAAAAGTCACTACCCACGCAATATTGTCTTTGTACTCGACGTTAAAATCGAAGCCGAAGTTCGCAGCGTTAAAAACATCTGCCTTTGTCCCATCACTGTCCAAGAGTGCCTTCGTTGCATCTCCTATGGGCTCACCAAACTGTGCTACTATCTCCTCCTTGGTCCAACCAATCGGACCACCGTCTTGCGCATTGGCAGGATCCACAAATTGTACGAATCCAAAAACAAATAACAGGTAAAGCGCTCTCATTAGTTCAGATTGTAACCCCTGCCACCTGATCGTCAATGATTTGAGTGGCCGCTAAAAAATCTCCATTTAGAGCCAATTATTGATTAAAAAACAAATGATCTTCATGTTCGAGTAATGTTTCTGTGTTTATTATGTAAATACGTTAATTTTTAACATGGAAAATCCAGTAAATCGTATTGTTTCCCTTGCAAGAAGAGGCAATGAGCATGCCTGCGAGGAACTAATTGATATACTTTATCCAGTACTTGAGCCTATTGCCCGGAAAAATCTAACCCTAGGTGATGAAAAACAGGATCTTTTACAGGAAATATTCATGAAAATATTTTCCAAGATTCATCAATATGCTGGCGAGAAACCTTTCGATCACTGGGCATCAAAAATTGCAGTCAATACCTGCTATGATCGACTCAGGAAAAAAAAGATAAGACCAGAGCTCATTTATGGAGAAAGAGCAGTTCAAACAGCTATTAAACCAAAATTAAGCTATTCAAGAAGGCCCAAAGCAACAGAAAACGAATTAATCGAAGAATTGATTCAAGAACTCCTCTCAACTCTCAATGAGCAAGAACGTACCGTGGTCCGATTAATGGAACTAAAAGAAAAAACGGTCAAAGAAGTCTGCCAATTAACGGGCTGGTCCGAATCAAAAGTGAAGGTGACGAAGATGCGTGCTCGGAAAAAGCTACAATTAGCAATGGTAAATCTTGAAAAAAATCCTTTGAAGCCATTAAGTTCATTAGGAATTGCGAACTGATAATACAAATTTAATTAAGGATGAAATGGTCCGTTTTCTGCATAAACTCTTTTTATAGGTCTAATGAAAATATCTGTTAAAACATATATCATCAGTGGCACCGTAGCTTTGCTAGCGATTCTTATTTATAGTTATGTTCCTCAATCCATTCCAGTTGACCCTAACGGAAAAACGTCACAACCCAATAAATCTGAATCAGGGGTAGCCAAGTCGGAAAATGCCACACTTGAGAAGTCAAATGTCAGCCTAGGATCCAGAAAGAATCCGCTAATTGATAATAAAGAACCTAAATTATCTAATTCTGATCAAGGCAATAAAATCCCACCAACCCCAACAATTAAGGAACCTGAACTCACGCGAAAACAACTCACGGCCCGTGCTCTGGTGGTTGAAAAACAGGCCAATAAGCGACTTGATGAATTAACTGAAAAACTGAATCTTACAGAAGAACAGCAAGACTTTATTTTCCCAATACTGGCCAAATCCTTACCCACATTCCATCCATCACTGAATCCCGACGGTAATAATTTACTAAGTGGAATTAAGACACGAGTAGAGCCTGGATCCCCAGTCCCGGACGTAGAAGCTGAAATCTACTCTATTCTAGATGAGGATCAGAAAATTATTCTCGAAGAAGAGGCCTTAGATCGTGAAGCCTGGTGGGATGATGTCGTAGCACTACTCGATGATGAATCTAAAGAAATTCTCGACAAAACAACCCCAGAAACAGAAAAACCTCTAAACTCAGTGGAAAATGGAAATGAGCCCATTAGCCAAAAAGAACGAGAAGAAAAGGCCGCAAAAAATAAAATCGACGATTTTTCTCGCTTATTACGCAATAATTAAGAATATTTTGTAACCAAATAGTGGTTGCTGACGTCTAATAATACATACAAAGTAAAACATAGAATTTTCACTCCCCCAAACTTCATAATGAAACACTTAACTTTTATCTTATCAATCATCTTGGCAACAGTCACGATCTCATCAGCTGGCGGTCACAAAGGCTGGAGCTGGGGCTGGATCCCAAAACCACCTAAGCAGTGGGAAAAGCCAGAAAGACCAGAGCGGCCTGAAAAGCCAGAAGGTGAAGAGCAAGAAAAGCCAGAAAGACCAGAGCGGCCTGAAAAGCCAGAAGGCGATGACGAAGAAGGCGGAAAAGTTTTCGGCAACGGAAATCTTCCTGAGTTTCTTGTTAAGTATGACCTGAATGAAGACGGCGTTCTGGATGAAGAAGAGCGTCAAGCAGCCAAAGATGCTAGAAAGAATCGCGCCAAAGAAAAACGTGCTTCATGGGACACTGACGAAGATGGAGAAATATCTGAAGAAGAACGTGAAGCAGCTCGTGATGCACTTCGCGCAAAGATCGAAGAAAAGCGTAACGAAAGATTTGCTGAAGTTGACACTGACGGTGATGGCGCACTAAGCGCTGAAGAGTTCGGTGCAATAGGTGCTATTGAGCGCCTTGCTAAACGCTTCCCAAAGAGCATCGAAAGAATTTTTTCTCGATTAGATGATGACGAAAATGGTGGTATTGCGGCTGATGAATTTACATTACACCTAAGACACTGCCGTCACCATAAAGGAAAGGGAGGAAAAGGCCCAAAGAAGCCACGCCCTGACAAAGACGATGACGAAGGCGAAGGTGATGACGAAGGCGAAGGTGATGACGAAGGCGAAGGTGATGACGAAGGCGAAGGTGATGACGAAGGCGAAGGTGATGACGAAGGCGAAGGTGATGACGAGGGCGAAGGTGATGATGTACAAGCCCGCTTATAAGTCTTAAATCAAAATATTACAGACTGTTTTACGAAAGCGGCCCTCGCATAGGGGCCGCTTTTTTTAGTCCCTAAACCAATAATTTAATGCCCCACCCCAAGCTAAATTTCCCAAAGATACTTATCTCATCAATTTTATTACTGATAATAAATTCCTTAGCACTAGCTGAGAGGGAATTATACTTCACTGATTTTGAAGATGCTCCTTCTGGCGATGATGAATTGGTAGGTTATGATGACTGGAATGGAACCTCTAATGGCCGTGGCTCTCATGGGATCGAGCCTGAAGCTGTTG
>Ga0315331_10003094_pt1 | contig 12538 bp, 9 predicted proteins | sample M160m34915metaG_FD_203456 | JGI IMG/M metagenome (GOLD analysis project Ga0315331, IMG submission 203456) | Ammonia-oxidizing marine archaeal communities from Monterey Bay, California, United States - M1 60m 34915 | ecosystem: Environmental > Aquatic > Marine > Intertidal zone | place: USA...
CATGATCACCGAGGTTCCCGCCAAGTGGGATCGCGACGCCGACGTCATCGTCGTGGGGAGCGGCGGGGCGGCCATGACCGCCGCGACGCTGGCTCACGACGGTGGAGCGGCCGTCCTCCTGATCGAGAAAGCGGCCGTCTTTGGTGGCACCACCGGGGTCTCGGGCGGCGTGATGTGGATCCCGCAGAACGATCACATGCAGGGAGCAGGATTCACAGACGACCGCGAAGACGCGCTGACCTACATCCAGCACCTCGCGAAGGGACAACCCACGGACGACGAACAGATCGCCGCCTGGGTCGACGCCGCTCCCGCTGCGCTCCGCTATCTCGAGGCCCACACACCCGTCGAGATGCAGACCGTCCCCGACTTCCCGGATTACTACTACCCCTTTGACGTTCCCGGCCGACGGGCCGGAGGGCGCTCTGTCGAGCCCGTTCCCTACGACGCCCCCGCGGCTCTCGGTGCTTGGAAGGATCGGCTCTCCAGTCGAATCGCCGACCCGAACCTTGGGGGGGTCACGACGCTCGCCGAAGACATGTCAGGGAAGGCCGCGACGCTGGGGGATGAGATCGCGCGACGCGAGGCCCGAGACATCCGCTGCAAAGGCGCCGCCTTGATCGGGCGCTTGTTCAGGGGATTGCTCGATCGCGGCGTCGACGTCGAGGCGTCGACGCCCGCCCATGAGCTCGTGGTCACAAACGGCGAGGTCGTCGGGGTCCGCGCGACCCACAAAGGCCGCGACGTCTTCTTGCGCGCGCGACGAGGTGTCATCCTCGCCTGCGGGGGCTTCGAGTGGAACCAGGAACTCGTTCGGGCGTTCATCGGCTATGACATCCAACCGCTCTCCCCACCGCACAACCGCGGAGACGGCCTGCTCATGGCGATGGCCGTCGGCGCGAGCCTCGGAAACATGAACTCCTACTGGGGCCAGCCCGCGATGCTCGATCCGGGGGTGATGCGCGACGGAAGACCCGTCCCGCAGTTCGAGTCGGGTCGCGGCGAACCCGGTACATTGATCGTCAATGGCCAGGGCGAGCGCTTCGCAAACGAATCACTGCCCTACAACGACTTCCCAAAAGCCTTCGGGCGCTTCGACCCGTCGAGCGTCTCCTTCCCGAACCAGGCTCCGGCATGGCAGGTCTTCGACCAGCGCGTGAAGGACCGCATCACGATCGTCGGCATCGGGCCTGGGGATCCGCCTCCGCCATGGATGCCAACCGGGACAACCTTCAGAGAACTGGCCCGGCAGCTGGGCGTTGATCCCGAGCGCTTCGAGGCCACAATGAGCCGCTTCAACGACCACGCCGCGCGGGGAGAAGACCCGGACTTTGGCCGTACGGAGGCTGGCCTCATGGCTCCCGGCCGTGTCCGCGCACTCGACAGCCCACCCTACTACGCCGTCGAGATCCACCCCGGCGCGCTCGGCACCAATGGCGGCCCTCGCATCGACACCCACGGACGAGTACGGGCCGCGTCAGGCGGCGTGATCCCCGGCCTCTACGCCGCCGGCAACACTGCCGCCAACACGTTCGGCTGGGCGTACCCGAGCGGCGGTGGGACGATCGGCAACGCGGTCGTGTTTGGCTACCTCGCGGGCCGCCATGCAGCGACCCGAAACGCGATGCCAAGCCCCGACGCCGACTGAAACGGCGTCGCCCCGCCTACTCTGCGTTTCGCTTGGGCCGCTGAGGGACTGCTGGCTGGAGCTCGATCGTGTCGAGCAGGACGTGGCGAGGCTGCGTGACCGCATGGACGATCGCGTGGCCTACGTCTTCGGGCATGAGAATCCCCATGTTCTCCTGGGTGAGCATTCGCGCGTCCCGCAGGCCAAACGTCGCCCAGTAACGCGTGCGCGCCTCCATCACCTCCGGGGTGAGGTCCCAACTAAGCCCGAACTCGCTCACCGCCGGCCCAAGGCGCAGCTTGACCACCCGGATCCCCGTGCCCTCGAGCGCCATCGCGAGGCCATCCGCGTAGTTCTCGAGTCCTGCCTTGCTCGCGCCATACGCGAGCTGTCCGGGTCGCGGGCGGCGGGCCGCGTCGCTCGTCACCATGACGACATCTCCAGTGGCCTCCGCTGCCAGCAGCGGAGTGAGCGCTCGGTGCGTCACCACCATCGGCCCGATCAAGTTCGTCTCGACCTCGGTGCGGAGCCAAGCCGCGTCAGTCTCGGCGAGATCGTGGTAGCGAGATGCCCCGGCGTTATTCACGATCACGTCCGCCGGCCCGACGGCAGCCTCCGCCTCCCCGAAGAACTGCTCCACCGAGCCCTGATCCGTCACATCCAGGGCGCTCGCGTAGACCTGCTTAGCCCCGGCCTCACGCGCCCTCTCTGCGGTGTCGCGCAGCCGGTCGATCCGCCGCGCGCCAAGCATCAGGTTCCAGCCGAGCTGCGCCATCTCGAGCGCGATCGCGGCACCAAGCCCGGCTGATGCCCCCGTGACGAGCGCAGTGCGCTCCCCGCCCCTCACGTGCGCCCCCGCTCGGTCCCGTGCGCCCGCTTTCGGATCACGCTGCCGGCCGGATCTTGTACCGAACCGGGAGCGTCTTCAGTCCCACCACGAAACTCGATGAGATATGCGTGGGGTCCCCTGAGAGCTCGATCTCCTCGACACGGTTCGCCAGCTCGAGGAACAGCGCCCGCGACGAGAGCCGGGCGACGTGCGCTCCGAGGCAGAAGTGCTCCCCAGTCCCGAACCCGAGGTGGCGGTTCGGGTGCCGCGCGATGTCGAATTCGAACGGGCGCTCGAAAACCTCCGCGTCACGGTTTGCCGAGGCGTAGTACATGATGAGGTCTTCACCCGCCTGCATCTTGACGCCGGCGACCTCGACGTCTTCGAGCAAATGCCTCTTCATGTAGTTGACCGGCGACGTCCAGCGCACGACCTCCTCGACCGTGCTCTTTGCGAGCTCCGGGTTCGCGCAGAGCTTCCGCATCTGGTCCGGGTTCTCGAGGAGCGCCTGCATCCCGCCGGAGATCGCGTTCCGCGTCGTGTCGTGTCCAGCGGTGAAGACGATCAAGTAGTACCCAAACGTCTCGATCGGTCCCATCGCGGACCCATCGGCCATCTTCGCGTTCGCCAGCATGCTCGCGAGGTCATCTGTCGGGTTCGCCCGGCGATCCTCGATGATCCGCGTGAACAGCGCGCCAAAGTCGGCGATCAACGTCCGACTCGCCTCGCCCCGGTCTTCTCCCTCGCGTTGGAGGTCCGGGTCGTCGCCGGCAAAGAGCTGCTGTGTCAGCTCGAGGAGCAAGTCCTCCTCCTCCGGACCGATCCCAAGGATCGACGCGAGCACCCGCAGCGGGTGTCGCTGCGAGATCTCCTCGACGAAGTCACATTCCCCCTCCTCGCCAAGTTTGTCGACCTGCGCCCGCGCGCACTCGGCAACGATCTCGTCGAGCCGGTGAATGCTGCGCGGCGTAAAGAACCCGCTCGCGACCTTCCGGAAGTCGCGATGCTCGGGGGGGTCCATCTCGATGATCGTCCGCATCGCACCAAACTCCTCGGGGTTCGTCTCTCGGCGGTCGAGGACCTTGTTGTCCAGCAGCATCGGGCCTTCCCGATTGCTGAACAGGTGCGGCTTGTTCGAGATGTGCATGATGTCGGCGTGCCGGGTGATCGCGTAGAACGGCGGGTGCGAGCTCGACTCCACGCGGTGGACAGGCGAGTGCTCCCGGAGCTGGCTCCAGATCGCGTGCGGCTGGCCCTCGACGCCGTAGTTGCTCGGCGTGATCAGGTCATCGGGGTCGAAATCAATGGGCGAGATCGAGGCGGAAGACATCGGCAGGGTCCCTCAGCGATGGGAAATGAAACGCACCGCGAGTCTAGCGCCGCGGAGCCCCGCTGTGCAGGTCACGAGCGACGAGAAGGTCGCAAGCCCGTGACCGCTCCCCGTCCGGGGGGTCCATAGAGAGCGCTCTCGCCAACGGCCAATGCTCCCAGGGGGGCAGTTCGTGCCGCCCTGGGAGCATTGCCGAGGGAACGCTGGCGCCGGGGCTAGACCTCGACGTTATAGATGCGCGCGGGCGTGTCCTGCAGCACCTTGCGCGCCGTCTCCTCAGAGACCTTGCTCAGGACCACCTCGGCATAATCTGCCGGCGGCTCTGCCGAGCTGTTCGGGCTCGGATACTGGCAAGTCGGATGGGGGTAATCCGTCTCCCACATCAAGTTGTCCGGGAACGCCTCGAGCGCCGCGTCGATCCCGCGCCGCTCGAACCAGAAGGACCCGTATACCTGGCGCTTGAAATACTCCGACGGGAGGAGATCGTACTCGGGGTGCTCCTTCGCCACGCCGCCGTTCGTCCACTGCCAATCGAACATCTCGAGGACACACTGCAACCAACCCACGCCGCTCTCGACGGACACGAAGTCCAGGTTGGGGAAGCGTGCGCACACGCCACCGAACAGCAGATTCGCGAGACAGTTCTGATTGTCGAGCAGGGCCAACGATCCACCGCGAGAGAAGTTCGCCTTCGTGCCCATTTGGGCGGTGTCGTTCGCGATGTCCGTGATGTCGCCTGAACCGATGTGAAAGCTCACGGACAGACCTGCGTCTTGCGTGGCCGCCCAGACCGGATCCCAGTGACTGTGGGCGAGCGGCGGCTCACCAAAGGTCTCCGGTCGACTCCCAAACAGCACCGCACGATGCCCACGCGCTGCAGACCGCTCGATCTCCTTAACACACGCTTCGACGTCCCAGAAGGGCAGCGCCAAGACTGGGAGCAGCCGGTTCAGATCCGCACTCGCCCAGTCGGCCAAGAAATCGTTATAGGCCTGGACACACTCGAGCATGAGCTTGGGCTCTTCGAGCCGCAAGAAACCGCCCGAGCCAAAGCCACCGAGGTTCGGGTAGAGGACCATCGCGTAGATGCCCTCCTCATCCATCAGCTTCAGGCGTGCGTGCGCGTCATAGGACGCCGCCGGAATGTCCGCATAGCCCATGGGCACGTTCGGGTACGTGTCGTGGTGGCCGGCCATCGTGTAGAACCCGGGGCCGCCAGCCGGCATATCTCCGATGAACCACATATCGCGACCTTCGAGTTGCCGGATGTGGGGAACCTTGTTGCCCCACTTGCTCGACACACGGTCCGTCCAGACGTCGGCGGGCTCGGTGATGTGCGTGTCGATGTCGATCACCTTGTATCGCTCGAACAGCTTCTGACTCATGGTCATTTCCTTCCTTGCATGGGATGGCGCGTATTGCTTTGCGATCCGGCCCACGAACGAGGAACGGCAATGCTCCGGGGTGAACGAAGCCGCTCTTCCCGCCGCCACGCGCTCATTGGCTTGCGCCCCTCTGTCACGGGGCGCCGCGGGGAGTTTAGCAGCCCTGACCGGGTGGGCGGCAGCCTCCAGCGATCGGTGGGCCCTGAATGTTTTCGCTGACAGCGAGCGACCACGACCTTCAGAATGCACCAGGTCGCGGTGAAGTCCCCCCGCGACACCCGGCCGCCCGGTGTGGCGCCCCGGTTCGGCACGCTCGCCTGCGCCCACACGTCGACGGCGCAAGGAGGATCTCGATGGTGGTGAATTCGTTGTCACGGCGCGGTCGCCTGAGTCTCTTCTCCTTCTGGGCACTCTTGGTCTTCCTCCCCCTTCCGGCGGCTGGCGACGGGGAGCGCAGACACGACCGGCCCGTGTGCCCCGCGCTCCCGGACCAGTTCGTGCTGACGGCAGAAAGCGGAAGCCAGACAACCGTCACGCTCGACCAGATCGTGCCGCCGTCGCTACAACCGATGATTCGGACCGACCGGCGCTCCCTGACCGGCATCTGGATCTCGGACATCGATCTGTGGGCCCCCGCGAGCCCCCGCGCCTGCCAAATCCCCAAGGCGAGCGACTGTCCCGCTGGAGCGGTCGACGGGGCCTGCCCAGACCGCCCCGACACCGCTGATGCCTACCAGTGCAGCAGCGGCCCCACCTGGGTCAACAACACCATCGCGCTCTACGAGCTAACGACAGGCTCCCTCTACGCGCTGAACCTCTGGCGAGTCTGGAGTCAGGAGACCTGGCCGACGACCGCCGGGCTGCGGCACGCGCGGCCCCCTGTCGACTATGGGGGCTACTCCTTTCAGAACGGCGTCCGAAACGTCAACGACCGGATCTACATGATGACCGCCATGGGCGAGTTCGAGTTGTTCGGAACCGGCGCGCCGGGGGTCGTAGTCCAGCTCGGGAATAAGGTCGCGATGGAAGGCTCAGTCCACGACTCGAACGTTGGCCCGGTCATCATCAGCGAGAGCCGCACTGCGACGGCCGCGTCGCTGATCTACTCACCAACGGTCCCGAATCAGGCCGTGTGGAAGATCAACCTCCGCCGCGTCCAGCGGTGTGTTGACGACACCAGCTTCGAGCAGCAGGTCTTCCCTCCGAGGCGCCGGATCCGCATTCGAGACTAGCGTGCAAGCACGCTCGTCCCGTTCCACGGTACCGCTACGCGACGCGGACGACGGTGCGCCCCATCGTCTCACGACGCTCCTGCCGCTCCATGGCTGCTGGGAGCTCCGCGAAGGGGACCTCCGAGGTGACGACGGTGCTCACCGCGTCCGTCTCGAGCAAGTCGAGAATCTGGCTGTGCGCCGCCAGGCCCTCCGCGCGCGAAGGCAGGTTCATCCCGCTCGCCGCGCGCATGGCATGCGGGTCGAGCGCATACGCGAGACACACACCGAGCAATGAGAAGTTCCCGTAGATGGCAGGGGCCGGGTTGATCGGTGCCCCATCGTTGGTGATGTCTGAGGCATACCCCACGAGCAACAAGCGGCCGTTCATGCCCATGCAGCGAAACGTCTCGGTGGTCACTTCCCCGCCCACGCTGTCGAGCGCAACGTCGACGCCACGCCCATAGGTCGCCTCACCGACCGCGTCGGCAAAACCGCCATCGCGATAGTCGATGGCGACGTCTGCCCCCAGTTCACGGCAGAAATCCGCCTTCTCGGAGCCGCCCGCCGTCGCGATCACCTTCGCCCCCAGCGCCTTGCCCAGCTGGATCACTGCCGAGCCGACGCCCCCCGCCCCTGCGTGCACGAGCAGCGTCTCCCCAGCCTGTAATCCCGCCCGCTCGACCAGCGAGAACCAGCCGAGATGAAACGGGTAGTGGAGCGCAGCGCCCTGGGCATCATCGAGCCAGGTCGGGATCGGCAGCGCGCTCGTGCCATCGACGACGCTGTATTCCGCGAAGCCTCCGTGCGCGCCGGCGGGGATCCCGACGATTCGCTGCCCGACGAGATGCTCGCACCCTGCCCCGGCGCTCTCGACGACGCCCATCGCCTCCATCCCCGGGACGAAAGGCGGCTGCAGCGGCACGGTCGCCCAGCGGCCCCGCACGATGTCGGTGTCATTGAAGTTGACGCAGAACGTCGACACGCGAACGCGCACCTCGTTCGCGCCGGGCGCGCGCACCTCGACCTGCTGGCGCTCGAGCACCTTCGTGGGGTCACCGTGAGCCTTCGCCACCCATGCGTCGGAAGAAATCGGGTTCGTCATGCCAACTACGCTACGAAGTGCAACTCCCCGCTGTCAAGCCAAGCACCGCAGGCTCGCAAAACGCGCCACCGCGCGAGGCCCAACCCTGCTTATACTTCCGGTCGCGGCGCGCGCCCAAGACGTCTGAACCGCGAAGTCCCACTCCATCCGAGAGGTGCCGGCCGTGAACGCCCTGCCCAGCCACCCCGATCAGCTCACCGCTGCCTGGCTGAGCCAAGCGCTCGGCGTATCGGTCCGCTCGAGCCAGGTTCTCGACCATGCCTCGGCGACCAATCAGCGTGCCCGTATCGGCCTGCAATACGATGACCCCACCGACGGGCCGGCGTCGCTCTTCGTCAAGCTCGCCCCCCTCGACGAGTCCCACCGGCAAATGATCGGCGCCATCGGGATGGGCGTTCGCGAATCGCAGTTCTACGCCGATGTGTCGGGAGACCTCGACCTGCTCGTCCCGCACTGCGCGTACGCCGGTCACGAGGACGACCTCTTCGTCTTGCTCCTGGAAGATCTCGCCCCAAGAGGCTGCGTATTCTCTGACGGCGACTGGGGCATCCGCGCCGATCACGCTGCGACCGCGCTGGAGGACCTCGCAAGGTTCCACGCGCGCTTCGAACGACAGGCCGCGCGCGACGCCGCCGCCCCGTGGCTGAGAGACCCCCAGGGCGGCCCCGGGAGCGATGCGACCGCCGGCCTCATGCGACTCATCCTCGACCAGCAAGGGCAGGCGCTCTCGGAGTCCTACCGCGCGATCGGAGAGTTGTACGTCGAACATCACGCCTGGTTCCACGAGATCTGGCACGCCGGGCCACCGACCTACGTGCACGGTGATCTCCACATCGGCAACGTCTTCCTCGACGCCGACCGGGTGGGGTTCCTCGACTGGGGGCTGTCGCGGCAGAGCACGCACCTGCGAGACGTCAGCTACTTCCTCACGATGAGCGTCGCCGTCGAAGAGCGCCGAAGTCACGGGAGAGCCCTCCTCGAGACCTACCTCCACGCGCTCCAGACAAACGGCGGCACAGAGATCCAGCCCGACGCCGCCTGGGAAGCGCATCGCCTCCAGGCCTCCTATACGGTGATCGCGACCTTCCTTGCCTACATGCCGAGCTACGCGAGCGGCGATGGCGTCGCGCTCAGCAACGACCTCCTCGCGCGCGCAAACGCCGCGATCGAGGACCTCGAAGTGGTGGCCGCGGTCGAAGCAGCACTGCCGCGCTGACACCCGGCGGACGCGGTGGAGTTCGGAAAAAACCGCACGGACCGTCATAATGGTCTCTGCCCCCGCGGCGAGTCGCCCCAGGGACCGTCCCGCCGCGGACGAGACCGGTTCCCCAACCTGCCATGAGATGCGAAATGAACGAAGCCTTTCCTCACGACCCAAGCGAGTTGACCTGCGCGAGCCTGACGCGGCTCCTCCAGTCCCTACACCCCGGGCTCGAAGTCACAGACTTCGAAGTCTGGGAGAACAAGACCTTCGCGGCGGGCACCGACGACGTATCGACCGCGGGCCGAATCGGCGTCGACGTCGTGCTACGGGGCGATGGAGCCGAGTCGATCGACAAACGCTGGGTCCTCAAGGTGTGCAGGCCCGACCTGGGTGACATCCCGCTGTATGAGAACGAGGTCCAGTTCTACACGAAGCTCGCAGCCGAGGTCGCGGTCGAGGCCCCCCGGTGTTTCGGCGGTGAGTACAACCCCACGAGCGGCACCTTCGGGATCGCGCTGGAGGACCTGCGTGACCGAGACGTCCATTTCGCCAATGTCACCAGTCCGACCACCGTCGCCCAGATCAAGACCCTCCTCTCGACGCTCGCCACGCTGCACGCCCACTACTGGGAATCCCCAAGGTTCGCCGGCGACCTCTCGTGGACGCAACCGCACACGGCGGGGGCCGTGTACACCATGTTCAACGACCCCGAGCAGGTGCCAGCGATGATCGCCGAGCTCGTGGACACCAACCAGTTCAAGCGAGAACTCGTCGAGGCCGCAGGACAGACCGCTGAAGGCCTCTATCACGAGTTCCGAAAACTCCAGCGGCACCAGGCGTCGCTCCCTCAGACGCTGTGCCATGGCGACACCCACGTGGGCAACACCTATGTCCTCCCCGACGGTCGCGCCGGGCTCGTTGATTGGCAGCTGATGGCGCGCGGTTACTGCCTGCACGATGTCACGTACCTGTTGATGACCGGCCTGAGCGTCGGCGCGCGGCGAAGACACCAGCGGGACCTGTTGGCGTTCTACCGCGAAGAGCTCGTCGAGAGAGGCGTCTCCGATGCCCCCTCCCTGGAGACGCTGTGGCTCGAGTACCGGAGAGCGGCGGTGTGGGGCGTCTATATCGGCTGGCTCACGACCCCGATCATGAACTATGGCTGGGAGATCACGGTGAACAACCACATTCGGTTGCTCACCGCCTATCAGGACCTCGAGTGCAGCGCGGCACTCGCTGACCTCCCGGACGCCGGGCCATACTGACCAGCCCGCGCGAAGGAAACGAGCCCTCGGCAGGGTCGCGGTGTGCGAAGGCGCTACCCCCGAGGCGGGCGCGGGACCAAGACCGGCGTGCGCGCCCGATACGCCTGATACGCAGGGTCCGCTCCCCACTGCTTCTTCGCCCGGGCGCGCAACAAGGGAATGCCGCTCACGCGCGTGAGTAGGACGAAGACGAACACGGGCGAGATCAGCGTCGCGTACTGTCCCCCTTGCAACACCGGCACCGCGATCAAGGCGACCCCCACCCAGAGCAAGATCTCACCGAAATAGTTCGGGTGCTGCGACCAGGCCCAAAGTCCGGTCGTGATGAAGCGCCCCTCATTCGCCGCGTCGCGACGGAACGCCCGCTTCTGCTGGTCCGCCGTCACCTCGAGCCCCCACCCCAGGACCCACAGGGCGGTGCCGAGCACAGCGGGCACGCCGAGCGCGCGCGGTTCTGACGTGGTCATCGCCACCAGCCCGCACGCCAACGTCAGGAAGACCCAGAGCCCCTGAAGGGTCCAGGTCATCAAGAATCGCCCAAAGTCCGGCTTGAGGTCGTCAAACCGCCCATCGCCCCCGTCCTCCTGGATTCTTCGAAAAAGGAACGTGCCGAGTCGAAGCGCCCAGGCCAGAACCAGGGCCCCGACCAGGAGAGCGCGCGGATCACGCGGGCCCAGCACCAGCGCCACCACCACCAACATCAGGTAGGTGAGGCTCCCCGTCAGGTCGAAGAACCGCTCCGTCTGCGCACGAAAGGCATGCGTGAAGACGACCCAGTTCACCACGAAGCTCCCGAGACCGCACAACGCAAACAGCGGCAATCCCAGCGCCACGGGCGACCCCTCGCTCCCTGCCCAGGCGATGACCGCGCCGACCGCGAGGATCAGGGGCAAAGCAAGCCAGGCTTCTCGGGTTCTCGCGTTCATCTTCGTTCGCCTCCCCTTCGCCCGCGACGGGCGGTCGCGCGCGCGGCTATGCGCAGGATAGCTCGCTCGCGACCGAACCTCCTTCTGCGAAGGAATCGCGCTCAATTGGAAAGGAGGCGGTTCCCGAGTAATGTGGTCCGATGACCGCGCTTCACCGCAACGCCTGGCGCGTCTGTCTGTTTCACGGCCTGGTGATGTCGCTCTTCCCCATGGCCATCATCAGCCTGTTCTGGAAATACGAGATCGGCATGTCAATGACGGAGATCATGATCTCCCAGGCGTGCTTCGGACTGGCCATGGCGGCGCTCGAATTCCCTTCCGGTTATGTCGCAGACCGGATCGGCTACCGCCGCACCCTGCTGATCGCGTCTCTGCTCATGGCCGTTGGATGGAGCGTCTATTGTTTCACGACCAGTCTCGGCGCCGTCCTCTTTGCAGAGGTCATCCTCGGCGCCGCGATGTCGCTGGTGTCGGGGTGCGACACAGCGCTCCTCTACGAGTCGGTCAAGCAGTCCGAGGACGAAGAGCGGTTTCACATCTGGATGGGCCGCTATCACATGTTCGGTCAGACGGCCGAGGGGACCGCCGCGCTCGCGGCCGGGGTCCTGTTCGCGTGGTGGATCCGACTCCCGTTCGTCTTGGAGGTCGGCGTCTGGCTCGCGGCCGCCTGCGTCGCGGCGACGATGGTCGAGCCCCCGCGAGAGCGCCCCCCAACGCGAGGCAACTGGTCGCAGGTCCTATCGATCCTGCGTCACGTCTTCCAGGAGAACCTCGAGCTGCGAGCGGTCGTCGCTCTGACCATCGTCTTCAGTATGTCGACCTTCCTCCCCGTCTGGATCATTCAACTCTACGCGACCGATGCGGGCGTCCCGGAGACGTGGCTCGGGCCGATCTGGGCGGCGGCCAACTACATGGTGGCAGCCGGCTCATTCAGCAGCAGCCGGCTGCGAGCGCGACTCGGTCCAGTCCAGACCCTCTCCCTCGGCATCCTCCTGATGCTGATCGGCTATCTCGGCCTCGGCCTCACCCACGCTCTGTACGGCTTCGCCTTCTACTTCATCGTCACGTTCTTTCGCGGGTTGTGGTACCCGATCATGCACCACGCGGAGCAGCGTTTGATCCCTTCGACGGACCGCGCAGGCTTCGTCTCACTCCGAAGTATGCTGTTCCGTCTGCTATTCATGGTCGTCGGGCCTTGCGTCGGACTGGCCCTCGACGCCTGGGGCCAACATGCGGTCCTGCTCGTGCTTGGGCCGGGCTTCGCTGTGCTGGCCGCCGCCGGACTGCTCGCAGTCCAGCGAAAAACGCAGACGGTCGGCTTGGAGTAGGCCTCGACACCCGCGCCGGCTCAGCGGTCTGGAGAGACCTTCCAGCCCGGTTTGCGACACGCGAACAACACGAGCGGCGCGACCACAGAGGAGGCGAGCCCTACACCCAGGAAGCGGACGAACGCATCGGGCCGGAGCCCCGTGTCAGCCAGTTGCTCCGGGGGAGCAAAGCCCACCGTGAGCGCGACGACCGCGCCGGTCATCCCCAGCAGACTCGCGAGCCACAAACCCACCGTGCCTCCCGGCACGCGAAACGGGCGCGGCCGGCTGGGGTGACTCGACCGGAGTGACACCGCCGCAACGAACAGCATCATATACATGAGCAGAT
>Ga0315331_10003095_pt1 | contig 12535 bp, 23 predicted proteins | sample M160m34915metaG_FD_203456 | JGI IMG/M metagenome (GOLD analysis project Ga0315331, IMG submission 203456) | Ammonia-oxidizing marine archaeal communities from Monterey Bay, California, United States - M1 60m 34915 | ecosystem: Environmental > Aquatic > Marine > Intertidal zone | place: USA...
TCTTTCCAATTCACATCACCATTCATTTTGGTGTGCAACATTGCTTCTTGAATCTGATCAATAACTTCTTGCGTTAGTTTCATAATTGAATTACCTGTGAGATTTCTGGCCACTGTGCTTGCAAGTGGGTTTCTATACCTTGTTTAAGAGTCATCGAACTCATAGCACATGATTCACATGCACCTAAAAGTTTAACAAATACAACTGGACCTTCTTCAAGGTAATCAATTGATACAAACTCTAAGTACCCTCCATCTGCTTCGATGTAAGGACGGATCTCATTAAGTACGTTGTTGACATTTAGTTCTGTTAGTTCCATTAGTTTATTAATTTTAATTCAAATGCTAATGTTATTCTATAGCTATAAGATCTATGTTCTGTAGTAAAGTGAGGGATATAGTTAGGAAATAATGTTAATTTACCCTCAGTATTTTTTGAAGCATAGTATGTTGGATCATCCTCATCTTCTTCCACCATTCTTAATAATTTATTTTCCTTTACATATTGTTGAAAAGGATTGTTGTATACAGTCTTAGTGTTATTACAACTAACAATAAAATTACCACTCAAATAACTATCACTTTTAAATCCATGATTGTGAATTTCAATTCTATCACCTTTTTTCATTATATTCATCCAACCTCTTAATCCAAGTTGTCCAAGTTGTGGTGGTTTTTTTACACCTAATTTCATATGATAGTTGCTACACATCGAGAAGATCTCTTGCTTTAAAATATTAATATCAGGTTGATCCCATGAAAAAATATTATAAGATCTATACCTAGCAGTTGTAGTATCATTTCCCAATCCTGTTCCACCATCATCAAGATTATCCTCTATAGCAAGAACCTCTTGTTTTTTACTTAAAAGATAATCCTTCAACCTATTACAATCAATATTTAATAACAACTTCTCTGCTATAAAGTAATTCCATGAGGGCGCAAATATTGATAGAGGTTTTTCATTAACAAAATGAACATAATTTATTTCATTCATCAGTTTAGTTTTTTCTTTTTGTAAAGATCTGTAAGTTGTGCTTCCAGTACATATTCTATACTATCTAAGTTCTCACGTAAATATCCTTCCCAATAATTATTTTCAATCAAGTCATGAAGATGAGCTATATGTTCCAGTGCATATACTATTTTTGTTTGATCATTCATTCTCATCTGCCAACTCATCCAACTTAAATATACTTATAAGTTCTAGTCCCGCTAATTTCATAGCAGTATCTGCTTCACCATCTTCTTGCCTATCTATAATACTCACAACACGATTAACAACATAACCAGCATCACGCAACCTCTTGACTGCTTTAATAGCAGACCCACCAGTAGTAATTACATCTTCCAATACAGTTATATTAGTTCTTTCTCTTGGTAATAAACCTTCTATCCATGCCTGAGTTCCATGCCCCTTTGCTTCTTTACGAACTATCAAACCATTAACTAATCTATTATCTAAAGCAGATACTAATGCAACACCACTTACTAAAGGATCAGCACCAAGAGTAAGTCCTGCAACATAATCAGTCTTCACGTGCATCAACATTAATAAACTAGCAAGAGTAAGTCCCCTTCCACTTAGTGTTACTGGTTTACAATTAACATAATGCTCACTAGTCTTACCAGAAGAAAGTTTAAAATCTCCTTTCTTGTAAGCATCTTTCTTTAATAGTTCTAATAGTTCTTCTTTCATTGTTAATATTGTAGTGTAAAATTAGTAGAGAAACTTATCCTTTCAACATCAGAATGAAAGGGGTATACATTATGATGCAACCAAGCAGGAAACAATAAAATTTGTCCTTCATGTGGAGTCATCATCATCGAACATCTGCTTGAATGTAAATTTTCTCCATATCTAAATTCAAGTTTACCAGCAGTAGGAAAGTTTCCTTTTTGAGTGGGATGCATCCATTCATTTTTCAACTCTTCTGGAATTTTACTGTACAATATACAAGAAAAATCTCCACCGTGACCATGTGTTGGTTGCCACTCCCCCCTTTTCTGTACATTAATCCAAGGTTCATACACATGAATAGAAGGTCGTTTATTGCTTGAATTAGTTCTCTCCTGTTGTTCTTTTAAAATACCAACATAATCAAATACACAACTTTTCAACTCCTTCTCAAATTGATTTGTCATTTTAAATGACCATTCTTGCTCAATATTACCTGCTAAGTTATGATTATATTTTATTTTTGAATTTTTAGCAAAATAATTGATCTCATCAACCATCATTTTGGATACAGTATTATTATACACTAAAGGACCAAAGGGTCTTATCCAATTTCCTTTTCCTGTATTATGTGATGTCGTGTTTCTAACAATCATTGTTGATACTTGGAATTATCCTTTGCTAAGTGTACTATCTTTGGTTCAAAATTGCAATATTCATCAAAGACTTCTGGATATGCATACTCAGGACCAAAGGTATGAACATCAAACTCCCTTTCAAAGAAATACTTATTGATCTGAGTTTCATCGTGCCATACTGAAACAATATCATTCTTCAAATCCCTATTCACTCTTGCTTCTAACTCATCTATCATAGCTAAAGCAGCAGGAACTTTACCACCCCAGAAACATCCTTGCCAATACACAGGTGGCAATTCTGATACATCAAAATATGCTTCAGACTTTTCATTAGTTTCATAAGCACCAGTACCTTGTAGATGTGGTGGCATCTTTAGGTAATGGCAAGGGTGATGAACCCCAAACAAAGGAACCTCATTAGTTGAAGCACCACAACATCTTTCAAGAAACTCTTCCTCAGTTACAGTAGCAACAGGTAAAGCATCAGCATCTATAAAAACAAACCAATCATTCTTTTTAATTTCTTCTCTTGCCTTATTGATAATCTCAAATCTCTTCAGAGTTATATAAGGCCAAGGCAAATGCTCTTGATGATAAACCTTTAGATTATCAGGTGTATCTTCTAGTTCACCATCTGTAAATGCCAAGATGGTCTTCTCACTATTAGGTAGAAAATACTTTTCAATATTCTCATAGTATTGTGGTAGATAATCAAGATACTTATTAGTACCGATAAACGAAATTGCTACTTTCATTCTTTAGTAAATACAAAACTTGCTACACCCAAATTACATGAATGTGAAAAACGATCATCTCTACTATAATTATACTCAGAAGTTAAAATAAGTCCAGACTCTTCTGCCATTCTAACAATATCTTCTGGTCTTATAAACTCTCCTATGACAGTTTCATCACCACATTGAATATCGGAAAAGCAAATAAAATATCCACCTGGTTTCATTACCCTCTTAAGTGCCTCAAAGATACTTCTCCATCCTCTATTTGGAGTTTGTTCATCACCACCACTATCATTAAAGTGAGTTACTGCACAACCATCCATAAAAATATCAACAGAATTATCCTCATACTCTCTTACAAATTCTATAGCATCCTTTGTAATCATTACAGCTAGACTTTGATAACCAAAATTCCATGGCTTTACATCAACTCCAACAACATCATACCCTCTATGCGAAATCATATGAGCAACAGGTCCATCTCCTGCTCCTAGATCAACAACTTTCACTCCCTCCTTTATAAAGTCTTGAGATTTTCCATATGATATTTTATCAAATATAATTGCAGATCCTGCCCATTTAACAGTAGCATCATCATTACTCCAAGTTCCATTAGGATGAACATACTTTTCTACAAGTCCTCTTTCATCTCTATATTTTTTTATTGCCTTTACATCCTCATTTGTAATCAATCTATTTTCTATATTCATTAAATCACCTCCCAATTATCAAGATAAAGATCTTTAATATCTAGGTGTGAATTATTAGGTCCAAACCAAATAGAGGGAGCGACTACTTGTTTAGAATTAGACAACCATGCACCCCACCAACTAAAAGAACTGTTGGCAATTATGTGACGACTACAAAGAGTCATCAAACACATATCAACATAAGCACTATTTCCTTCCGCAACCATAAACCTATTTGATGAAAACAATTCTTGTTCCTTACACCACTCAGGATCATCTGAGAAAATAAGAACGGGAAGATCACAACTATCATATACTTTTGGCAATATATCTAATGCCTTCTCATAATAATCAAGACCAAGGTTATGATGATTAGCAGAGTTGATTAAAAAATCTCCTCTTCTAATATGAAGAGAGATGGGAGGTTCATCAAATTGACTCATCATCTCCTTACATGGTTCAATTATCTCATCCTTAAATCTAAAGTCTTCTCTTATCTCTTGCTCAATATTCTTAAAGTATTTTTCTGTCTGAAAGAACCCATGAAGACATACCCAGTCAGGACATTTGTTAAACAGTTCCTCATTAAAATGAAAAGAACCTTCCTGAACTACAGGTCGATCCTTATCAATTAGTTGAACATTTAGATCACCAAAGTTTTCAAGAACAAATGGTTTAAAAAGTTCTATATGTAATTTGTTTCCAAGTCCATCATCAAAGATCTCATTATGATTAGGAATACAATAGTTGTATCCATTCTGATTTGCTATACCTTTCAAGGATGCGTATTGGAACATCTGGTTTCCCAGTTGTCCCAACTTGCCGAGATAATTAAAACCAATCATATTGTACCGACTGCTTCAACAACCTCTTTAGCAATCTCACCCATGATCCAATTATAAGTCTTGCGTATACCTTCTTCTAATGTCATTTCATAATCCCAATCCAATTCCTTACGTATAAGATCGTTGTTTGAGTTACGTCCACGAACACCAAGAGGTCCATCAATATGTTTCTTATCAATATTCTTACCAGCAACCCGTGCAGCAGTATCTACTAGTTGATTGATAGTCACCATCTCTTCTGAACCAATATTAACTGGTCCTATAAAGTCAGAGTCCATCATTCTTCTTGTTGCCTCAATACATTCGTCTATAAAGAGGAAGGATCTAGTCTGCTTTCCGTCACCCCAGACTTCAATCGTATCATCTTGTCCTGCATAAGCAACCTTTCTGCATATTGCTGCTGGAGCTTTCTCTCTACCACCATACCAGGTTCCTTCTGGTCCGAAGATATTGTGATAACGGGCAATACGAACAGGAATACCATAATTACGATTGTAAGCCAAGTACAATCTCTCTGAAAAAAGTTTCTCCCACCCATATTCGGAATCTGGTGCAGCTGGGTATGCGGAATCTTCACGGCAATTAGGATCGTTAGGGTCTACTTGGTTGTACTCAGGATACATACATGCTGATCCAGAATAGAATATCTTTGTCTGGTAATCTAACTTAGGTCTGTTACATGCTGTCCAATCTTTCTTTACACCATCAAAGGTTTCATTCAACTTCCTTTGCTCTTCAAGAACATTCAAGTTAATGGTGCAAGAGTTATGCATAATCTCTGCATCATTCTCACCAGTAAATACAAACCCTGCACCACCCATGTCAGCAGCAAACTGATAGATCTCATGAAAAGGTAAGATACATCTATAAGGAACTGAATTATAATGATTACCCTGTTCACCTTTAAACTCTAATACCTTACGAACAAAATCTACATCACGAAGATCACCAGTAACAAACTCATGAGCATGTGTACCAGAGAACTCAGGATAGTGAAGGTCTACTCCACGTACCCAATAACCTTCAGATTTCAATCTCTTCACCATGTGACTTCCTATGAAACCACCTGCTCCTAGAACAAGAGCAGTTTTTTTATATTCAGACATAATTAGTCGTTATAATACTTGGATTGTTTTGGAAACTGAACTTTAATGAAATGAATTAAATTGTCAACTGTCTTTTCAAGAGCAGCAATTCTATCATCATTACTTTGCTGAGTAGCACCAGTAGGTACTGGATGTGCTTGTGCTTCTAATGCTTTAAGTCTTGCTTCCACTTCAACATCATACTTAGACATCGATGCACCTGTTGCAGACTTTGCTGCTTTACCTTTAATTGCCATGATTTTAAATAAATTCTACGGTTATTTAGTTTGCACTTGCTTCATCTTTGATATAACAAGGAACACCAGCAGGATCAAGCCATTTGGTGTACTCAAAATCCTCAATCGCTTGAGTCAACTGCATTCCACTATCACACAAATACATATCTTTATATCTCTTTGTCCAATTATCCATCTTCTGGATTCTGAAATCAGGTTTACCATTTTCTAGAGTCCCATTCTCAACGTAACGATATGGGAACCTTTCCATAAGTATATTCATTTTATACAACTCCTGCTAGATCTTCTGCTACACACTCAATTATAGTTGCATAATCAGCATCTGGATCTTCTCCCGAAAGTTTTACTAAACCTTCACCAACATAATAACGTTTAATCTTTTTATAAAGTTTTGGATTTTTTACATCCAGATAGATTTCTTTGTTTGCTGCAGCACGAAGAGTGCTTATGTCTTTCTTAAACTTTGAAGTAAGAGTCATTGCTCTGATAGATTGTCAGTAGTATTATAGAGGATTTTAATAGGAAAGTCAAGTCCTCACCACAATATCTCCATCATCGTCATCTTCATCATCATCCTCAGTAAGTTCATCTATCCTTTCTTGTAGTGACTTATATATTGGATCAGACTGACCCTGTTCTTTAAAGTTTACAACCATCAACTCATCACCAGGCTTAACCTCAAGCAACTCTGGATGGGGTATCTTTGTTATTCTCTTACTACTCTCAACATAATTATTACTTGATTTTGATATATCACTTATATTCTTCCACATCAAAGCAAATGCTGCCCCTGCTAATGAAACAGAAATCAAAATAAACAGTAATGCAAATAAAGTTTCCACTTATTTAATAGGTATCAACCTATTTATTCTTTCTCCTTGGTACTTCAATCTTCCAAGAACCACCATCTAGTTCAACCATATCAAAGTTCTTCTTAAACTCTTTCTCTCTTTCTTTCCTTTCCTTCTCAATTGTTATGTCAAGAGATTCAATAGTTGTAGAACCATACTCAGGGATAGAAAATCCAAAAGATCTACACTCTTCTGATTCTGATAGATCTATACCACAATCTTCAGCATAGTCCCAGATAACCTGATCAACCTGACTAAACACAGAGTCAAAGGTCAATCTCTTCCTTAAATCATTTGCAATATTATCTACATGTTCATCATCTAAATCAACTCCACATGGTCGTGCCTTAACAAGTTGGTTAAGGTTGAGCACGATCTTACATTCATTGTAAATTGCCATAATTAAAGTCCTGGTATGTAATGTTGGTACTTCTGAACTTGAGGTATAATATCATCCTCTACTCTTTCTACAATCCTATCCACAATACTCACATCCAACCCTGCAAAAGGTGGGATGATGCCCAATATCCTAAGTAAACCATCAAGGAATAAAGCAAGACAAGTGAATCCAAGTATCATACTAATGATAGTTGCCTCTCGGTTATGCTTTGCCATCGACTCTTCATCGATTCTTCTTGCTTCTTCTAGAGCAGCAGCAACCATCGCATCTACTTCCTTCTTAGTGTAGAAATCTCCTATAAATGGTATGTCGTGCTGATCCATTACCTTACCTCAAAGTCCAGTTTACGAACTTTACGTTTTCGTCGTTGTTCTTGCCAAGCAAGATCCTGTGAAGTAAGACCATCATTTTCTTTACTCTGATTAGATCTTACCACTATAACACTAGTTAGGTCAACCGCACTAAAAGTATCACCCGTAACAGTTAGCATGTTAGGACATCCACAACTTTTAGATTGTGAATTACTTTTTACCTCAGTATTACATTGTTTACATCTTACTACAATCATTTTTAATTTCCTCCACAATACCAATTTGCATCATATGAACTATCAATAACTCCATAACAACCACTAGGAACAATATTAAATGCTAAAGAATATCTAATCAAATCACTATTATGAATATCTATAGAATGCATAAGGTAAGAAGGAAAGATAATCATCCTCTTTTTCTTTGGAGATAAAACTGAAATATGAGTATTAAATTTATTAGGATCAACGATCATATCATCAAAAGATGAAAGACTAGATAAAGGACTTTCTATAAAAAGTTTTCCAGAATTTTCATCATAGTCACCATAATAATATACTCCAGAAAACCAACAATTTTTATGCTTATGAGATGGTACATTCTCACCTTTAATATTTTTAGTACACCATGAAGTTGATAAATCAAACTGACATGCATACCCCAGTTTCTTCAAAGAAGATTTAATATATTTTAATAAAATATTCTTTGTATTAGGATACTTTTCTAATATTCTACAATTTATTTTTTCGACACTATAATGATCCCATCCATCATTTTGATTTTTGTTACGAATAAACTCAGTATTACTATCCAATTCAGAGGTGTCTTCTTCAACCATAATATTAATAATTGGTATTGTAAATAAATTACTAACCTCAATATTATTTTCGGTCTGAATTTGATTCATAGTGTTGCGAACAATCATTTTTCTTTCCTCATCATACCATCATACCATAACTTAAAAGCATAGGGAGTCCACTGACCATACCCTGATCTAGAATTATTATTTGCTTGATCCATAATATCATAGTCACTAGATTTTATACTAGCATCTAATATAGAATCAAACTCAGGGTCATCAAAAGTTAATGACTTTGCATAATCCCAAAAAGGAGTATCGTATTTAGAACCACAATTATAATGCCACAGTACGAAGTTTTGAACCTGTTTTATATATCTTCTAACTTCATTAGAGGCATCTTTTACTCCATTATTTAAAACAAATCTTGCCAACTCAATATAAGTTTGAGTAGAAGATGACTCTAGAGGATCTAAAAAGAATAATCTATTACCATTAAGAACTATTCTATCATCAATAACAGGATTCTTTGCTACATAATTCTTAAAATTAACATGATGTTTTATTGTAACATCAAACATCTCTGAGAAATTACTTTGAGCAACTGCCTTAGAAGTTATATTACTATTATAACAATACCCAACACAATAATCATGTGATGGTGACTTTGAATGGGTGGGTATAACAAATGTCCAACCATCAGGGGTGGCAACATGTCTACTCCAAAATGCTTCAGACACATTCCACTTAGGTTTTCCTAAGATACAAGCATTAATAGGGTTAATAAGTTCTTCATAATCAGAATAATCAGCTGGCTTTCCTCTACAATCAAAGATAAGATCAGCATCTATACTATTAATATTATTAACCTCACCCTCAACAACTTTGAATACTCCAGAATCTAAAACATGTTTCTGCATTTCCCAAGGACAGTAATGCATAGCCATACCATCTGCAGGGAACGCATGAAATACTTTATCATTTAATTGACCCCATCCTTCATATAATATACCACTCTTAAAGGTAGCATTAATTTGATTATGATACCAATCAAACCCAGTTGCATTCCACAACATTCTAGGAGGATCTAAAAGAGTTGCTTGTCCAACTCTTTCTGGAGGTATTTCTGGATTATAAATTAACTCTACTTCATCTTGACCATACCAAGCAAAATATAATGCGGTAAAGACTCCAGCATTTCCTCCACCAACTACACTAACTTTCCCCATCTAAAGGTTCTAATGATAAAATTTCTAATTCTTCCACATCCTCATCAACATCAATCCACTCTTGAAACTCTTCATATATTGCTTTTACATTCTCCGTAGGAATATCAGAATTGATCTTATTCATAGACCATTCTCTTGCTTCTACGACAAGATCATCACTTGTTTTCTCCATAGTAATCTTTTCTGAAATATCTTGAGAGGATGTTACTATTATAGTACTTTGGTGTTCCGTCGTCAAGGGACTCTGTAAGAACTCCGTGTGCAAAGAGTTGTCTGGTTTCCTCGAAGTTTGTTTTGCCTTTTGTATAATGTAGTGATAAGATAGTTCTACTAAAATTTTCTCTGCCAATCTTCCCAATCTGTTCTTTAAGTTCTGGACAAGACCCATAATACTTCTTCCAATCAGATTCAGATTTTACTTTACGTTTCTTTCCTTTAGGAGTTCTAAACTGCCAGAAATACTTACGTCCGATGTACTCTCTACCATCTTGTAGATTGATAATCCTGTAGACGTAACCGAAGAAATCATTAATATCGTCAGAAGTGAAAGGTTCACCCTCATATAACCAGGGGTTTTCGTAATCTCCTCCTTCAACCATTCCATAATTTTCATATTCTCTTTATTTAGTAATCAAATTCGTCAAGTATCTCTAATGCATTATTAAGTGCTTGTTGTGCTGCCCATCTTTCCTTACTATCCCAATCAGGATACCAAGTTTCATTATCAATCCCTTTCTTTATATTAAGGAGTCTTGATTCCATATCAACTTTTTTTAATCTTCCGTTCATGTAAGTTCTGTATAAATTATTGGGCCAAGAACAACTGGGATATTTTCTTGAAAGTAATGGAATATTCATAAGAAAGAAAACCAGCCTGACATAATATATTTAAGTCCTTTGTTAGGTGCAGACCTGTGCATATGAGTGAATGCTGACGGCCATATTATACACCTTCCCATTATAGCATCAACTGTAGGAAAATGCATGAACTCTGTGCCAGAACCATCATTTAAGTAAAACATCCAAGCTAATATTCTATTGGATATTTTTCTAGGACCATGTTCAGTATGCCATTGTTTATACCCATCACCTTCCTTCTCCAACTTCTGAAAAGTATAAGTGTCTATAAGATTCCAAGGAGGTATATGAGTAAGAGATTGATATTCGTTAACATACTTTATAAAACATTCTTCAAGAGGTTTAGCAATAATAGGTGTTGTAGAAACTAATGCATTATCAAGTTCAATATTCTTCTTAATCCTATCATCTTGCTGCGATTCCTTTCCATTCCACACTACCCCTCTCTTCTTTGGGGAAGATTCAAAAAAAGAAATTAATTGATTACATTCTATTGATGATAGTGTATTATCATATACTCCAATAAAATCAGGAGTACTCACAATTTAAATCCTGAGAAAGTATCCTTCTTAACATCTTGAACTATACCACCAACAACATATGACTCCACCTCTGTCTCTTGTGGTGCTACTTGTAGACCCTTAGAACTAATCCAATGCTCTGTCCAAGGTAATGGATTGTTCTTTGCAGGAATATCATAAAGTGGTTTAAGTCCTATAGATCTCAATCTACGATTAGCAATCCACTCAACATATTGATATAAAAGTTTATCATTCAAACCAATCATACTTCCATCCTTAAACAAATACTCTGCCCACTTCTTCTCTTCATTCACACACTTATCAAACATATCATATGTCCACTGCTCCTCTTCCTTCAGAATGGAAACCATTTCAGGATCGTCACCTTTTCTCCAATTGTTAAGGATGTTTTGAGTAATTGCGAGATGCTGGTTTTCGTCTCTAGCAATAAGGGAGATGATTTTAGCACTTCCTTCCATGAGTTTGAGCTCACCAAAAGCAAAACTGCAAGCAAAGGACACATAAAAACGAATACCTTCCAGAATGTTGACATTAGCTACTGCCCGATAGAGTTTACGTTTCACCTCTTTCATTTCTAAAACAGGTAGAGATGTGTCCAAGGACTTATCAATATCTCTCCATAGACTACTTTGACCCCACTGCTGTGCTTCATTAATGAAATCATCATATGACTCAGTTACACTAGCAGCACGTTCTAAAATACGAGGATCTCTTATAATAGTATCAAATACCTCAGAGGGATCTGAATATACATTCTTAATTACATAAGTATATGATCTACTATGAATCATCTCCATAAAAGACCATGCTTCCATACATGCCTCTAACTCAGGTAGAGAACAGTAAGGTAAGAAAGCCATACCAGGAGCACGGCCTTGTACACTATCAAGCATGATCTGGTATTTAAGATTGCTCGTATAGATGTGCCTTTGTTCTGGACGCAGTGTTTGATAGTCTCCACGATCTTTCTGTAATGATACTTCTTCGGGTCTCCAAAAATACCCTAGTTGTTGTTTGGTTAGGTTCTCAAATTGAGGATACTTAAAATTATCATACCTCTGAACCCCCAAAGGTTTACCAAAGAACATAGGTTGTTTTTTGGTGTCAACGTCTTCAGTATTAAAGACGGTCATTCCTTTAATATCAGATGGCACAGGACTCACACTCCTCTTCATTAGCATTATCTAACTCATCCAATAAATTGTCAAGTTTTGATTGATCATCAACAACATCATCAGTCTTCATATCATTAGTATTCTGATAGTATGATGTCTTCCACCCATACTTATATGTGGTAAGAAGATCTTGTGCCATTACGGATACAGGAACCTCATTATTATCATAATGTTCTGGATTATAGGACCAGTTTCCAGAGATTGCTTGATCAAAGAACTTCTGCATGACTGCAACAATATTAATATATCCTTCATTACTAGGCATGTCCCATAATAAAGTATAGTTATTCTTTAAAGACCCATAGGAGGGGACTATTTGCTTAAGTGGTCCTTTCTTTGATTTCTTAATGGACAAGTAATCTCTAGGTGGTTCTATTCCATTTGTGGCATTACATACAACTGAAGAAGACTCTGAAGGCATCTGAGCAGATAATGTGCTGTG
>Ga0315331_10003100_pt1 | contig 12522 bp, 17 predicted proteins | sample M160m34915metaG_FD_203456 | JGI IMG/M metagenome (GOLD analysis project Ga0315331, IMG submission 203456) | Ammonia-oxidizing marine archaeal communities from Monterey Bay, California, United States - M1 60m 34915 | ecosystem: Environmental > Aquatic > Marine > Intertidal zone | place: USA...
GAAGTTCGGTTCGATGCTCTGCTCCACGCCGTTAATATAGCCAATAGTGGCAGTAGGAGCAATTGCCATAGTGTTACTATTTCTGATTCCATATTTTAAAATGTGTTCTCTTACTTTTTTCCAATCAAGTTTTCCCCGCACGGGTGTCTTTGGAGTTTTTTTTCTAAAATCTAAGAGGGCATTGTAGGTATCGATTGGCAATTGCCCTTTTTCCCACAAAGAACCTGCGTAAGTTTTATAACTTCCTCTTTCCTTCGCTAATTCACTAGAAGACAGGATCGCGTTATAAGAAAAGAATTCAGTTAGCTCATCAATAAATTTTACAGCTTTATCTGAATCGTACTGTATATCCAGAATTTGTAGAACGTCATGAGTCGCCATCATACCTAGTCCGATTGGTCGATGTTGGAGGTTAGCGTTTTCGGCTTCCTTGGTTGGGTAAAAATTTAAATCAATTACATTATCCAGAAGTCTAATAGCAGTCTTAATTGTAGACGCTAATAAATCCCTATTTAAGCCATCATCAGTAAGGTGGTTTTTCAAATTGACGCTACCAAGATTACAGACAGCAGTTTCTCCTATTTCTACTTTTTCCCCGTCTTTATATTTGGACGGTTTAGTATGCAAAAGAATTTCAGTGCACAGATTACTTGAGTGGACTGTTCCTTGGTGTTGATTACTGTATCTAATATTAGAGGGGTCTTTAAAGGTCACCCAAGGATGCGACGTTTCAAATAAAACTTTCAACATCTTCTTCCACAGGTCTTTTGCTTTTACCTTACGGAAATTTTTAAGTTCTCCTGCTTCAGCTCTATCTACCATTTGTTCATAGACGGCCGTAAAGCAATCGCCGAAAGCTTCATGCAAATCTCTAGAGTCTGATGGGCAAAACATGTACCAATCTCCATCTTCTTGAACCCTTTTCATAAAAAGGTCAGGAACCCATGATGCGGTATTCATGTCATGGCAACGTAACCTTTCGTCCCCAGTGTTCCTCCGGAGGTTTAAAAAGTCTTCAAAGTCTAAATGCCAAGGCTCCAGATAGGCGCATCCAGCTCCGGGCCTTTTTCCGCCTTGGTTTACCGCGACAAGTGTGTCGTTGAGGATTTTGAGCCATGGCACAAGGCCTCCAGAAATCCCGTTTGTGCCTTTGATATAAGCCCCAGAAGCACGAAAATTAGTAACGTCAAAGCCAAGACCTCCAGCGTACTTACTTTTTCTGGCTTCTTGCCAGACCCCTTCGAATATTCCGTCAATGCTGTCATCAAATGTATTTAGGTAACATGAACTTAGTTGTGAGTGAGTAGTTCCGCTATTGAATAATGTAGGAGTGGAAGGAGTGTATAGCAGATTGCTAAATAGGTTGTAGAACTCAATTGCTCTTTCTTCTTTGTTTTCTTCATTTAAAGCTAACCCCATTGCTATTCTCATCCAGAACGCTTGAGGCGATTCAATTATTTTATTATTAGTGCGGATGAAATATCTATCTATTAAAATTTGTAATCCAAGATATTTAAATTTCTTATCTCTTTCTGGCGCAATAGCTTCAGATAGTTTCTTAAGGTCGTAATCTAAAAGTTTTTCATTTAAGATCTCGTTCTTTACTAGCTTCTTGACACCTTGAACAAAAGATTTTTTGTATTGCAGGTCGAAGGTGTCGGAGTCGACGCTTTCTCTAAAAACTTCCTTGTAAAGAGCGTTTACCGCCAAAGCTGACGCGACATTGCTGTAGTTGGGCTCTTTTTCTATCTTAGCGCGAGCTGACAGAATCAGAGCTTCATCAATCTCCTTAGTTGTGATTTTGTCGTAAAGTTGTAATTGAGCGTCGAGAATGACCTCGCTGGCTGACACGTTGTTTCCGTCAATACCTGCGCAAGCACGATAAACGCATTTATTTATCTTTTCTACGTCGAATTGTTCTAGTTTTCCGTTTCTTTTTTTTACTTTTATTTCCATCTTGGTAGAAAAAAATACACCCTTAATCAGGTGTGTGATTTACTTTATGTTAGACGGGGTGAGCCGTCAAGTTATTTTTCAACTATCTCTAGTTTCTCATCCGTTTTTTTTTGAAGCGCCCCTAAATACTTTTTTGCTTGCTGCAGCCCTTCTTCTGTGTGGGGGAAAGCTCCATATGACCACCTTCTTTTTTTAGACTCTATCAAATAGTATTTTTTATTTTTTTTGTTTCTTGGCATACTGGGCTAAAGATTTTACTATTTTTTCTTCTAGATCTAAAATTTGAACCTCTAGCATATCTAGCTGATTATTTTCAAAAGCTATACGGCTCACAAGTCGGGCAGACTCCTGCATAAGGCGAGTATTTTTCTTCTCCGTATCAAAATCATCCTCAAACCCAAACTCTTCATCGGCCTCATCTATCTTTTCAAAGATTATATCTGCTCTTTTTTCCCAAAACTCAACGCTTTTACAGCATAAAGTAATGGAGGCAACAAGTTCTTCTTTTTCAGCGAGAAGTTTTTTTAGGGTTTTATTTAGACTCATTTTCCAAGGTCTCTCTTATTAGTTTTAATTTATTTGTCGTGAAGCTTTCTCCCGGATTTTTAATAGGGTCCTTGCTTTTAAGCTTTGCGTCTTCCCAAATAGAAGCTTCTATCACCTGATTCAGTAGCGTAAGTACCTGCTGGTAAGAAGTATGCGAAATAGTTTTATCTTCGCTCATTTAAGAAAATTCTATTTTAAAAGTAAGAATTTGTCAAATTCAATTTCTCTCCAAGTTGCTGATGCTGAAGACCTTCGATGTTGGGAGTGGCACACAGCCATCCGTTGTTTTGGGTCTTTGTATTCGCTGGTCATTGTTGGGCTAGCCATGCAAGAATTAATAAAGTCTTCTTTTTGCTGGCCCTTTTTTGGCGTTGGAAGAGGCATATAATATAATTACACAAAAAAACCGGGCCGAAGCCCGGTTCTTTAAAACCCTTTACTTAATTGTGATTTCTTTGGGTTTGTGTTTATTTTTCTTTTTAAACAGTAGCCTAAATATCCCGTCTTTCAGGGTAGCTTCAGCGGTTGCTGGATCGGCTTTTTCAGGGATGGGATAAGTTTCTCCAAACTTAACTTCTTTCCCTCGTCTTGTTGTCTTTCCTTGTAAGTTGAGGTGTCCGGAAGAATCCACGTGGACTTTTACATCATCTTTTGTGAATCCGGGCATTTCTACCTCAAAAATATAAGAACTATCTTCCTCAAGGAAAGAGTTCTGATAGTCTTTGTATAGCGAGCGGTCTATTTCAGCGAATAACGGCGTTGCAAAATCTAGCAAGCCCCTTCCAAACGTTGTTGGTGCGTACATGCCTTCTTTATAGCAAGGGTTGTGCCAAAGTGGGACACGGGCCTGTTTCTTAGGGAAAACTCAATTTTACCCAAAAAAAAATGGGACAAGTGGGTCAGATGGTATCGTACGATAGGGAGCGGATATCATACATTGACACCACTTCGGTTTCCAGTGGGTTTTCGAATTTGGATATTTCAAAATATTCCTCATCTACTACTTTCTCTACTTTTCCTCTCCATGTGGCACCGCCTTGAGAACGTACTACTTGCACGTCGGTGCCGACCATTTTGGAGTTGTATGATATCATTTCCGCGGGGGAAGAATTAGTGTTTTGCATGGGGTGTTAGTTTCCGGAGCTTCCGAAGCCTTTTTCTCCCCTTTTCGATTCATCGAGAGAACTAACGACTTTCCAGTCGGCGCTGTGACATTTCTCAATAATTAATTGAGCTATTCTGTCGCCCGGTTTTATATCTATTTTGTTTGCTGATCCAAACATTGCTTCAAAAGCGTTAGGTTTTAGATTATAACTCTCGAAGTTCAAGTTTATCAATAAAACTTTTATTTCTCCGCGATAGCCAGAATCTATTACTCCCGCCATTACATCTATTCCTTTTTTACACGCTAAACCGCTTCTTGGGGCGATGCGGCCATAAAAACCTTCAGGTATTTTTATATTTATACCTGTAGAAATGAGTTTCCTCTGAAAGGGCTCCAGCGTTTCGTATTGGGTTGAAAACAAATCGTAACCGGCGTCAGCGGGGTTAGCCCTGAAAGGCTCTTTTCCGTCAGGGTGTAGTTTGCTGTATTTAATTTCCATACTGGATGCATTTTATTTGGTAGAATTCAAAAATTTCTAAAGCGCTTTTATCTCTTTTGTAGATTTCTTTGTAAATCACCTTCTCGATTCCGTAGGCGGCTATCGCAGTGGCGCAAGAAGAACATGGCAGCAGGGTGGAGGCAAGCATTTTAGCTTCTCCTCGTTTTATTAAGCTTAAACAGTTAACCTCTGCGTGAATCATAAATGGGCGGCGGTGATTTCGGTTTTTCATGAAACCGTAGGAGACATTTTTTCCCGGCGCAAGTCCGTTATAGCCAATAGCTATAACCATGTTCTTTTCGTTCAAGGCACACGCCCCTACCTTTTGGTAGATATCCTCACTTCTCTCCGCTGCTGTGGCGGCGATGTTCAAGGCGTACTCTTCCCATGAAAGGCGCATGCGTTGAGTTTTCATCAAAGGGGCACCTAGTCAAGAAAAAACGGATTTTTTCCCGAAAAGGGGTTCCTCTTTGTTTTTTTCAAAAATCTTTATTAAAAAAGTTGACATCGTGCCCCGCGGAACTTAAAACTCTTTTTGTAGCATTTCTGTCTTGTTACATAAAAAAGGTAGACAGGTCCGCAATCTATTGTGCCCACCGCTGCTGTCGGAGACTTGCAAGTGGGGGAACCGATAAACTAAATTTATTGGGCGGGTAGTAAAGGTGATGTCATATGGGTGGAAACTACCACACACCCGAAAAAGACTAGCCGGGGAGTATTCTCAGGGAAAAGGAAGAAAGATTGCCGATGTTTTGGTTAACCTCCAAATACGGGGAAAGTCTCCGTTTCACTTCGACTTTCTAGGGAAAAGTTTATATAATATTTTATTAATAAATTTAATTTAAATGAACTACAAGTTTAAGAACATAGGAATAGGGGGAGTAGCCGGTTGTGGGAAGAATACGGTTGCTGAGATAATAATTAAATTATTGCAAAGAATGGAGCTCCCGTACAGGGAGCTTTCAATTGCTAAGAACTTAAAAAAGGAAGTATCATGCGTTTCCCGTGAACTTTATGGAATAGATTCTACTGACTGTACCCGGGACGAAAAGAATACGATACGGCCTTTTCTCGTATCTCATGGAGAAATAAAAAGAGATTTATCAAACGGTAGACACTGGATAGATCAAATATCTAAAGAATTAGCCCCCGAAAAAATAAATATTATAACTGACATCAGATTTAACAAATACGAGAAAGATGAAGTTTTTTGGTTAAAAGAAGAAATAAACGGGGTTTTGATTCACGTTTCTCGGTATGATGAAGTGGGAGGGAAGCGTATTTACATGCCCCCAGCAAACGATACGGAAACGATTAACGACCCCTTAGTAAAGGAGGTCGCTGACTTTAAACTGAACTGGAGAACAGAGAAAGAAGACGTAAAAAAAATAATTTCAGCCCAAAAATTATTAAAATGGGTAAAGAAGTTATATGTTTGAAGATTCTTCCATTGCGCAGAAGCAATGCCGTCCCATGGTAGCTTATTCAGGAAGAGGAGCTAACCTTTTGTTAACTTCGGAAAATCTATCTCAATTTCATCATTTAAAATTCAGCAAAATAGACGCAGTTTACGCTTATGACGTCAGTATATGTCGCTTTGACAGTATGTTATTCTCTGATAACTTGGAGCTTAATTATGCTTTCTTGATTCAAACTTCCGTTAAATCTGACGACCCTAACGAGACAGATTTTAGGGATGCAAATATTTTTTTAGAAAATAATTTTGACGATATGATCGAATACTTTATAATTTTACCACGTATGTTTAAGAGGCATCGTCGTTATGTTCTTGACTTAGAAAGAGATAAGGACTGTTCTTTCGAGGACTTTACGGTTAAGATAGAATTATGGAAGAAAGCTGCTGGGATAAGGTAAGCGACAACTATTTAGTAGAAAGAATTCGCTTAAATAACTGCGAAAGAAGCCTCACTGAGCTTATCAAGAGGCACTCCCCCCTCTGTTTTAAGATATTAAAAAAATATTCCAGTAGTTTTTATGCCAACAACATCGACATAAACGAAACTTCTATGGATAAAAATTTAATTATCTGGAATTCAGCAAAAAGTTTCAGTATTCATAAAAACGTAAAATTTTCGACGTGGCTAGCTAATCAAATTAAATATTTTTGCTTAAATTCCATAAATAAAAAAGTTAAAGACCGTTTAGTAAGCACAGAGGACGAAATACTAGACGCCTTAAAAGAAAAAGAAGGAGATGCCCCCACTGAGGACCTATTTGAATTCACAGGTAATATTCTTGCCCAACTAAGAGACACTCGGATAAAAAAAATATTCTCTCTAAGGTATTCGAATGTCACCAAAAAACCCTCGTGGGCTAAAATAGCTCAAAACTTAGAGATCAGCACTCAAACCGCAATCAATCTGCACAATAGAGGGCTAGCGGTATTAAGAAAAAAAATAGGAAGCGAAAAATTTCTCGATTCTATTTAAAAAAAGTGTTGACAACGTGACCCGCCCTCTATAATATAAAGACTCTTATGTCTGAAGAACAAAAGAACAACGACTGGAAGGAGCGCGAATTAGGTGCTCTATGGGTAAAGAAGAGCCTAACTGGAACTCAATACATGACAGGTCACGTCGAATTAAAAGACGCGTCAGGTAAGGTTCAGTTGGTCGTCTTCAAAAACAAACACAAATACAATGAAGACGGAAGCGTTGCTAACGACAAGGCTCCCGATTTTCGCTTGTATATGAGCGAGGGCCGCGAAGAGGGCAAACAAAACACTAACGCTTCTGCACCAGCCGCACAGGCTAGTGCCACTAGCGAATCACTGGAGTTTTAATGTCCGACTTCGCCTTACATCTACCACTTAACGGTGTAAGTTTTGGTCAGGTTAGCACAGCCCTTCTGCGTGAATTTCACCAGAGGGGCGTGCAGCCTTCTTTATTTACAGTAGGTCAATCCGATTTAAGCTCTCAAGAAGTAGATGAAGACTTCAACAAGTGGATAGAGTCTTGCATTAAAAAATCTTTTGAAGAGTACAATAGAGATACTCCTATTTTTAAACTGTGGCATCTAAACCACGAAAGCTTAACATCTTACGGAAAAGATCAAACACTATTTACCTTTTATGAACTTGATCACCCTACCAGCTACGAAATAAATATAGCGCGAAACCAGAAGAACTTAATTGTTAGTTCTAATTATGCCAAAAACATTCTCGAAGAGCACGGCTTAGAAAATTGTCATTACGTGCCACTCGGATTCGATAAATATAATTTTAATGTAAAAAATGAAAAATATCTTGAAGGAAAGATAGTTTTTAACATTACAGGCAAGCTCGAGAAAAGGAAGCATCACGCTAAAGTAATTAAGGCTTGGCTTAAAAAATACGGAAACAATAAAGATTACGTTCTCCAGTGTGCCATCGCTAACCCCTTCATGAAAGAGGACGAATTTAAAGCTCGCATAAGTCAAATACTGGAAGGTAAAAACTACTTTAATATCAATTTTCTAGGAATGATGCAAAAAAATAGCCTTTACAACGACTTCTTAAATTCTGGAAATATAATTCTAGGAATGTCGGGAGCCGAAGGATGGGGGCTGCCTGAATTTCAATCTATAGCGCTGGGTAAGCACGGCGTAATACTTAATACCACCTCTTATAAAGATTGGGCGACGCCAGAAAATGCTATTTTGGTGGAGCCTAGTGGAAAAATAGACTCTGAAGACGGAATATTCTTTAAAAAAGGAAACCCCTTCAACCAAGGCCAGATTTATGATTTCAACGAAGATGCTTTTATAGAAGGATGCGAGAAAGCCGTGGAAAGATACAAAGAATCTCCCGTAAACACTGAAGGATTAAACCTTCAAGAACAGTTCCCTTATAGCAACACCGTCGACCAAATAACTAAGATAGTTAATGCCTGAATACATCTATGAACATCCTGACAGTGGCGAACAGATAACTGTTTGGCAGAGTATTCATGAAGAGCACGTTTACCAAGTTGATGATATTACTTATAATCGTGTTTACACTATCCCTCAGGCTTCCATAGACACCAAAATAGACCCTTATTCAGCTAAAGATTTCAGGGAAAAAGCGAAAGTCCAGAACGTAGGAGAAATGTGGGATCGCTCCAAAGAGCTTTCTGAGAAAAGGAAAGATAAAGAAGGGAGAGACCCCGTCCAACAGCAATACTTCAAAGACTACGCTGAAAGACGAAAGGGAAAAAAACACCCTAAAGACCCAAGTAAATTTGAATGACAAGATTATATTAGTTAGTGACTTTTTTATCGATGATTTCGTAGGTGGCGCAGCTTTAAACGACGAGGAGATATTCAAGCTCTTATCGAAACGCTTTGATGTTTACAAAATAAAAAGTCGCTATCTGTACGAGGGGTTCATCCAAGAGAACCTCGATTCTTTTTTTATAATATCCAACTTTTTCGGGGTTAATCCCGAGTTAAGAGACCTGATACAGAAAAACTGCAAATATATTCTTTACTGTCACGATTACAAGTTCGTCCAGCATACTAACCCAGCCCTTTATCCTAATTTTCACGTTTCCCCAAATGAATTGATTAATGTAGATTTTCACTGGAACGCTCATAGGATTATCTGCCAGACTCAATTTCAAAAAGATATTTATGATAGAAATCTTGAGCGCCCACTTAAAACTGTCAATTTTTCCGGCAATCTCTGGTCTGAAGAGAGTCTAGACCTACTAGAGAGCCATTGCGATAAGGAGAAAAATGATCGGTCCGTCGTAATAGAATCTCCATACCCCCAAAAAGGCACCCAAGCTTCAGCTCAATTCTGTAAAGATAAACAGTGGAACTTTGACATTATTAAAGATCCCGATTATAAATCTTTTTTAAATAAGTTGTCCAGCTACTCAAAGCTAGTATTCCATCCTACAACGCCCGAAACTTGCTGCAGGCTCGTACTTGAAGCTAAAATGATGAACGTGGAAGTGGTGACAAATGAATTAATAGGGGCTTCTTATGAAGATTGGTACACTCTTAGCGGAAAAGATTTGATAAACAAAATGAGACTCAAAAGAGAAACTTTTGCTGATTTCATTAGTGAAATAAGAAGAAATGAATCCTAAAATTTCTATAATAACTTCCCTTTACAAAGGGGGAGCTTATATTAAAGGCTTCTTGGAAGACATAGTCAACCAAACCATCTTTGAAGAAAAGTGTGAGTTAATAATCGTAGATGCTAATTCCCCAGATAATGAAAAGGATATTATTCTAGAATATCAAAAAAAATATCCGAATATTGTTTATTCTAGATTAGATAAAGACCCCGGTATTTACGCTTGCTGGAACACTGCGATAGAAATGTCTCGAGGACAGTTTCTCACTAATGCTAATGTTGATGACCGGAAGAGCGTTAAGTCCTTAGAGATACATTTAAAAGTAATGGAGGACAACTCTAAAGCTGATGTAATATATGGAGACATTTTAGTTACGCAGTCGCCCAACGAAACCTTTGAAAATAACACAGCTATAGGAGTATACCCTTCTCCACCTGATGCCTCTTTGGATGCAATTCTAAACCGAGGAGCCCCCCACAATAATCCCCTTTGGAAGAAAAGTCTTCACGAAAAGAGTGGCATGTTTAGCCACAAGTATAAATCAGCAGGAGACCTAGATATGTGGTTGCGCTTTTTAGAGAACGGAGCTAAATTTGGAAAAATTAACGCTCCACTAGGTCTTTATTACATGAACCCGGCTGGTATGTCTACCAATAAAGAAACCAACGAATGGAAAGCTAAGGAAGAAGAAGAAGTTAGGCGCAAGTTTCATGAAAGGAACATGTAGAAAGATTTATTACAAATGAAAACTTTTCTAGTTACAGGTGGCAGAGGTTTTATCGGTAGTTATTTTGTCGAACTCTGCCTCAAAAACGGCCACAGCGTTATTGATGTTGATAAACTTACTTACGCGGCTAGTAGATCTCTTCCTTGGGATGACCACCCTAATTATACTTTTATTGAAAAAGATATAAAAGACATAGATCATCTACCTCTATGCGATATCATAGTTAATTTTGCAGCCGAGAGCCACGTGGATAACGCTATAGCGTCGCCAAATGTTTTCGTAGAAACAAACGTTAAGGGAACATTGAACTTACTAAATCTTCTCCGAGGGAAGCCTTATGACAGGCCTCTTTTTGTGCATGTAAGTACGGATGAAGTTTATGGAGATTACGATTCAGAAGTATTAGGCAGAACTGAAGATGACGTATTAACACCAAGCAACCCTTACGCGGCCAGTAAAGCAGCGGCCGATATGTTAGTTCTAGCTTGGGGAAGAACGTATGGTATAGATTATCAAATAACAAGAAGCAGTAATAATTATGGGCCGCGACAATACCCTGAAAAACTCATACCCCGGATAATAAAATCTATTACAGAAAAATCCAAGATACCCATGCATGGAGATGGCCTATACTATAGGGACTGGTTATACGTAGAGGATAATGCGGCGGCTATCTACAAAGTTTGCTTCTCTGAACAGATTAATAATATTTGGAATATATCAGCCTACCACCATCTTAATAACATAGAAGTAGTTAAAGAAGTTTGTGGATGGTTTGATATATCTGACTACGAAAACCATATACAGTTTATTGAGAATCGTCTTGGTCAAGATTTACGCTACAAGATTTCTTCAAAAAAAATAAGAGACACTTTAAGCTGGGAGCCATCAAAAGCCGGGCAGCTTTTTAATTTTACAAATGAATAAATTTTTTTGCACTATAGTTGATAAGAAATATTTACCTTTCGGCAGAGCTCTTTTAGACTCCCTAAGATCTACCACCTCTTCTGAATTCACCCTATTTTTCTTATGCCTTGATGACGAATCTTTTAATGCGTTAGAAAATGAAGCTTCAGTTCAAAGGATAAAACTTTCTGAAGTAGAAGATTTTAACCCACTCTCTGTCAACTATAAAAAAAAGAAACCGTATAACGAGTACTGCTGGTCCCTCGCTTCAACTTTCTGTCGTCATCTTTTAGAAAAAGAAGAAACATCGCATATTCTTTATATTGATTCGGATATTCTTTTTTATCAAGACATCCAAATAGTATATGATGAAATAAAAGATTCTAGTATAGGAATAATACGTCACCGTCACAATACTTCTCTTTCTCCTGATGGAGAGTTTAACGTAGGCATAGTTTATTTTAACAATGATGAAGACGGTAAGTCATGCGCTAGATGGTGGAATGAGACAATGTTATTAGAAAAGAGGCCCGACTTAGCCACTATTGGTGACCAAAAATATCTTGAAGAATTTCCTAAAATATATGGCGACTCGGTAGCTATTCTAGACAAAACTTTTGCCCACGGAGCCCCTTGGAACTTTAGGCTTTATTGTTATGACACTTACCCCTCTAAAGGTACTATTATATGGGGCGATAAAGAACAGCCTTTAGTTTTTAACCATTTCTCCCGTTTGTCAATCGATGAAAAAACAGGTGATATAAGCCCTACATCAGGATGGTACGCCGATCATACTTTTAATTTTGAAATATTTAAAATGCCTGTCGTTAGGCATTTTTATATGGACTACCTCTCCAAAATTAAACCTTATTATAAAAAATGAAGATTGCCTTTGCTATGATTGTTTTTGAGGGCGATTTCGTCCTTCAACAATGTTTAAAACAAATCTATCCTTTTGCCTCTCAAATTTTAATTGCCGAAGGACCGGTAAAATATTGGCAAGATCAAGGAAGAACAACCTCCACGGATAAAACTAACTCTATTCTTAAGAACTTTCCCGATCCCGATAATAAGATTATAGTGACCCATGGTCAATACTCAGGGAAAGATGAGCAGTGCAACGCTTATATGCAGAACTTGGCCCCTGACACTGACTTTTTATGGATGGTTGACAGTGACGAGATTTACAAAACCGATGACATTGAATCCACTATTAACTTTCTTAAAGAGGTACAGCCTACAAGTGTTGGAGTAAGAAGCTGTTCTTTTTTTGGAGGGTTTGATGATTATTTAACTGGGTTTGAACTTAATAAGGATAACTTTTTGAGGATTTTTAAAGTAACCCCGGGCAGTAAATGGTTGACCCACCGCCCACCGACAATGGGTCACTCGACCCCTATAGAAGAAAAGCATATAGATAGCGAATTTTTCTTAGCTTTGACAGGGGTGCAAATGTACCATTACTCTTATACTTTTCCTCTTCAGGTTTACAATAAAATACAATACTATAAAGCTAAAGTCAGTAAAGAAAACTGTATTGACAATTATTTTGAAAAAATTTATTTACCTTGGATAAACGCTCATTTACCGGAAGAAAGGAGTATAATAGAACAGGTATACCACGGGGTTCACGAATTTAAGCCTGAAGTAAGAGGGGAATGCTTTACAAAACCCTTCGAAGGGAAGCATCCAGAAGCTATAGAGGAGGACCTCAAGC
>Ga0315331_10003101_pt1 | contig 12513 bp, 14 predicted proteins | sample M160m34915metaG_FD_203456 | JGI IMG/M metagenome (GOLD analysis project Ga0315331, IMG submission 203456) | Ammonia-oxidizing marine archaeal communities from Monterey Bay, California, United States - M1 60m 34915 | ecosystem: Environmental > Aquatic > Marine > Intertidal zone | place: USA...
TTCGTCTATTCTATAGCTATATATAACCATAGCATCTTCGACCGTACCTTCCCCCTCAATGTCAATCGAACCCGTACCCCATTGGGGAGCTGGAATATTCGATAAAGGAAATGATCTAACGATAGTGTTACCGGGAACTCCTGACCAATCGTCTGTTTTTCGAAAGATATAGCCACCGCCATCAACATTCTTGTTGCCGACGTGGACTTTCATATCATCTTCAGGGTTCTTCACAGTGGTGTATCTATACAGGAGACCATTGATATCAATCCCGGGAATATCCGGTAAAACGGAACCCATGCTCCAGCTCAGTGCTGTGGACGCCGCGTTCCCTGTTGCCCCGTAGCTGTAGGGATCACAAGAAGAGTAAGAAGGCCAAAGTGCTAATAATAACACTAAGGCCTGTTTTTGTTTCAACGTTTTCATTGAAAATCTTTCTCATTGGGTTGTTCTGTTCGCGTTGAATAGTTTGCTCAACAGCTTCCATTTCCCATGCTAGCCTAGCTTTATCCCCCACCAACCCATCCTTGGGGCAGGGCGTCCCCGCGTTAAGCATGGCTTCAAACACGCGAGAATCTTGGCACATCACAGACACAGCGGCTACTTTCATGCCCATATCATACATGGTTTTGGCGTTCTTTAACTTTTCACAGTTCATATCTCGTACAGTTCTACCTGCGGATATACCTAGTATCTGTGTTTGCACAGCACCAGCAACGCCTACAGTACATAAGTCAGAGTTACTTGCGCTAATCTGGGGTGATATAGCAGAAGGTGGTGGACTACTAATTGTAGTGTCCATCGTGCCGCTAGAAGTGACTGTGCTTTCCGATTTAATTGTGTCGTCTTCGTTAGCAGGGACAACGTTACCTATAGCAAGACCTGCAACAAAGAAGAGTATCGCTATAAATAAACGTTTCATTTTCTTTCCACCAGTCTGTCTAGCTTTTCTTCTATCTTGTCAAATTTACTCATTATTTGACCAAGCACTTGGTTAGAGTCGTACTTAGTGACGTACTCTTTAGCTAGTTCTTCTCGAGTTCTGTTAAGTAGGATAGTTACCCGCTTGACTTCTTCATGGTGAGACTTAATCCACCACACTAAAAAACCGCCGCCAGCGGTTAAGCCAATATTCCAAATTGCAGCCATATCCATCAAAACACACCACCACCCGCAGGTTTCGGCGCAGTGATCGGCACAGATATATCTTTACGTTCAGGTGTTGTTTTATCAGTCATACTACTATCCTTAGTTCTCCAGTTGCGGTCTTATATACATCATTAACCGCAAGACCACCAGACACGGCGGCCGCATTGTTTGCGTAGACGGAAAGTCCAGTTAAATTTAAAGTATCAGCTCTAACAGGGCCGGGGTTTTGCTGTTGTTGAGCATATAAAGCAAACGCTCTTGTAACCTGTGATATGTACTCTTGGCTATACTCGGGGGGAGCGGCGGCGAAGAACGGGATTGGTGTTTGTTGAGCCATTAACGTCTCCCATCTGTGCGCATATCTGCACGAGGTGTACCAAGCCTCCATTGCGTCCCGACCGTATTTGACGAAACTTTTAAAGCCATAGACCTACCTCGCAATCGGAAAAACAACTGCTCCGTAAATTGCTCGACAGGTGCTTCAGACGTACGCACTGCATTACCGGAATCTGTCTGATCAAAGTTAGCCCCGGGAAAATCCCTAGCACTCACTGTAAAAGTGGCTAGCGGAGTAGCGATAGAATTACGAAATGTTAAGTCCGGTAAAACTCTTGACACAAACATAAACTGATCTCCGTCGCCCATATCTATAGCGCTGGATTCTATGTAGCTACTTATAGGGCTGGGAGGGTTAGTGCTACCATCGTCGAGCCCATCTTCATGGAAATATAAGTACCCATCGGTAGAAGCAGCTATAGGTAGATTGGAAAGAGCATTATCATACCATGCGGTGCGGGTAAGGTTTCCATAATACCAGCTGTTTTCGGCGTAGTTAAAAACTACATAACTATCATTTGTTTCGCTCTCGGTTGACGGGTAGAACCACCACACTTCGTTAAATTTACTGTTTAACCCTGAAGTTATTTTAGAGCGTTGTGAAAGGTTCATATTGTCAAAAATATATTCTTCTATAGGACATGGGATAAGTTTTACGTTACCATCGTACACATAAAAGACTTCGTCGCCCATCCAGTAAACCGCGTCCCCAAAAGCAACAGCAGCGTTCTGCCCTGCGATAGAAGTATTTGTAGATACTTCAGATAAACCAAAGGTAAACGGTGCCCCGATAAACTGCATTGAAGACACGGAGCGGTCTGTAAACACTATAACTTGTTGTTTGGTTTGTACCGCGGCAATGATTTCAGAACCCGTACCTATACGTAACTCTCCAGCAGTGTTAGTTGACGTTGCCGCCCAATCAGTAAAACTCTCTTGGTCAGAAAAACGTATAGTTAAAGGGTCAAGGTTTCCGGGATCACCTTGTGGATCACAGCCAAAAGCAAGAACGTGCCTGTCTCTTTCAGAAACAAGAACAAGATTAGCTGCTTGCGGCTGGTTGTTCCCGCTTAGTGTAGTAATATTCACCGCACGAGCAGAAGTACCCGCAGAAGCGTCCCAATAGTAGATGCCACCGCCACGTACATTAGCGATAAGGTCTTCCCCAAAATTATCCATAGACCATAAACGAAGTTGAGCACCCGCTATAGATACGTCCGCCGCAGAACTCCAACTTCCACGACTCCAAGTACCCGCGCCCCACCCACTACCACTAGCAGCAGAGTCTAAACCCGAATTTATTTGATACGTACCTACTACAGAACCGCCACCATTTCCTGTATCTGATGAATTAGCTGTAACTGTAGCGCTAATGGTATACGAGTTGGCGTTGACTACGGAAGTAACCTGATACTCTTTGTTCAACACCGCGGCGGTGATAGCACCGCCAAGACTTACTGCCCCTGAGAACGTGACAAAATCGTTTAAGAACACGCCATTATTTGTGTCTGATACAGTAATTGTAGAAGAACCATTAGTAGCCGCAAAGGTAACGTCCCCTGCGGAAGTTGTTGCACGTATAGGTGTAATGTCTATTGGATCGTTACCATCCAGTACATAAAGTTTTAAGTTAGTACCCGCGCTAATAAAATTTGCACCAGTAAGAGATATCCAACTATGAAGACCCCTACATGTGCCAAGAAAAGTACTGCTGGTGTATCGAGTCCAACCGCCGATAGTTTCAGGAAACCCTAAACGGAAACGAATTTTATCCCCATCTCGCCAACCACCTTCGTTAGTATAGTCAGTTGTATCCCGTACAATCCCGGGACGAAACTGAAGTTTTTGTAGTGGCATATTAAACCTCCAACGGAATAATTACGAGCATTTATAGAGACTCAAATGCAGTTACATCACCTTTTGCAGCTATGTTACCAGAGCTATCTATACGGAAAACGTTTGTGCCGTTATAGGCAAAAGTTAAGTTTGTTCCTGCTGCTGTTACCGTCCAGCTTTGCGTTCCGCCTGTTATTGTAATAGCAGAGCCAAGCGTAGGTGTTGTGAGCGTAGGGCTTGAAGAAGGTGCTTTAGCATTAAGTTGTGTTTGTATGTTTGAGGTAACCCCATCAACAAAGTTTAACTCTTGCGTTGTTGCCGTAACTCCATCCAGTAAGTTAAGTTCAGCAGTTGTAGCTGTTAAGTCATCAAGAATATCAAACTCAGCAGTTGTAACGCCTGTAGCTCGTAAATCTTTAGCGTAGTTTAAGTCGTTAACATCACCAGTAAACCCATCGAGTTTATTAATCTCGGCGGTAGTAGATGTTACTCCGTCCATTATGTTTAACTCTGCGCCGGTTGCAGTGACTGTAGTGCCTCCTATAACTAACGCTCCAAGGTCCAAAGAACCTGTAATATCTACAACAGCCGCACCAGAACCTGCACCGTCACAATATATAATCTTAGTTGCACCCGTCGCCACACTGACGTTTGCACCAGAACCTTGAGTAAATGTAGCTGTTTGACCGCTATTGTTCTTAACGATATATACATGCTGTCCGTTGTTTGGAGCCACAGTTACCGTGTTAGTGCCAGAAGGAGAACCCCCTAGTACGAGAACTTTATAATGCCCGTCAGAAGGTGCGCCATCACTGGTAGTCAAAGTATGTGTCGTGCCAGATAGAGTAATCGCGCCTACACCATTAATCAGGCGGTCTATTATATTCATGTTGTCGTTGACAGTATTGCCCCATGTAGAGGCTTGTTCTCCGTTGGCTGGAAGCTCTATACCACCATTATCTGTATATGTACTAGGCATTGTTCATCCTCATGCTGCTATTCTTGTCCATATTGTACCGGGATTAGGTTTAACTCTGCCCCATACAAGTGCTTGTCCGACACTACCTTCGGCCGATACCCCAATCGGAGTTACCAATCCTGTGCCTGTCATTGTTATAGAGCCTACACTACCTGTAGCTAAAACTCCAGTCACATCCGCACCTGCACCTGCTTGGCCTTGCGCCGTGCCTACAGACATAGTTCCGGATACGCCTGTGACAGAGAACGTAGCGTTAGAGGCAGTAGAAACACTCGGAGTATTTGTAGTACCCGCAAGGCCCGAAAGGGCGATATCTGAACCACCTGTAGCAGTAACACTACCCGACGATACAGTAGAACCTACACCACTAACAGAAACAGTAATATCAGTAGATGCGATTACGGGGTTAACACTGCCGTTTAATCGGTCAATAGAAAACGTAGCTGTTACCCCTGCATCTACTGATACATCGTTAACTACCCCAGAGCCTTGTACAGAGCCAAGAGTCAGACCTATCTGATCCCCAGTAACTGATACAGTGCCTATAGCCCCGTTACCAACAACACCTGTAGCAACGAAAAGCTGCTCTCCACTACCTACGTCCGAGAAAGCTGCTGCTGAATATGGGGAGAAACCTAACATGCTACATAAGCCCTTTCATACGGATTAATCTTAGCGGCTATTATACATTCGTGAGCTGTAAAACCAAGCATTTTATATTGCCACCCTTTTTACCATATCCTCGTAAGTTATTTTTTGGAAATTAGAAAGTCTTGTAAGGCACTCGGGGCTTCTATCTTCGAAAGGATCAACATGGTAAAAGTTAATCTTTGGGTATTCCTTTACAATCCATTCAAACTGCTCCTGCCAATCATTACTGATACTATCAGGTGCTACCCAATTTTTAGGTGTATAATATAGTTCACCAGAGTATAAGTTATTAACTTTCCCGTTAACACCATAAAAATCCATACCAACTAAGAATATATTATCTGATTTAACTTTTTTAGCCGCTAGGTAGGCACCTGTTGCCCCCGATGAATACTTCACTGTAGATTTATGGTGGTTTTTAATACTAGGGTATTTTTCAGATATATGTTTAGTAATATCTTCATCGGAAGTTACTAATATGTCAGGTTCAAATTCATCTCTGAAAAACCAATTACATGCTATTATGTAAGCATTAGGTATAGCCTTCAAGTCTCTACCTTTTCGGGATTTACCGTTACCGACTACCACTGAGTTCAACAAGCGTTTCCTCCCACTCTGCGATAACTTCTTCAGAGAAACCTTCTGTTTCAAACCACTTCCTATCTAACAACCTATACTTTGGTTGAGGGTCAACGCATAGCACTGTGGGGATATTTTGCTCGTAGTATAGGGAACACGCTATTCTATGTGCACCGCCGTTAATTGTTTTTACATAATCAGAGTATATAGGGTATTCTTTATTGTAACCTTGTGCTTCAAAGTTATTAATTAAACGGTCAAAACTATCTATGTAATCTTGTATATTATTCTTTGGGGTTTGCTTAGGTATATACTTGTCAATAGGTTCTACTGCGTCTGTTTGCCGGTATATACATTTTTTGTACAGTTCTTTGTAACGTGTATAGTTTATATTAGTATGCTTAGATTTTACATATAGATATTTACATATGATGTCTAACCTATCATCAGCTAAAAAATATGTAGGGGCTACTTCAACGGTTTTCATTACACACTTCCGTATACTGTACCGTTATTTGTGTAAGTATATGAGTAGCCTGTGTTGATAGCGTCACCACCGACACCGCCACCATTCTCACCAGTGCGACCCCAACCGCCACCGCCGTTAGAACCTGCGCCATCTGTGTTTGATGTTGCGCTTAGAACAGAACCACCCGCTGCAGCGTTATTAGGTACATTTCCAGATACGTTAAAACTTCCCTGACCACCGGGCCAAAAAGTACCGTATGAAGTAATAGAACAACTACCATATGATGTAGCAGGAGTAACACCGCCGCCACCTTGATCACCGCCTGTACCACCTAATGCTGTAATTGCACAAGACCCGCCGCTTGCAGTGCCGTTTGTTCTAACAAAACCCGGATGTGATAAATACCCTACTGTTGGGCCGTTACTTGAAGCTTGATTATAAGGGCTTTGGCCAGCGCCACCGCCACCACCAGAACCGCCGCCACCGCCGCCACCCCCTGCAATAAATGCACCGGTGTTATTAGTCACTATAGTGCTAAGTGCGTTTATCTTAATAGCGTGTCCGCCCGCACCGCCTCCGCTTCCGCCGCCATGACCAAAAATAGCACCGTTGTTTATAACCTCTGACTCAGCCACATCAATCGTTAGTGCTGGTTGAGTTGTTGACGTTGACCGAATATATATCCCAGAGTTTACAGTCATTATAATAGGTACGGTTCCATCCCAACCTGCGGACGTTGCTAAAGTACTCAAATCAGTACCGTTAGCTTCCACGCTAGATGTAAGGTTAAAAGCAAAAGCACTTTGTGCCCCATACCACTCAGACATAGACATTCGAGCTCCTGCGACCTTATCAATAAGCCCTCGAACATCCGCGTCGTTCATAGAAGTTGCACCAGAAATATCAAGTTCTGTCATTATGTTTTGAATAGATATTGTACCGTTTGGCGTTATTGGCATAATTTAAACCCTTCTACCCTAATAAATCTTCTATTACCCAACTTGTAGTTTCTTCATTCCATTTATAATCTTTCCCGTCGTCTGGATATTCTACTGGTGCGTCCCATTGGCATGTAGTTTCGTCTAATATCCATGAAGGGTATGGTTTAATATGTATGAAAGCGTCTCTAGTGCTATCATAAGTATCACCTATACTAGCATAGTTTTTTCTAAACGTTTTATTGTAAGAAGTTTGTACCCAATTTCCACCAAAGAGATTAACGCAAAAAGCTTTGCCAACTTCTTCAGACTCGTTCCCATCGGCGTCGAGTATATCAGAGTTATCTACAACAATAACATCAGCAATAATACCATCTACAATTTTTGCAAAGTGTGCCATAATATTTTTCCTTACTGAAATTTATATTTTATTATCACTATACCAGAGCCACCTGAAGCATAAGCACCTGCACCGCCGCCGTAGTTTGGACTGCCATTATAGCCATAATTACCACCGCCCCCAGAGCCGCCACTGCCACCACCATATATACCATTGCCGCCGCCGCCACCAGCTCTTGTTACAGATGAACCGCTTATTGAACTGGATGCACCAGACCCACCAGCGCCGCCAACACCGCCGCTATTATTTCCACCAGCAGACCCAGCACCACCACCTCCGCCTCCGCCATGTGTATAGTTCGGGAAGTATGCGCCAGCACCGCCATTATTACCTTGTCCAGATGCTCCAGAACCACCTTGAGCATCATTTGCACCGCCGCCGCCAGAACCACCACTTCTTCCCGGTTGATTCCAAGGAGAACCCGAATAGTGACCACCGCCACCACCGCCACCTGTTGAGCTTATTGAGAAAACAGAACTACTACTACCATCATACCCGTTTACACCTGACGAACCGCCTCCGCCTATTGAAACTGAGTATCCAGTTGCGCTGAGTACACCGCTAGTACCTGTCCGGTAGCCTCCAGCACCTCCACCACCAGCACCCCTTGATTGAGCATACTGATTCTGTGCACCACCGCCCCCTCCAGCAATAATTAAATATTCTGCCGTATTAGAACCAGCCGCATTACCAACAGTATTAACTGTAAACGTACCAGAACCTGTAAACACATGGATTTTGTAATCACCACTTGTTGTTATAGTTCCACCAGAAGCCGCCATAAATTGAGCATTAGCTTTGCCGTGGCCTTGAGCCATAGTAATTTGACCTGAAGCATCATCAAATAGAGTTCTTACAGCACTGTCATTCATACTTATTTGGGCTGTACCACTTAGGCCAAGCTCTACATTAACTTGGTTAAGAGTTATCTGTCCGCTAGATGGTAACGTCATGTGTTATCTCGCTTTTAGCTCTTCGATTTCAGCTTTAAGTTCTTTGATTGCTTCAATCATTAAGCCATGAAGTTGATCGTATTGCACTGTCTTGTATTCAGTCTTATCATCTTCACCCATCTTGAGGGGCAACGTGCTTTCAGTAATTGCACTTGGCATTACCTTCTCAACTTCTTGCGCTATAACACCAGCAGACTTTTTGCCATCAGCTAAGTATTCAAATGTGTAGCCATTTAGCTGTGATACTTTATCCAAGGCATTGTCTATCTTAACGATGTCTTTCTTTAGACGCTCATCTGATATTGTTGTAGAGTAAGCAATGACGTTGCCATCTGCATGAATATCCCCATCAGATTCAATTCTAGCACGAATACCGCCGTTGATTACAAAATCAAGGTATGAGTTGTCGCCCCATCCTAAATAGTCATTACTATCAAGGCCAAAGCTAGATGCATGAACACTGCCTGTCACTGTGACACCGCTACTCGTTGTTTCAAATTTCTTGGAGTTGTCGTAAAATAGTTCTACCCCACCATCAGCAATAAATTTACCCATATATTCGGAATCTGTTTTTGTAATGCGAACATCAGTGCCATTTGTATCAAGCCTTAATTGACCAGAGCCGCTATCTTGCACATAACTATTACCCCCATAATGGTAAATCCGTAAATCATGTGAGTTACCAACTCTTAATTCTTTGTTATCTTGTAATTCAATGTGTGAACCAAATGTAGCAATCCCACCTTCGGACATATCAAGGGTGAGGGCTGTTATATTTGAACCACCATCATTACCTCTTATTAATACATCTCCATCAGAAATAAGATTACCTAATAATAAATCATTATTTGATTTGGCCATAAAACCAAAAGTAGTACCACCATCTTTAAAATTAATGTCTCCACCATCAGCATCAAGGTTAATATCTCCTGCAACGTCTAGTGTTAAGTCGCCGTTAGGTGCAGATATAAGACCATTTACACCAGAGTTACCTATTGATAAATCTCCGTCATTTCCAAATATAGCCACGCCATTATCATTGACGATTAAATTGTTAGTGCCTCCAACAGTAATATTACCACCAGATGTTATAGCACCATTAAAAGTAGCCGCACCTGCCGCTGACATATCAAGGGTGAGAGCGACTATGTTACTGCCGCCATCACTACCTCTAAATATTATATCTCCATCTGAAATGGATGACTCTATAAAGAAATTGTTTCCGTTTTTGAAGAAAGTTCCGTATCTAGTCCCACCATCTTCTATATGTACTGCACCTACATTATCAGCATCAAGGATAATGTCTCCTGATACATCTAGCGTTAGATTGCCGTTTTGTGCCGCAATCTGTCCGTTTGTTCCATCGCTGTATATTTCTAAATCGTTTCCTACACCTAGACTTAGGACGTTTCCATCACCAAGTTTTACTGCATCATTAAAAGTAGCCGCACCTGCCGCTGACATATCAAGGGTGAGGGCTGTTATTTCACTACCGCCATCGTTACCTTTAAAAAACATATTTCTGTCTGAACCAATTGCCCTAAACTCTACTCCGTTATTTGCAGGCTTAGTAATGCTTGCAAAATGAAAAGCACCTGCTTTTAGCTGTATATCGTCACCATCAGCATCAAGAATTATGTCACCTGCAACGTCTAGTGTTAAGTCGCCGTTGTCTGCAAAAATCCTACCATTTGTTCCATCGCTGTTTATGGATAAATCTGCCCCTGCTCCCATCTTGACATAAGCGCCATCAGGAAAAGTTGCATCGTGATTAAAGATTGCTGTACCAGCATCAGACATATCAAGGGTGAGGGCTGTGAAATTTGAGCCACCATCGTTTCCTTGAAAATAAATATCCTTGTCTGCAATAGTATTACGAATATTTAAATCTTGGTTGTTTACAGAAAATAAACCAATATCTGTTCCACCATCTGATAGATAAACTAAACCAGAATCAGCATCTAACTTAATATTTCCTGCAACGTCTAAGGTAAAGTCGCCAGTAGCATTAGATATGTTCCCTGAAACTTGGACGCCTGTTGATGTTGTGGTTAGTTTAGCTACGCTATCATAGTATAAAGTTACTGCGCCATCTTGGTTAGCAGTAATCATTTGCTCAGTATTACCTGCGTTTGTTACTCTAAAATCATTGGCGTAAATTTTAATGTGGCCTGTGCCTTGGTCACTAATGATACTATTAGACCCATCATGGTAAATCTGTAGGTCAGACCCAGCACCAAACTTAGCTTTGACGTTATCATTATACAGGACATCGCCTGTCATAGTGCCACCAGCTAGTGCCAAGGTGGTTGATTCATTAGCTAACGGAACCCATGCACCAGAGTGTGCGAAGTAGGCTTTTCCTGTTGCATGGACATGAGCAAACATACCGTGATAAGTAGTAGCACTTGGCAAGTCAACTAGGTTTGAATACATGTTAGCGAAGAGCATCTTGTTGCCGTTGCCATCTATATTACCGGACATAGTGCCGCCAGCTTTTGGTAAAGCATTATTTGCGGTTGTGCCTTGAGCGGCGGTTGCGTAATCGCTAGAGTTGAAAGCCTTAACTTGTGCAAGGTTAGTAACCTCACTATCCATCAAAGCTCCGGCAGAAGTGACATTAGCCGTATCAGTTACGTCTGCGCCGTCTTCTACATTTAAAGCGGATAAGAGAGAACCTTTTGCGATAGAACCAGTTAAACCTACAACGGCTTGGACAGCATCTGTCTGATCGTGTTTCGACCAATTACTCGCATAAGTAGAAGTAGACGCATTATCTGTAGTAGCAACGATGTTGTCTCCCACTGCAAATGATATACCATTAACCGTACCCGCCCCTGAAACGTAATAGAACCAGCCTGTTTGGGCAGAGCCACTACCGGGGAAACTACCTGAACCTGCGTTCCAGTCACCTTTATAGACCATACCGTTTTCAAGTGCGGCAATATCAGTCTCCATTTGGTCAAGATTGACCGCTTGTGTAACCGTAACAAAGTCTAACTTAGTTCCATCAGCGGCTACATCACGACCATCTACTGTACCACCCACAACTAAGTTGTTGCCAATGGTTACATTATTACTCGCATCCTCAACTACAGCCTTATCTGCAGGGTAGGTCAGAAATATATTCTTTGTTCCTACACCCCAGTTAACCGCGCTATTGGAGTTAGAAGACGTAAACACCGTTGTGCGGGTAATAGTCCCCCCACTAGACGCATAAGTTCCAAGGCCAACCTCGAAATCCACATTATCCGTTACCGAGTAATAGACAGTGTCAGCGTTAGATACCTCGGAAGCAAATGTTTGGAAGCCCGGTACCGCACCTCCCAGAGTGTAAGCCCCTGTACCCGTAGAGTTAGTAGTTTCTTGTACGCGATCGGCGACGATTAAGGCCATAGGGCAACCCCTTTATTTTTAAGCGATTCGAATAATAGCGTTCGAAGCGTCCGCTGTTGGAAACTGGATAGTAAATGTACCAGTTGTAGAAGTTTTGTCTGCTCCAAAGTCCAGAACTGCAACTGTAGGATCACCTGCAGTCGTGCTGTTATAAATTAACGCCCCACGAGCCGTAATTGTAGCTGATGTAAACGCAAGATCAGCGAAGTCTGTCAACGCTGTCGTGCCTGAAGAAGTAGGTGTCACGTTTGTAAGTGCGCCTCCTCCAGCAGAATAGCTACCTGAGTTACTTACTTCGTTACTAGAAGTGTATGCGGTAGTCGCTTGGGTGAACGTTGCACTGTTAGTATACAGAGCAAGTTTGAACGCATTGCCTGAAGAGGCAGTGAAGTTGTGTTTACCTTGAAGAAGTTCTTTCTTGAACGATGTACACATGAAGTTACCTGAAAAGGCCATTTAAAGTCTCCTAAGTTGGGTTGCGAGGTCAGGAAACCCAGCCTCTTGTAGTTTTACGCATGTTGTTGCGCGGTCTTCCTTAACCGCTACTTTAATATAATGCGCGATAATTTGCAACATCTGCGATTTATACGCTTCTGCTTGCATTCGTATCTCGGGCGGGGCAGAAGTAGACACACTCATTAGCTTGTCTACACACATTTCCGCTACAGAATCAGGGCTGTGCCCTCCTTTGTTAGCGGTATGTACTTTTATGGCGTCAAAGCCAAAATCCATTTCAACTTGCATCAAAGTCTCCCATCTCTGTACTCGTCTGTCGAGCTACGTATTTGAACCCCGGTAAGCTGTCCAAGAGCTTCGTCGTAACGAGT
>Ga0315331_10003103_pt1 | contig 12511 bp, 10 predicted proteins | sample M160m34915metaG_FD_203456 | JGI IMG/M metagenome (GOLD analysis project Ga0315331, IMG submission 203456) | Ammonia-oxidizing marine archaeal communities from Monterey Bay, California, United States - M1 60m 34915 | ecosystem: Environmental > Aquatic > Marine > Intertidal zone | place: USA...
CGACGCCGGTGGCTTCAAGCGGGTAGGTCGGTCCCGTGGCGCCGCCCACCTCGAGCCATTCCGAGTCTTCTCCCGGAATCGCTTCGGCCCAGCCGGCCTCGGTCCGCCGCAATTCGATCCTGACCGGGAGCATCGCGTCCAGCGAGGGCTGGTCAGGCTGCGGATTCGCGTATTCGAGTTCGATCGGCCCGACCCGATAGACGGTCGCGGGGATCATCTCCTCGAGGAGTTCCTGTGCAGGGGAGAGCGAAGCGGATAGGAAGATCGCGAGCGCCAGCCCGAGCGCTGTGAATGGACGCGTCGACTGCTTGGACCGCGAAGACGAGGGCGCCACACGGATCCGCCCGATCGGGCGCCCCGGATGGGGCGGCACGCGGATTCGTGTTGTCGGGTGGGCGAAAGCTGGGCGGAGAGGCCGGGGCATCGTCAGATCTACTCGTCGTGGGGCGGATCGGAAAGGGGATCCCGCCGGAGTGCTCGAGCACGTCGCCGTCGGGGGAGATTGCGGGGCAGCATGCCGTGGTCGATGCCTGGGGGAGCGCGCCATCCGTTCCTGTGTGGCTGGACGGCGCGTTGGGCGGGCGGACGATAGCGGGATCTGCCGGTCAACTCCCCCCGTGAGGACTCGAATTTGCGTGTGCCCTGCGACCGCGCTGCGACTCGAGGATCCCCGGCGGGATAGGAGTCCGAGCATTCGGATCCGGTTCCCTGGGTGCGGGTTTCTTTTGGATGCGCTGGGAAATCACTTGCCGACCGACCGGTCGGTCTGTATCTTGATCCACATGGATGATCCGCAGAGTGAAATGCCGCGTGCCCCCGACAGTCGGGACAAAATCCTGGAGGTGGCCGAGGGCCTCTTCGCCTACGGCGGTTATGCCGGTGTGGGCATGCGGCAGCTCGCGTCGATGGTGGGCCTCTCCAAGTCGTCGCTCTTCCACCACTTTCCCACCAAGCTCGACCTCTACGCCTCGGTTCTGGACCGGGTGCTCTCGCGGATCGAAGCCGGTCTCGACGGGGCCCGGCCGCGGACAGACTCACCCGAGGCCCGACTGACGGCCTGGATCGACGCGGCCGTGCAGACTCTGTCCGAGGATGTGCCGGCCGGGCGCCTGATGATGCGAGCCCTCGTCGACGAAGAACCCTTCCCCGCGCTCGAGTTGAAGCCCGGTCCCGGCTCGGGCCGCGAGCCGATGTCCTTCGAGGTCCGGCTGGCGAGGATCCTCGGGCGCTTCGAGGGATTATTGGCCTCGGGGATCGAGCAGGGCGTTTTTCGGCCGGTCTCGATCGGCGACACGATCCTCAGCGTGATCGGCTCGATCATCTTGCATTTCGCCTCGGGCGATCTCGGTGAGATCTTGATTGGCGAGCCGATCTTCTCGGGCGCTGCGGTCGAGCGCCGCCGCCGGGAACTCTCTGAATTCATCCAGCGTGGGCTGCTCGCCTGACGCTCGGAATGGGCCCCATTCTATGCACGCAAAGGAATCCACCATGGAAAAGCTCCTCGCCGAATATCGCAAGCCGATCGGAGATTTCGAGGTCATCGATTTCGAGGACGAGTCGGTCCTCGCAGGAATCCGGAGTCGCGTCGACTTCGACGTGCCGGTCGACCTCCATTGGACCTGGACGTACGAGACCGAGGTCGAGGAACTCCGGCGGCTCTACGAGAAGGGCAAGGCCGGCCAGTGGAACGCGCAGACCGACCTCGACTGGTCGACTCCGGTCGACCGCAGCGAGTGGCTCCTGGAGCCGACGGGCTCGATGCTCGCGAGCGTCGTGGCGGCGATGGGGGGAGACGAGGCCACCCAGAAAGAGGCGACCCACGACGAGGTGGCGTATTTGCTGTCCCAGTTGTTGCACGGAGAGCAGGCGGCTCTCCAACTCTGTGGCCAGCTGACGAACGTCTGCGAAGGGATCGACCAGAAATTCTACGCCGCGAGCCAGGTCATCGACGAGGCCCGACACATCGAAGTGCTGGCGAAATATCTAGGGGAGAAGGCGGGCTCGATCTATCCGATCGGGGGTGACCTCAAGACCCTGCTCGATGTCCTGCTCCAGGCCGAGGGCATGCAGAAAAAGGTCCTCGGCATGCAGACGCTCTTCGAGGGCATGGCCGTGGGGATCATGGATATGTTGCGTCGGGAGAGCCGGAACCCGCTCCTTCAGGCGATGCTCCTCCGCATCGAGCAGGATGAGGCTCGCCACGCCGCCTTCGGCGTCCTCAATATGCGACGGATCGTGCGTGACGCCTCGCCGGAGGAGATGGAATCGATGGAGGATTGGGCCTTCGGTGTGCTCGAGACCCTGAACGCGAATCAGCAGCTCGAGATGTTGCGCACCTTCGCCGATAAATACGGCTACGAACCGGAGGCGGTTGTCGCGATGACGACGACGCTTCCGAATTTTGCCGAACTCAATAGCCCGCCCTATATGCATACGGTCGTGCCCAACCTGCGCAAGCTCGGGTTGATCACGTCACGGACCGAAGGCCATTGGCGTCGCTGCGGGATGATCCACGACGTCCATTAGAACTCGCGCCGGAAACGCGGGGGTACCTCAGGAATAGTTGGCCAGGGCCGTTTCGAGCGATCTGCGGACCTCTTCCCGGAGCGAGGCAGGTTCGAGCACGGTCGCCCCGCCGCCAAAGCTGAGTACCCAGTTGGCCAATTCCTGACTGCCACCGGCCTCCATGGAGAGTTCGAGGTCTCCGTTCGGGAGGCGCTCGACCTCCTGGCTGGCGTGCCATTCTCGCTCGCTTACGAAGGAAGCCCACTCCGGCGTGAAGCGAATGCGAATCGTGACCGCGGGCTCTGCGACGACTCCGAAGCTCGAAGCCGTGTACGCGTCGAAGTCGAATTCGGTATCGACCTCGAAGCCCGCCCCGGTCGCGTCGATGGCGAGGATTCGATCGACGGCAAAGGTGCGGATCTCGTCGGATCGATGGTCGTGCCCGATCATGTAGAGCGCGCCGCCGTGGTACCAGACCTTGTAGGGGTCGACCTCTCGCATCGACTCCTCGCCCGTGCGCCCGGTGCGGTAACGCATCTCCAGAGTCTGGTTCTCGAGCACGCCCTGGTTCAGCACCCGGATCGTCTCGTGGAAGGCGGCATAGCGCTTGTGGGGCCCCGGCAGGACGCGGAAGCCATCTCCGAGTCGCTCGAGGTAGCCCGAGAGCTCCGGGCCGAGGCCGGCTCGCACCTTGGCGAGCGCCGCCGTGATCGAGTCGTGGAAGACGGTGCCCTCGAGCGTTTTGAGCAGATCTTCGCTGAAGGCCAGGGCCAATAGCTCGTCGGGCGTGAAGGGGACCTGTCCCATCTGGAACGTGTCGAGGAAGCGGTAATAGGCTTTCCCGTCACGCTTCTCGCTGGTGACGGGGAAGCCCGCGTACATCAACGCGTCGAGGTCGCGATAGACCGTGCGACGGACGCACCCGAGCTGCTCGGCGAGCTCGTCGAGGCCGGCTCCCGCCCTCGAGCGCGCCAGCCGCTGGATCAATTGCCACTGCCGTGCGAGCTGGTCGCCGCGCATGCGGCAAGCGTAACCGTTCGGCTCTCCTGAGGCACGACGCGCGTGGCCCCACGTGCTCTCAGTCGTCGACGAAGAAGCGCGCGAGTTCCTCCTCGCGTGCTTGAGCGTCCCGATAGCCGACCTCGACACAGCGTCGCGCATAGGCATCGTCGAAGAGCAGATAGGAGAGAAGGTCTGCTTCTCTCGCGTTGTCGCCTGCGCCGGTGACCTTGCGCAGGAGTCCCACGAAGGGGCCGAAATCGAGCTCGGGATCATCGCGGACCACGTCCGCGGCCAGTCGGCCGAGATCCTCGGAGGGTCGTACGACGAGGTTTTCGATGCGCTTGAGGGCTCGGTCCTCGTGGGAGTCGAGCTGGGTGTTTAGTCGTTCCACGAAATCGGGTCCGAAGGCCTCGCTGCCCGCGTCGAGGATATCGTTGACGAATTGCAGTCGAGCAATGTCGGTCTCGATCGGCGAGAGCATGAGAGCATTCAGGACCTTGCCGAAGAGGTACATCGGGTTGCCGAACTCGGCCGTGCGTTCCTGCGCAGTGGCTTCATTGATGGACGGACCGACCGGATGGGTCAGGCCGATGACCATCACCTTGTCCGCGCCGAGGCGGACCGCAGGCGCGAGCGGCGTGTTCAGGCGAAGTCCTCCGTCGGCGTAATACCGCGCGCCGACCCGAACGGAGGGGAAGAGCAGGGGGATTGCGGCGGAAGCCAGCGCGTGCAGAGGGGAGAGCCGAATCCGCTGCATGCGGATATTGCTGACGTTCGCCCAAGGAGGCAGCTCGGGGCGGTCACTATCACAGAAGAGCACGGCGCGTCCCGTCGCGATCTGAGTCGCGGCGACACAGACGGTGTCGATGCGTCCCGTTCGCAGATTCCGCCGGATCCCCCGCCAGGGAATCGACTGGAGGACGAGTCGCTCCAGAGGTTCGGTGTCGAGTAGACCGTAGAGTCGGTCGGGGCGTTGCCCGTCTCGGAGCTGCTGTGCGACGCGCTTGACGCCCATGATGCGCCGCGGGAGCCGGAAGAAATCCGAGGTCGTAAATTTGAAGATCTCGTGGACCTTCATGCGATGCCAGATGTCGGCGAGGCGCTCCCCCCGCCGCTCCGTCTCGTCCGCGGTCGCGGCGAGGAAGCAGGCATGGATCGCGCCCACGGAGGTCCCGCAGAGGATTTCGAAGTCGGGCTGGATTCCCTTGAGCCGCGGGAGGTCGTCGAGGATGAAGCGGAGAACGCCGGCCTCGTAGGCGCCGCGCGCGCCGCCCCCGGAGAGGACGATCGCACGCTTCGGCTTGTCGCCGTGGGCGCGTGCGGTCTTTGAGGCGATGGACGGGGCTTCCGACATCGGGGTTTCGGGTGGGGCGCCGGGCCGGCTAGCCGTTCACCCGCTCCGAATACTCGCGGGTTCGCGTGTCGACCCGAAGGACGTCTCCCTCTTTGATGAAGAGGGGCACGTTGATCGTCGCGCCGCATTCGAGTGTCGCGGGTTTGACGGCGCCAGAACTCGTGTCGCCCTTCACGCCGGGATCGGATTGCGTGACTTTGGCTTCGATGTAGTTGGGGAGCTGAACGTTGACGGGGTTGCCCTTCCAGAAGAGCACGCCGACGACCATTTCCTCCATCATGAACTGCTCCTGATCGCCGATTACGTCGGGGACGATCGGGATCTGGTCGTAGGTCTGCTGGTCCATGAAGACCATGTTCTCGCCGTCGTTGTAGAGGTACTGCATCGTCTTTTCTTCGATGTCGGCGACCTCGGCCTTTTCGCCCGAGCGGAACGTCCGCTCGATGGTGCGACCATTGAGCAGGTTCTTCACCTTGGTTCGGACGAAAGCGCCCCCCTTGCCGGGTTTCACGTGCTGGAAGTACGTGATCGTGAAGGGCTGGCCGTCGAGCTCGATCTTGAGGCCGTTTTTGAACTGCGAAGTGTCGGTCGTCGCCATGGGTCGATGAGCCTTCCCGGGTGGGACAAGATGAAATGGAGGATCCGGTACGGGGCCGGTGTCCGGCGTAGCAGCCGGCGGCTGGACGGGCGCCGAGGATAGCGGAGGGCGGGGGAGCCGCTAGAAGTGGGGTTTCGGCCTGGCGAGGGGCGCGCGAGCCGGCCCGTGCGTCGCGCTCGTGAGGTCGGCGGATGGGCGGCTTGCCCAAGCGGGGCTTGCGATGGTCTGCCGCCAGGTCGAACCTAGGAGTCCCGGCTCGATTCATCGCGGAGAGTGCCCATGTCCCTCGATCCCTTCTCCCCCACGACAACGGAAGAACGTCACGAAACCCTCGCCCGGATGAGGGTGGAGGCCGGCGTTCACAAGCTGCCGACCGGACAATGGTTCGCGATCAGCGCGGAGGCGGTCGAGACGGGACTGAAGAGCGTGGAACATTTTGTCGGCAGCTTCGGCGATGCGGGCGATCTGCCCGAAGAGAAGCAGATCCTCGCCGGGATCCCGGAGCCTCGGCACGGGAAGATCCGCAAGATCATCAACAGCGTCTTCGCCTACCACCACGCCTCCGCGGTCGAAGGCTGGGCCCTCGCGCTCTCGGAGCGCCTGGTCGAGGGCGCGCTGGCCGAATCCGGCGCGAAGGGCTCCGTGTGCCTGATGCAGGGCCTGGCGCGGCCTCTTCCGAGCGCCGTCATCGCGCATCTCCTGGGCGTGCCGAGTGAGGATCACGCGACCTTCGCGCGCTGGTCCGACGAGGTCCTGGCGGGGGCACAATCCGATATGGGTTCCCGGCCAGCGGGTGCCGAGCTGAGCTCGATCCACTCTGAATTCGGCGACTATATCCGCGAGCAGGTCGCGGTTCGTAAGGACGATCCGAACGCGCCCGATGACCTGACGACGCGCCTGCTGAACGCGGAGGTCGACGGCGAGCGGCTCTCGGAGACCGCAGTCCGCACCCAACTGCAATTCCTGATCATGGCGGGCAACGAGACGACTCGGAACCTGATCGGCAACATGCTGAAGCACCTGGCGGGCTTGCCCGAGCTCTATCGGGCGCTGCGCGAGGACCGAGAGTTGCTGGTGCCGATCTCGGAAGAGGTGCTGCGGGTCGATACGCCCGTCCAACTCCTGGCGCGCACGTGCACACGACCGATCGTGCTCGACGGGGTCCAGGTCGAAGCGGGAGAGCGCGTTCTTTTCCATGTCGGAGCGGCGAACCGCGACCCCGCGCGCTTTGCGGACCCCACGCAGATGAATCCGGGGCGCGAACGCGTGAAGGAGCATTTGGGCTTCGGCGCGGGACCCCATATCTGCCCCGGCGCGTTCCTTGCGCGGATGGAGACGCGGGTCGCTTTCGAGGCTTTCCTGGATCGCGTTCAGGCCTTCGAACTCGCGCCGAGCCATCGGCCGGACCAGAACCCGGTCTTCTGGGCGAATGGTCCGCAGAGCCTCCGGGTCGTGCTCGAGCGGGCGTAGCGGCGGACCCCGCCGCCAACGAGGCTCCGGTCCCCGCAGCAGGCGTCGAACGTGGCCCGTCCCCTTTGCGTCGGGGCTGCCCGGGTCGAGCGATCGCGGATGGGGGAGCCAGGGCGCTGCTACCTTGGAGCGCCCCTGCACCTGCCCCCTTCTGGCTGGGGAGAGGAAAACGTCGGCCCGGCCCATGTCCACGCTCGAAGAACCACCTTCCGGGCAGAGCGCGAGCGCGCCCCCCTCTGAGGCCGCCGAGGGCTCGGGGCCGGACCCCGAGAACTTGGGTCTGACGACCCAGGGGATCTGGGCGCTCGCCTGGCCCACGATGGTCGCGATGAGCGCCGGTACGGTCGTCCGCTTCACGGATTTCGCGATGGTGGGCGACCTCGGTCCGCAAGCGTTGGCAGCGGTCGGGGTCGGTGGCCAGTTCTACTGGTTGATCGAGTCGCTCGCCGCGATCGCCCCAGGCGGTCTGACGGCGATCCTCGCCCGCGCCGTGGGCGCGGGCGACACGGCCCTGGCGGATCAATCGCTGCGTCAGGCTCACCTCCAGGGCATGCTTCTCGGCCTCTTCGGCTCGCTGGCGCTCTTCCCATTCACCCGTGAGGCGATTGGCCTCTACGGCGTCGAGCCGGACGTCGTCGCGTTGGGCGCGGATTATCTCTGGTGGCGACTCTGGGGAACGATCCCGCTCTCGATCGCCATGGTCTTCGGCGCCGGTCTGCGTGCCGCGGGCGACGTTCGCACCCCCCTGGTCGCGGGGGTCGTCGCCGCAGGGGTCAATTTGTTCATGAATTGGGTCCTGATCTACGGGCGCCTCGGGGCGCCGGCGCTCGGCGTGAGCGGGGCGGCGATCGCGTCCAACATCGCTTTGAGCGTGATGGCGCTGCATTTTGTGCTGCTTTGGCTCGGGCGCAGGTTGGTCATCAGGCCGGGCTCGGGGAGCTGGCGCTTCGATCGGGGTCTCCAGCGCCGGTTGATGCGCATCGGGATCCCCTCCGGCGTGGAGAGCGGCTTCTTCCAGATCGGCCTCCTGCTCTTCCAGCGGATCATGGCCCCTTTCGGGACGAGCGTGATCGCGGCTTATAACGTGGGCTCGATGCTGCTCGGGTTCTCCTTCATCCCGGGCGTGGCCTTCTCGATGGCCGCGGCGACCCTGGTGGGACAGAACCTGGGTGCCGGTGCGCCCTCGCGAGCGGAGCAACAGGGCTGGCGCGCCACCTGGATCGCCGCGCTGACGATGAGCGCCGCGGGGGGTCTCTTGGCAGTCTTTGCCCGCCCCCTATCCCAGCTCTTCACCACCGACCCGGTCGTGACCGAGCATTGCGTCACGGTGATCTCGATTCTGGCTGCGGCCCATCCGCTGATGGCGATTGAGTTTGCCCTCGGTGGCGCGCTCCGCGGCGCCGGTGACACGTTCTTCCCGATGCTGACGGTCTTCGTGGGGCTGATCGTCGTGCGGGTCGGGTTGGCGGTGTGCCTCGTGGAGTGGCTGGACGCGCCCATCGAAGCTGTCTGGTCGGTCCTTCTGGCCGACTATCTGCTGAAGGCGGTCATGCTGCTGGTGCGTTTCCGGCGAGGTGGCTGGAAGCAGCGCCAGGTTTGAGCCCGGGGCCGCCCGAATCATGACCCGGATAGGGGCTCACGCGACGCTCTCCAAATGCCTACGCTCATGGCTCTATCCCTATCTGCCCGGAGCCCCACGATGAGCCTCGACCCCTCGCGCACCCCCGTCCTCGTCGGCATTGGCCAGTCGATCGAGCGTGAATCGATCACCCACGCCGTGGAGCTGGCCGCTCGAGCCGCCGAAGCCGCCTTCGAGGACGCCCCGGGCCTGCGTGCCAAAGTGCAGCGCCTCTCGATGGTCGCGGTCTCGTTTTCGCCCGTGAGCCTCGCCCCCGCGACCGAAGTCTGCGAGGCGCTCGGTCTAGGCGACATCGAGCGGGAGGCGACGACGCCGGGCGGGAACACGCCGCAGTGGCTGATGAACCGGGCCTGCGAAGACATCGCCCGGGGCGAGCTCGAGACGACGCTGATCGTCGGCGCAGAAGCCACCCGTTCGATGCGGCTGAGAGATCCAGGCCGCGACTTCCTTGCCGCAGCGACCCAGGACCGGGAGGAAGAGGCGGGCTCGCAGGACCCCGTCGTGGGTGCCTCCGTTCGAGGCATGCTCGGGCAGGCGGAGATCGAGGCGAAGCTGGTTCGGCCCGCCGATACCTACCCGATCTTCGAGAACGTGCTGTCGACGAAGCTGGGGACCACGTTCGATGAGGCCCGGGCTCGGATCGCCGCGTTCTATCAACGCGGGTCCGAGGTGGCCGCGGCGCATCCCTACGCCTGGTTCCCGAAGCGAAAGAGCGCCGAAGAGATCGCGGAGGTGACGCCGGTCAACCGTGCGACGGCCGAACCTTATACACGGTGCATGAATAGCTTCCCGAACGTCGACCAGGGCAGTGCCCTGCTCGTCACCACGCTCGCGAACGCGCGCGCCGCGGGTCTCGCCGATCAATGTGTCTTTCCCTGGGCGGGCGCCAACAATGCGGACCTGGTCCCCGTCGAGCGCGAGGACCTCGGGGGCTCGCCCGCGATCCGAGCCGCAGCGGCCGCTACGTTCGCGGCGGCGGGGCTGGGGCTGGACGACGTGGACTTCATCGACCTCTACTCGTGCTTTCCGGTGGCGGTCGAGATCGGCGCCGCTGAGATCGGGCTCGCCCTCGACGACGCGCGCGGCCTGACCCAGACCGGCTTCATGTCTTTTTTCGGGGGGCCCGGCAACAACTACACGAGCCACGGCATCGCGGCGGTCGCCCTGCGCCTGCGCGAGTCGGGCCGCATCGGGTACGTGTCCGGGAACGGCGGGGTGCTCTCGAAACATTCGATCGGGCTCTACGGCAAGGACGCGCCGCCGGCGGGCTTCCGCCTGGCGGATACGCGCCGCGAGCAGGAATCGATCCAGGCTTCGGCCCGCCCCGTGGCCTACGAGGCTGAGGGCGAGGCGACGGTCGACGGAGCGACCGTGGTCTACGAGCGCGATGGTACGCCGGGGGCGGCGCCCGTGATCGCCACGCTCGACGATGGACAGCGGGTGGTGGCGGTGGCGAGCGAGGACGTGTTGGGGGAGGTGGCTGGCCGGTCTCTCATCGGAGAGCGCATTCGGGTGAGCGGGGCCCACCCGCCCACCTACACCCTCTAGGCACCCTCTAGGCGCGAGCTGAGTCCGCACTCGAGTCGAGTCGGGGTTCGATCGCGGAGATTCCAAACGGCGAGAGGCCCGCGGATGACTCCGCGGGCCTCTCTGATTCCATCCGAGACTCGGACCGCCGCGGTGAGTGCCGGCGGTACGGTAGAGGTGGGCTCAGCCCTTGGCTGCGCTGACCGCCGTAGTCAGGGCGGGCACGATCTCGAAGAGATCGGCCACGATGCCGACGTCCGCGACTTCGAAGATGGGGGCGTCGGGGTCCTTGTTGATCGCGACAATGAAGTTCGAGGCCTTCATGCCGACCAGATGCTGGATCGCACCCGAGATGCCCGCCGCGATATACAGCTTCGGGGCGACGATCTGGCCCGAGGAGCCGACCTGGTAGGGATGGTCGAGCCAGCCGGCATCGACCACGGGGCGGGATGCGCCCATCGCGCCACCGAGCGCGTCTGCAAGGGGCTGGATGACCTCGGGGAACTTCTCGGGATCGCCGACGCCTCGACCGCCGGAGACGATCACGTCTGCCTTGGTCAGATCGACGCCCGTCGATTCCGCCACCTTGATCTCGACGAACTTCGCGCCCGCAGAGAGGTCCGTGGACAGCGCTTCCGTCGCGCCGTCGCTGCTGCCCTCGTAGGGCGCGATCGCGCCGGGCTGCATCGAAGCGACCGTCGCGCCGGAGGTCGAGACCTCGGCGTCGAGCTTGCCGTTGAAGATGCGCCGGACGAACGCGTAGCCGCCGTCCCCGGCACCGGCCTTGATGCAGTCGGAGACGAAGGCGCAGTCGAGGCCCGCGGCGATCCGCGGCGCGACGTCCCAGCCCGACGGCGTGTTGGAGAGGAGAATGAGGTCGGCGCCGGTGGCTTCGGCTGCGGCCTTGATCGCCTTGCTCCAAACGTCGACGTTGTAGTTCTCGGCGGCCGCATCGTCGACGACCAGTGTCTTGCCCGCACCCTTGCTGGCAAACTCGCTCGCGAGGTCAGCGACCCCCGAACCGATCACGAGGCCATTGACTTCAGCTCCGTCGATACCGCGTGCAGCCGCGACGAGCTCGTAGCTCGCTTCGCGGATCGCACCCTTCTGAATCTCTGCGACGACGAGGATGGTTCCCATCGTGTTCTCCTTGACGGCCTGCTCCGGGGGATACCCGGGCCAGCCTTTCGCGCCTTCCCTGGCGCCGCGGCTGCTCGATGCAGCTGCGGCGCGGCGGGAGAGACGTCTGGCGATGAATCAGAGCAGCCCGAGCTCTTTGATCTTGGTCACGAGCTGGCCGACGATCTCGTCCGTCGATCCTTCGAGGATCTCCGCCGTGTCGCCCTTTGCCGGGACATAGACCTTGTTCACCGTCGTCTTGTTCTGGGCTGCGCTCGCGGAATCTGCGAGGCCGAGGTCCGCCAACGTCTTGACGTCGACGGGCTTCTTCTTGGCCTGCATGATGCCCTTGAGCGAGGCGTAACGGACCTGGTTGGCACCCGACTGGATCGCGATGAGGCAGGGCTTGGGCAGCTCCACCACTTCCAGCGCGCCGCCCTCGAGCTCTCGCTCGACGGTGATCGAGGCATCGCCGATATCCGTCGCGAGCACGCCGGTCGCCGAGGGGAAGCCGAGCAGCTCGGCCACCATCGGCGGGATCGCGGACGCGTTGTCGTCGTCCGCCATCAAGCCGGCGAAGACGATGTCCGCGCCTTCTTCCTTGGCAATCGCCGCCAGGATCTTGGCCGTGCCCAACGCGTCGGCACCCTGCGCCGCCGGGTCATTCACGTGGATCGCGCGGTCCGCGCCCATGCCAAGCGCCGTACGCAGCGCCTGGGTGACACGGTCCGGGCCGATGGATACGACCACGACTTCCGTGTCTCCCGCGTCCTTGAGGCGCAGGGCCTCTTCGACGGCATAGGTGTCGTAAGAATTGATTTCGAACTTGATGTTGTCTTCCTGGATCCAGGTCCCATCGGCGTTCACGTCGAGACGTGCGTCCTGATGGGGCACCTGCTTCAGGCACACCATGGCCTTCATGGGGGGTGAGCCTCCGATAAATAGTGCAAGGGATGGATTGACTCCCGGCACGCGGATGAGAGGCCGGGGTCTCGAACGCGGCGGACTCTACCGCCCGAGGGTACGGATTTCAACGCGACAGTTGGCCGCGCTGCGACCCTGGGTCGCGGGGAACGCCATGTAAGGAAGTCGCCAGGGACGGGTTGGGGGTCGGATGGACCCGGGCAGCTCGGGTCAGTGGCCCATGAACGAGAGGAACATTTCGGCGCTCGTCGCGCGTAGATAGGGGTTGGTCCGCTTCTGGGACTCCATCGTGTCGTGCCCCTCTGGGGAGTAGAGGTGGCCGGGAAAGAGGGTGGTGTCGTTGGGCAGGCCCTTGAGCGTCTCGAGGCTCTCG
>Ga0315331_10003104_pt1 | contig 12511 bp, 2 predicted proteins | sample M160m34915metaG_FD_203456 | JGI IMG/M metagenome (GOLD analysis project Ga0315331, IMG submission 203456) | Ammonia-oxidizing marine archaeal communities from Monterey Bay, California, United States - M1 60m 34915 | ecosystem: Environmental > Aquatic > Marine > Intertidal zone | place: USA...
TTTTTTAGTGGTTAAATAAGAACATAAATAAAATATAATATAAGTGTATTTTAATGCCGTTAGAGAGGATAAGCCAAGGTTTTAAGGACGTTTCTATGTCATTTCAGACTAATCCTCTGAATTCAGACCTTATTGCCCTCAAAAATGCGACTGCGATTAGTAGATCATTACGAAATATCGTATTAACTGTGCCTGGTGAGAAATTTTTTAATGAAAATTTTGGATCAAGGGTATCCGAATCATTATTTGAGAATATTGATTCGATAACTGCGAATATAATTGAAGGTGAAGTTAGAACATCTATCACTAATTATGAACCAAGGGTTAGATTGTTGAATGTTCAGGCAATCGCTGACCAAGATAATAACAGTTTTGATGTTATTATTAAATTTCAAATTATAGGGGCAGATGTTCCACCACAGTCATTACAGTTTGTTTTGCAGCCGACTAGATAAAAATGCCATTAGTTAATTTTTCAAACCTTGATTTTGATCAAGTTAAGACTACTCTTAAGAATTATTTAAAGTCCAATACCAATTTTACGGATTATGACTTTGAAGGGTCTAACTTATCAACAATTATAGACGTTTTAGCATATAATACCTACATTACTTCATACAATGCCAACATGGTAGCGAATGAAGTGTTCATTGATAGTGCAACATTAAGAGAAAATGTTGTTGCACTTGCAAGAAATATTGGATATTTACCAAAATCACGTAAATCTTCAACTGCATATGTTACTTTTTTCGTAAATACATCAGATCTTACCCCAAGACCCTCCACACTTACCATTAAAAAAGGCCCAATTGCATCAAGTTCAGGTAATTTTGGCAATTCTTCGTTTATTTTCTCAATTGCAGAGGATGTAACTGTTCCTGTTGTTGATAATACTGCAGAATTTAGAAATATTAAGATAAATGAAGGGTCATTATTGACTACTAACTTTACTTATAGTTCTAGAAACCCAAATCAAAAGTTTATTTTACCAAATATTGGTATTGATACTGATTTAATTAAAGTTTCTGTTAAAACTGACAACTCAGAGTTCGCTCCATCAACAAAATATAGTAGACAAGACAGTCTTTTTGACATTACTAAGGATTCAAACGTATTTTATCTTCAAGAATCTGAAGATGAGCAGTATGAAATCTTTTTTGGAGACAATGTTTTTGGAAAAGCACTAGAAGATGGTAATTTTATCACTGCAAACTATATTGTATCGAATGGAGATGCTGCAAATGGTATAAATCAGTTCCAATTTGCAGGTAGACTCACCTATAGTCTGGGTGGAGCTCAATATGTTGTTACATCTGGCATATCACTACTTTCAGCAGGTACAGCATCTTCTGGAGGCGCTACAATTGAGTCTGTAGATTCGATTAAAAAGTATGCTCCACGCATTTATGCATCTCAGAACAGAGCTTTAACTGCAAATGACTATGAATCTTTAGTTCCTACTAAAATTTATCCTGATACAGAGTCAATTTCTGTTTTTGGAGGTGAAGAATTAGTTCCTCCTCAGTACGGAAAAGTCTTTATTAGCATAAAACCAAGATTTGGTGATTTTTTACCTAACTTAATTAAGCAAAATATCAAAAATAAACTTAAAAAGTATTCTGTAGCAGGAATTGTTCCAGAAATACTTGATTTGAAGTATCTTTATATTGAAATACACTCTTCTGTGTATTATAATACAAATTTAGCACCTTCTGCAGAAGATGTTGGTAGTATTGTTAGTAATAATGCTCAAAAATATGCAGATTCTAGTGAGTTAAACAAATATGGAGCTAGATTTAAGTATAGTAAGTTCCTAAAAATCATCGATGATAGTAGTGATGCCATTACTTCTAACATTACAACAGTTTATATGCGACGTGATTTGAGAGTTGCTCTCAATTCTTTTGCGGAATATGCAATTGGTTTTGGTAATGCATTCCATGTTAAGAGAGCTTCTGGGTATAATATAAAATCCACTTCCTTTAAAATTAATGGATTGACTCAAGCAGTATATCTTAGTGATTTGCCTAATAGTGATTTAAGGACAGGAACACTATTTTTCTTCACTTTACCTTCAGTAAATTCACAAACTCCAACTATCGTAAAGAGAAATGTTGGAACAATTGACTATACAACAGGAATTGTGATTATAAATCCAGTAAATATTACTGATGGTAAGCAGAAAGATGGTCAAACCATTATTGAAATCTCTACATGTCCACTTTCTAATGATGTTATTGGTTTACAAGACCTTTATTTACAACTAGATGTAACTCATAGTACATTTAATATGGTTGTAGATGAAATTTCTTCAGGATTAGACCCATCAGCATCTAATTATATCGTGACTTCAAGTTATGATAGTGGAAATTTGGTTCGCTCAGGTGGACCTGTTGGTGGTAATATAGATAGTGGTACAACAATTGGTAGTACAGGATCTACAGTAACAACTACAGGATACTAATCAATACAAATAAATGTCAGAGAAAAGAGTAAAGCTTACTAACGTATTAGAAAGTCAGTTTCCCGATTATGTAAGATCGGAGTATCCTTTAGTCGTTGATTTTATAAAACAGTATTATGAATCTCAAGAATCTCAATCTGCACCGATTGATCTGCTGAATAATATTGATCAATACATTAAATTAGACGAAAATACAAATACTTCATATTCTGCTATACTTGGTAGTGATATATCCATTGATGCTGATATAATTACTATTGATATGCGTCAATCTCCTACGGGAACGATTGGATTTCCAGATACTTATGGTATTATAAAGGTTGATGATGAAATTATTACATATACTAGTAAGACAGATACAACTTTTAATGGTTGTGTAAGGGGTTTTTGTGGCATAACATCATATAAAGATCCAACACAAGAAGATACATTAGTTTTTAATAATACATCAGCTGTAGAACATACTGGTAGTGTTTATGCAAGTGATAATTCACTTACTTCTATTGGATCTACTGTACAAAACTTAAGTACTTTATTCTTAAAGGAATTTTTGAGAAAAGTAAAGTACCAAGTTTTACCAGGATTTGAAGAAAGGAAATTAACTCCTAATTTAAATCAAAATACCTTTATAAAGCAATCAAAAGATTTTTATTCAACAAAAGGTACTGATCAGTCATTTGAGATACTTTTCAGAAGTTTATATGATTCGGATGTAAAAATTGTAAAACCTCAAGATTTTCTTCTTACACCATCTAATGCTCAGTATCAAGTTACTAAGGATTTGGTTGTTGAACATATAGAAGGAAACCCTTCAGATCTTATTAATTCTACTCTTTTCCAAAAAACAACTAGTGGTGAAGATCAAGGATATTCTCCAATAGCTTCAGTTGAAGAAGTATATAGTGGTGTCGGTCAAACTTACTATAAATTAAGTTTAGATGGTGGTTATAATAAAGATATTAGAGTTGATGGATCAGTTTATGGTAAATTTACTGTTCAACCTACAACAAAAGCAATTGGAGATGTTGCTGTAGGTTCAACATATATTACTGTTGATTCTACTATTGGTTTTCCAGAATCTGGAGATCTTTATGTCTCATATGGATCAACTGTAGGTATAGTTTCTTATAGTTCAAAGTCAGATAATCAATTTTATAACGTTACTGGTCTTGTAGGGGTTGTAACTGATACTTATTCTGTAGGAATAGCAACTTATGCATTTGGTACATCTTCAGTTGATGGTTCAGATATAAAAGTAAGAATTGGTTCTGTATTATCTGATTTTGAGTTTGAAAGTACTTCATTTGAGTACTCAGTAAATGATATTGCAAAAATAAAAACTTTAGGTATATCTGATAAATCAGATAAAGCTGAGAATTGGTTTTATAATATAGCACCAGTTTATGATGTTAATAAGTTAACTTTAATTGACTCTGCTGAACCTAGAACTTATCAAGTAGATTTTAATGTTGATCATTATTTCGATATTGGTGATAGTGCATCACTTATTGGTAATGATGGTGTAGCTTTAATATCTGCAGTTACGAAAATTAAAAATGAGAAGTCTATTATTATTCGTAGAGAAGGTTTTATTGATACAACAAAGTTATTTACGTTAAGAAAAAATATTTTAAATGTAGATTCGACAAATTTCCCTAATGCAAATAAGTTTGTATCTAATATTCAAAATCTTTATACAAATACTAGTGATTTAATAGTTGCATCTCCATCTATCCCATCTTATGACTCACAAGCACTTGAAGTTACTGATAGATCAGTAACATTCTCTGGCACTTTTAGTGGAACTACATTTGAAATAACTCCTGATAGAGATCATGGATTCTATAGTGGTGATCCTGTTTATTATACTCCAGAAAAAGTAACAACTAACTCTTATAATGTTATTACTGGCCAAACCGACACTTCAACTTCTACAAATCTATTTTTACCTAAAGAAGGTCTTTATTTTATCAAAAGAATAGATTCTAATAATGTAAAATTTGCATATAGTAGGTCAGATATTCATAATGAGATTTTTATTAACTTTATTAATGCAATTACTGTTAGTAATCAAAGAATTGAACCATATACCTTTAAAGGAAAAACTTTAGAATCTCAAAAACTTTATAGAAAGTTATCTGACCCAGTTAATAATGGCATCAAGACCCCAACTCCTTCTGGATTTACAGGTATTCTAATAAATGGTGTTGAAGTATTAAATTATAAATCTAATGATTTTTGTTATTATGGTCAACTAGAAGATATTAATGTTATTACTACTGGTGATGAGTATGATGTTATAAATCCACCAAATTTAATAATTGAAGATTCAGTTGGAACGGGAGCAACAGGTAAAGTAGCATTATCAGGATCTCTTAGAGAAATTAAAATAATTGATCCTGGATTTGACTATGTTGATCAACCAATTGTTTCCATAAGTGGTGGTAATGGAGAAGGTGCTTTGGCTTCGGTAAGTTTGAAGTCTATTCAGCATTTTGCCGAATTTAATTCAGAAAATTCAGTAGATGTTGGTATAGCAACTACTGCATCTACACTTCATTTTGCATCTCCACATAAATTTAGAAATATTGAAAAAGTAACATATAATCCACAGGCACAGACAGCAATTTCAGGATTAACTACAAATACAGTTTATTATGCTCGTGTAATAGATTCACAAACTGTTAAATTGTATAATAATGAAGCAGATGCTCTTGCAGGAATTGGTACAGTACCATTATTGGCACTTGGAGAAGGTACACAAAGATTAGTTTCTTATAATCCTAAAAATATCATAGAATCTATTAATGTAGTTAATGGTGGACAAAATTATCAAAATAAAGAGAAAGTAGCAAATCCAACGGGTATAAGTACATTTTCAAATTGTATTAATATTGATAATCATGATTATGAATCTGGTGAAATTGTAAAATATGTTTCTATTGGTTCTTCTATTGGAGGATTGACTAGTGGTAGTGAATATTATGTTAATAAAAAGGATGATAATAGTTTCTATCTATCAGAAGTTGGTATTGGAGATGATAATAAAGACTTTTATTATAGAACTAAACAATATGTTGATATAACATCTGTTGGTGTAGGAACTCATAAATTCAATTATCCTGATATTACCGTAAATATAACAGGAAAAACAGGTGTATCCGATTCATCATATCAAGCTCAAGCACAACCAATATTTAAGGGTGGGATTACTTCTGTTCAAGTAACTTCCAATGGTTCTGGATATGGATCTGCTGAAGTTTTAAACTTTAATAGACAACCTGTTATTAGTCTTTCTAGAGGTAGTGGAGCACAATTAAAACCAATTATAAGTCAAGGTAAGATAGTTGAGGTTATTGTTTTAGCAACTGGTAGTGGATATAACGGTTTACCAAATATTGCTATTAATGGTATAGGACAAGGTGCATTTTTAACTCCAGTTTTAGATAATGGCGAAGTTAAGTCAATAAAAATAATTGAACCTGGAAATGGTTATATTGAAGCAGATACAACTGTTACTATAGAACCAACTGGTGCTGGTGCTATTTTTGAATCTAAAATACAGAGTTGGAGAGTTAATTTATTCCATAAACAAGGTGGATCTGAAGGAATATCGAATATTCCACTTGATGATGGATATATTACAAATCCATTAAATCCAAAATCTGGTTTACAATATTCTCATTTATACGCACCTAGAAAATTAAGAGAAAGTGTTTTTGGTGTTGACCAAATTGGAAGAAAGTTGTATGGAGAAACTGATTTAAGAAAAGAAAATGGTCAAGAAATCGCATCGGTTAGTCATTCGCCTATAATTGGATGGGCTTATGACGGAAATCCAATATATGGACCATATGGTTATAGTTCAATACAAGGTGGTGTTGTAAATCAGATGAAGTCTGGTTATTCTATTACATTGAAAGAGAATAGACCATCAACAGATCTGTTCCCTAATGGATTCTTTATTGAAGACTATACTTATACTAAAGTAAATGATGAAACAGTACTAGATGAGAACAATGGTAGGTTCTGTGTGACCCCAGAATACCCAAATGGTACTTATGCCTACTTTACAACAATTGACCCCAATGTAGTCGATTCTGCAGGGGTTTTCGCTGGATATAGAAGACCTATCTTCCCCTATATTATAGGTGATAAATTTAATTCTATTATCAATACTTTCAATTATGATGTAAATTCGGTTCAAAATAGTTATGATTTAGTGTCTAACAAATATTATAGAAATACTGCACCTTATAATCTTATAGAGAAGAATCTTAACTATCAGTATATTGATATTCCAGACAATTTAAGTCAATCAATTAAAATAAAAGCAACAACTCCAGGTAATATTCAATCTATCGGAATAGAAACTGGTGGTAAGGATTATCAAACTGTAGATAATATTGTTTTAGATGATTCCCAAACTAGAGGTTATGGTGGTGATATTAGTATTACTAAAGTTGCTGGTAAGAATGTAAGTTCGATTAGTGTTGCTACTACCAGTATTTCTGATCTAGAAATTTATAATTCTAATGAACATAATAAATTTGATATAATATCATCTACTCCACATCCATTTAAGAAAGATGATACTATTACTATATCAGGATTATCCACAAATGGATTAAAATTAGATGGTTCATATATTGTTGGGTTATCAACTAATGCATTATCATTAGTTGGACTTGGTACAACATCATCAGGTATTAGCTCAGTTAGTACAACTGGAATAGTTACTTTTGTTAATGTTGGTGGAGATTTATCAAATACATCTCCAAATGATATTTTATCAATTGGATTAGAGCAAGTTAAAGTATTAAATGTTGATAAGGAACAATCTAGACTTAGAATTTTACGTTCTGTTAATGGTATAGGTACTGCACATGCCGTAGATTCGATATTTAGTGAAAATGATAGACAATTTAGTATCAAATCTAATGAAAATATAAAGGAAATAGTAAAAAGGAATAAAGAATTCTACTTTAATCCTTTAGATTCTGTAGCTCTTGGATCTACTTCTGGAGTTGGTATAGGAACTACTATTACTTTCTCTAATCCTGGAGCAGGAGTAACGCAATTATTTGTTCCTACAAAAACAATTTATATCAAAGATCATAATCTACAAACAGGTGATCTATTAACATATTCTCCAAATACTGGAACTGGTATAAAAGTTAATAATGGCACAACTACTTTTGATTTAACAGATCAACAACAATTATTTGTCGGAAAAGTAAGTAATGATTTAATTGGCGTATCTACAATTCGTGTAGGGTTAGGAACTACTGCTACATTTGTTGGTATAGCTAACACTCAAAGAAATCAATCCACATTAATGTTTGCTGGATTGGGAACAGGTACGTATCATAGTTTTAAAACTAATTATAGTGCAATAACTGGAAATGCATCAAGAAATCTTGTTACAGTGTCTACTTCAAGCACTCATGGATTAATTACTAATGATTTTGTCAATATTTCGGTTAATCCTTCAATAGAATCAACTTATACGATTAAGTATAATGATTTAAATAGACGAACTGTTATAAATCCAAGAGATTTTGCTGATGCTGATGTTGATATTAATGCAAATTCGATTGAAATATTAAATCACGGTTTTGTAACTGGTCAGAAGGTTATTCATACTGCAGCAACTCCAGCTGGGGGACTTATTGAAGGTGGAATGTATTATGTTGTTAAAATTGGTGATAATAATATTAAATTAGCAACATCAGATTATAATGCTAAGTTAGAAAATCCTATTGTAGTTGATATTACATCAACATCTGCAGGAACTATTGAACCAATCAATCCTTCATTAAAATTATATAAAAATTCTACAATAACTTTTAATTTATCAGATCAATCACTTTCATTTGTTAAACAATCTACAAGATATTCTGCATTTACATTAGATTTCTATACTGATGAGAATTTTACTGATATTTGGGAAAAAAATGCTTCAGTAAAGGAATTTGCAGTTAATACTGCAGGTGAAATAGGAATTACAGCAAATGCTGCAGTAACATTAAAGGTAGATGAAAATACACCTGAAAAATTATTTTATAAATTAACTCCTGTTTTTGAAAGTAGTCCTCCTTTAGAGAAAACTCAGGCAATTGTTGATTATGATGTAGTATCTAATAATCAACTTGAAATTAAAGCAAGTGTTTATAATGGAGAATATAAAGTATCTGTAGGAACAACTAGTACCTTTACATATACTATAGCAGACGTTCCTGAAAGACCTTCATATTCCTCTCCATCAGTAATAACATATAAAACATCATCTGCAACTGCATTTGGTCCTATTAGTGATTTACTTATTAAGAATGCTGGATATAATTATTATACTTTCCCAACTATTTCTACAATTACATCTACTTTTGGATCTAATGCAATATTGAGTGTTGAAAGTAAAAATATTGGCCAAATCAAGAAAGGAACCATTCAAAATATTGGATTTAATTTCCCTACAGATAACACCTTGCAACCAAGTGTTGGATTGCCTCAAATTATAGAAATTGATGATTTTTCTACTATCAAATCTGTTGGTATTACATCTGTAGGTAGGGGTTATACTATAGCACCATTACCAGTCATAGTTGATGGAAAAACTAATAAGGAAGTAAAAGAAATTGAATTGCATTATCAACTTGGTGATACTGATGTAACTATTATTAAAAATACATCAGGAATGAGTAATCTTCCTCCAATTATTGTTCCAACTCGAAATAGTAATGGTGTTGCTATTAGTACAGTTGGATTTAATACTATTACTAAAGATGTAACACTTGGATTAGGAACAATTTATAGTGATGCATCCGATTTCCCATTTACTCTCGGTGATAAGGTATTAATTGAGAATATTAGTGTTGGTGTTGGTTCTACTGGCCTTGGATACAATTCTTCTGCATATGATTACAAATTATTCAGTATAAAATCAATCACACCAACTATTGGTGGGTTTGGTACTGTTTCGTATAATATGAGTGAGGAACTTGATGGTATAGTAACTCCAGGTAAATTTGATAAAGTTAATTCTGATGGACAAATAATTGCAGAAAAAACTTTCCCATTATTTAATGTTACTTTTGATAGTAAGAACTTCTTCCCTGGTGAAACTGTTATATCTGAATCATCTTCTGGTGTTGTTGAAAGTTGGGATCAAAGAGTTGGTACATTAAGAGTCTCTTCAAGCGATTCTTTTGTTGTTGGAGTTGCAATTCAGGGCCAATCTTCTAAAACAAGTGGAACACCAACAAGTATTACTACATATGATGCTTTCTTAGGATATGATGCAACTTCTAGAGTTGAAAAAGGATGGCAAACTAATTCTGGAGTTATAAATGATAATCAACAAAGAATACAAGATAGTTTCTATTATCAGAATTTCTCTTATTCATTAAAGTCAAAAGTTGACTTTGATACTTGGAATAATCTCGTATCTAGTTTAAATCATACATTAGGATTTAAAAAATTCTCTGATTATCAATTAGAATCATCTATAGGTCTTAATAATCAAGAATTAGTAGTTGGGCTTACTACCGATACAACTGCGTATGAAATTGTATCTGATTTGCAGAATATTGCTGATGTTAACTGTAGATATGGTTATGCAGGTGTTAAAGAAAATGCATTATCTATTGATGGTCAATTAGCTTCTAATGAAGTTATATTTGATAGAGGAGAGTTAACTGATTACTTTGAATCATTTGGTAATAGGGTTCTTTCTATTGATGATTTGCAACCATTATTCAATAGTGTACCAAGGGCAACTAAGTTTAGTGTTGTTACTACTTTCCCAATAGGATCTTCAAGATCAATGAAGTTCTTTACTTATGTAAAGGATAGAAGATATGTTGGTGAAAGGCAGATGATGGTTGTGGATATTGTTCATGACACTACATTTGCTTATATTAACCAATATGGTAGATTAGATACCGTCTATGATATGGGAACATTTGATTTTGTAATATCAGGTTCTGAAGGACAATTATTGTTCTATCCAACTAAAACGGAGATTAATGATTTTGATGTTGCAGCTTTAACTTATAGAATAGATGATAATTTACTAGGTGTTTCTAATAAGAGTATTGGAAGTTCTGTATTAGTTAATTCAAGTAGCCACAAGGTCGCTATAGGGGTCACTGAGACCGTTGTTGGTATTGCTAGTACATATAGGTCAGCCAAGATTTTAGTAGGTGTTACAAAGAATGCTGGTGGTGATGGAACTACAATAATTGATAATGAATTTGAGTTTGATGAACTCAATATATGTCATGATGGTACTGATGTAAGTATTGTCGAATATCCACAAGTTTCTACAACTCAAGATCCATTTGATACTCCAGGATTGGGAACATATAGAGCATATATTGATGGTTCTCAATTAAAGGTTGATTTCGCACCTGCTGTTGGTATTGGAACAACTTCTATTGTCAATACCATTCAAGTTTTGATGTGTGATGATAATTCATCTGGTGTAGGAACTGAAGATTTAAGACATGCAAGATTGGAAGGAAAAACTACTAATATTGCAGCTTCTGGAACTCCTACAGAAAATGTTATTGCTAGATTTGAATCTCAAACAAATGAGGTAACTGATGAATTTGATGCTGCATATTTTGTAGTTCAAGTTACTGATAAGACTACTAATCAATATCAAATGTCTGAGGTAATGGTTGTTGATACTTATAATGAATCAATAGGTACTGGTGATGTTTATGACTTAGAGTATGGTATTGTTCGTACTAACTCTGGATTAGGAACTATTGGATCAAGACTTGATGTAAACAATGGTGGTATTACTTACACTGAACTAGTATTTACACCAAATCCAAATATTGCTGCTCATGTTAATGTTTACATGAATGCAATTAAATTTACTAATGGAACTAAAGATGAAATTAATTTAACTAACTCAGCGATCCAATCTGAATATGGAACATATAAAGGAACTCATAGTGATGTTAAGAGATCTTTTGATGTAAATCATGATACTAATCCAGTATTTGAAAAAGAATTCCTTGGTAATAGTGTTGGTATTGTTTCAGTTACTAGTAGTACCGTTAAGATACCAAATCATTTCTTTGTTAGTGGTGAGAAAATAAACTATAGACATGCTGGGGCTGCATCAACTCAAGCAATAGGAATTACTTCCACTAATTTTGTTGGTATAGGAACCACTGACAAGATGCCAGGTGATTTATATGTTATTAAAATTGATGACAATTATATTAAATTAGCAGCAAGTGCGGAAAATGCATTAAAACCTTCACCACAATTCTTAAATATAACTCATGTGGGTATTGGTACATCTCATAGATTTGTAGCTACAAACTCAAATTCTAAGGTACTTGTTGCTATTGATAATGTAATTCAATCCCCAGTTGTTGCGTCTGCAGTTACCACTACCATTGCAGCTAGTGTTGATTTTACAAATGACTTAATACCGTTTACGGGGATTACTTCATTCTTCAGTGCTGATCTGATAAAGATTGGTGATGAAATAATGAAAATAGAAGGTGTTGGTATAGGAAGCACTAACTTTATTAGAGTCAAGAGACCTTGGTTAGGCACACAGAGTGTTGGTTATACGACTGGTACTTTAGTAACCAAAGTAACTGGTGATTATAATATTATTGGCAATAAAATTAATTTCGTAGATGCACCTCATGGAAATCTTCCAATGAGTTCTATTACCAATCCTCCTGATAGTAGGGATTGGATAGGTATATCTACAAGTTCTAGTTTCCAAGGAAGATCATTCATAAGATCGGGAGCATTAGGAGGAGTAACTGACACATATGCCAGTAATTATATTTTTGATGATATTTCTTCAGAGTTTAATTCTATTAAGCAAGACTTTACTTTAAAATCTGGTGGATCTAATATAAGCGGAATTAAAGATGATAATGCTATCATTTTAATTAATGATGTATTCCAAGATCCTGGTCCAACAAATAATTATGTTTTAGATGAACCAGGAAGTGTAGGTGTTACTACATTAGCATTTGTTGGATCAACTCGTACTATTACAAATGA
>Ga0315331_10003107_pt1 | contig 12505 bp, 9 predicted proteins | sample M160m34915metaG_FD_203456 | JGI IMG/M metagenome (GOLD analysis project Ga0315331, IMG submission 203456) | Ammonia-oxidizing marine archaeal communities from Monterey Bay, California, United States - M1 60m 34915 | ecosystem: Environmental > Aquatic > Marine > Intertidal zone | place: USA...
GCTGCGCAGTACGAATGGCCAACTCGATTTCGTGCTGCGCGCCGCGTTGCGCGACGCAGGGCGACTGCCAAAACGAGAGAATGAACACGGCGAATCCTGAGAGGCAACACACTTAATGCTGGGGCCGCACGTGACGGTTGGGGAATTCGTGGAAGGCGTTCGACTGTCAGCGCAACTGGCGGCAGTTTTTAGAGACTTTTTCATCCGACTGCGTATACGGGACGCGTTCGCTCGGATTGAGGGCGAGGGCGTGCCCGGTTGTGGCCTCCGTGGCGCGTGTGTCAGTCCGGTTCCAGCGATCGTACACCCCTTCAAACATTTTGAGACGTTTTGATGTTGCGTGGTTCCGCATATCGCGAAAGCTGCGGGCCACGTCCATTCGCACCACATCAGCCAGTGGGACATTATACCGGAGAACATTCCGGTTGGATTCTGCGGGGCGGTGAACGTGGCAGATTTGGGGAGCGGATCAACAGGTCAGGATGCCTTTCCTGTCTGTAGTACACCGACCAGAATTACCAAAACGCAAGTTGTTGCCGCCGGCGTGTCCGGTCCGCGAGCCGGGTTATGGCGAACCCCTCTGATTGAGTGGCTTGTCAGCTGACCGTGATCCATTGTGCGTGTTCCTGTAAGACGTGACTGTCGGGGCTTTGCGGTATACGTCGGTGCTTGCAGATCATTCGATCGTGTCGGCTGCCCGACATGTGTCTGGGGCCCGTCTGGCCACGGCAGGGAAGTGCCCATTACTATGGAACATCGGATGAACTTCTCGCCGGGGTGTTTCGTCCGGAATTGCTTGCTGATTCGGAGTCGTGACGATTGCGGACGAAAAACGTGCGGGGCACGGTTTCGGCGGCAGCTTGCTGCCTCAGGGCAGGCATGTTGTGGCCGTGCTGTGCCGTTGACCATGCGACACAGCACGGTGGCTCATGGTGTAGTATTTTTCCGCCGCAGGATTATGCCAGAGTTATTGGCGCATTCGACTTCGCAATGAGACCGCAGTGTGATCACGCCGCAAATTGTTCAGAGTTCGCGGGGCAGAAGCGGCCGATGAACAGTAGAAATCCCGGATCGATTCCAATCAGGTATTGGAGATTAATGAACACAACGATACGGCCAGACAGCGCCTTCCGTTGCTGGATCCAATCGACAGCCGGTCGTCACGACAGGAACATCAATCACTTGATCCTGACGCAGACCGGTTCCTGTCGGCGAGTCGGAGTACCTGGATTCTGACGGCAACCAGATGCTGCGCAGATTACGACAGGTATTCGGATCTCAGAATTCGAACACACCAACGGTTCCAACACATGTGCAAAGCCGCCGGGGCATTACGGATTCTCGGTCCTGGAGATCAGCGTGGCGGTCGCTTTGTCGGGCGGACTGTGTCTGTCTCGCCTCAGGTGAACGGTGATCGCCGTCGAACCGTCTTCGCCAAAGACCCAGATTTCCTCAACATAGCGAGATGATATTACACGGATCTTTCGATTGGGCTCTCCCAGTGTGCCAATGACCTGTTGAGGATTCATTCCCTTGACGACGCGGCCTTCACGAATCGCAAGTTCAACATCGTCGCGTGGGAGGCTGGAAATCTGAGCGGCGGTCAGCCACTTGTTATGCAGTCGGATCCAGCCAAGGCGTCCCAGTCTCTGCTCGATGAAGGCAGCCTCTTTTGGCGCATCGTTCCTGGAAAGGAACCACGCTGTCTTCAGTAGGTCCACACCGACATCACGATGCATTGTATTCTGCCAGCGTTCGAAGGCGAACAGATATTCGTCGGCAATTGCGAGAGTGCCATCCAGCTCTCCGTTGTCGAGACGTTTTTCCTGCGCCTTCAGCCATCGTTGGATCGCCTGCATTGTTTCCCCCTGGCGCCCGAAGTCCTCCAGAATGTCGGCCAGCTCTTCCAGTTGATTTCGATTCAGGCGGGGTACGCTGTCCAGCCTGTCGTCCACAAACAATGCCTTGGTTTTTTCGATCGCCTCTCGTTCTTCCGGCAGTTCTGTCTCCAGAAGTTGAACGATCTGAAGACCGTTTGACGTATCCGGTTCTAGTTTCATCAGAATCTGTGGCAGTCGATGTATGCGGTACAGTCTTCTGTGCATCCTTTGCCGGCTGACCCTGTCGGCGGCTTCATATTCCACCACAGGAGTCTTCAGGAAACGTTCTTCAGCTGCCTGGTCCGACATCGGGTTAACACGATCCCAGCCGGGCAGTCGCTGCCGCATGTCTTCAAGCACCTTATCCATTTGATTGTCTTCCGAATTTGCAGCCACGACTAATGCCTGAAAGCGTAATGCCTGGATTCGAGATGCGACCATACCGTCTTTTTCTGCCTGCAACGCCAGGCGCACCAGGCCAGCCGGATCGTTTCTGTTCTGTTCCCGCTGCAGTAGAAATGCGCGTTCCCGCAGTTTTACAATGTTGAGCTGCAATTCCTTGTCGTCATAGAACGCTGCAATCTCACCATACTCGTCAGCAATTCTGTACATGTCCTCGGGGTTGTCCGCCGCGACGCGATCAACTTTTCGAATCATCCTTTCGGTGTCAGTGGATCCGACCGCAATCCGGGTGACATCAAGTCCAAAACGCGTTCCCGAGCGATGCAGGATGCCGGAAACAGTTACTCGCTGTCCGGCCTTTACGTCGCCTGGAAGGACTGTTACGCGTTGGGGGGTGATCAGCATGGGCAGCTTGCTGAAACGGAACTGCCTTGACAGACGTCCTTCATATCGCCCGGAAATGCTCAGCATTGTCTTCCTCACCGACCATTCTCCCCACTTGTTTTGCGCTGCTAACAACTCCCGCACGGTCCTGGTCTGGCCCGGCGCAGATGCAGACTGTAACAGCACAAACGCCAGCAATACGCTTGTACGCATCGCTGCGCATGGACGCGGTCTGTTGATCATTGTGCGTTGCATGGTGGCGGGGTCACTCTTCCGGATGGCTGTTGTTCAGCGCGTTAATGCTGGATGACTCGGTAAAAGCTGTGTGGGAAACCGCATCGTCAGTGCGGTGCTCCCACCGTTCAGACGCTTCAACGAAATCGCGTTGCCGCGTCAGAATGTGTGCGACATCCGAATCGGCGTCCTGTGAGAGACCGATTTCCTCGCAGTGAACAGGATGTGTCAGCAGTACAAATGAACCCGGATCGATTTGCAGCTTCCATGTATGCCGGGAGTCGGAGGAAGGGGCCGCCACTGAGCAGATCCGGCCTGCAAAAAGAACTCGGTCGTCGCCGCCGGCGTCCAGCAGATCCTTGATTCGGGCGACAGCGATCGTCACCTCAACTGAATGCCGTCCAGGTGTCGCCGGAAGGTCCATGAGAAACAGGTTGTCTGATGAGGGATGTGCGTGCAGGAACGAATCAAACACGAACGTACCTGAATTCGCCTGTTCACGCACAAGAATTTCAGCATCATTTACCAGAGAACCTTCCGAATCATAGGCCTGCTGAAATGCACTCAACAGACTGCCGGGCGCGATGCTGTTAATGGCTTGTGTCTCCTGCAGCAGGTTCAGAGTGCCGCGCCATTCCGGGTCGCTTTTCTTAAGAATCCTGCCGGCGTCCACCGCAGCGAGCAGGACAGTTTCCATCTGCAGGAAATCACGCCGCTCCAGCTGAACCTGGACATCGTCGGCGGACTTCAGCCACGCACGATGTGCTGCTTCGACAGCCCATTGATACGTCATCCAGTATCCCGTCAAGGCGACCACCGTGACCATCGCCAGCATCAACAGGCGAAACGGAGTGACCAGATGAAGTACTGCGGTTTTGACGTGGAACGACGGGAGTGATGGGCGCCAGCGAACATCTTCCTGTGATCGTTCGGTGTCAGCAGCACGTTCGGTGTCAGCAGCACGTTCGGTGTCAGCAGCACGTTCGGTGTCAGCAGCACGTTCGGTGTCAGCGACTTCAGCAGATGAGACGGGGCGGTTTGAATCGTCGACCGCCTGTTGCTCGGATGGGGGAAAAAGTTCGGCAACAACGGCCACAAGGCGGTGACTGAACGTGCCCCCAAGGAATTCACTAGGTACGCTTGGTGTTGACGGATAAACGTTCGTCGGCAATACGAATACAGATTGATAGCAACTCTGACATTCGCCCTCAATCCATGTGGTTCTGCGCATTCCGCTGACAGGTTGTCCGCAGACGCACCGCACCTCATACGGAACGGCGACTGCCGCTTCTGCGCTGCCCTGAAGCTGAGCCTTGATTCGTTTCAGTTTTGCAAGGCTGAAAAGCATCTGATCGCCGTGGGATCGAGCCGGAATAGAAAACGTTATATCAGCTGCAGCGTGTTCTTCGGCAGCTGCGCCCACTTACCGTTTCGAGAACTTTGGATACCATCCTGAGCGTCCGTCAGGTGTTGCGAACCAGGCCTGTAGCGCCTGTGTGTCAGCGCAGCTCGACAAAAAACGTGCCGACGCCGGAAAAGAGTGATTGGGTGCCGGAATTTGTCTTTTCGTCAGGGTTAAGCAGCACTGCTGCGATCAGAACACCGAAGATGCCCAAAAAGAGTGCCAAAGAGGTAATCGTTCCGACAACCGCCAGCTTTCTTGAGCGGTCCGGAAGGAAGAGTCCGACAACGCTCAGAATCAACGATACAAGCAGAAGTACGGCGGTGGAACATCCCAGAATCAACAGTCTCAGATGAGCCGAAGAGTTGGCGTTCCGCGGGTCGAACGAGTCGATGTTGTCCGGAAGTTGATGTGCCAGCAGGAACAAAACCGCACAGAACAGGGCAGCAATCATGGACAGAATCACGCCGATTAACGCAACTGTGTTGGAAAGCCGGGGCCCTGGCGGATCATCGCTGAGTGGCTGTGACTGAACGGTCTCGGACATGCTCGAAGTTTACCCGACTGTTTCTCGTTCATAAAGCCCGCGTCTCAGGTCAGATGCCTCTTCCCGGAGGGAACCTCCGACACCCGCTGCACGACTCAGGCCCGACTTTACCCCGAATCACTGCCAGTTTCGCCCGTCTCGACGAATGTCTTTGCCTCGGATTGTTTCGGTAATGGCGGTTGGTATTATTGCAACTGAATACATTTTGTCTGGAGCAACGGTGCCATGGACGTGATTCGGGAGTTCCCCGAAGACATCCGTACACGACTGTCACAGGTCGCAGAGCAAATGGGAGTGGGCGAAGACGACCTGCTGCTGTCATTTGTCGGGGATGCGCTCGACGACTGCGAGAAGTCAGATCGGCGCGTGACAGTATCGGAACCCCCGTCGTTGTTCCCAGATGACGAGGTATTGGAAGCCACCCCTGTGATCGAGCCCAAAAACAGTCTGCCGTTCTCATTCATTGACTTGTTTGCGGGTGTTGGCGGTCTGCGTCTCGGCCTCGAGGCTGTGGGCGGTCGGTGTGTCTTCTCCTGTGAGAAGGACAAGTACGCTCAGAAGACGTATGTCAGTTGGTTCGGTGAAGATCCGACCGGTGACGTTACTGAGTTGTCCCGGAAGGGGATGATACCGGATCACGATTTGCTGGCGGCCGGATTCCCCTGTCAGCCGTTTTCAATTGCCGGTGTCTCCAAGAAGAACAGTCTGGGGCGGGCGCATGGATTCAAGGACCGCACTCAGGGCACGCTCTTCTTTCATCTGGCTGAAATTATCGACCGCATGCAGCCACCCACACTGCTGTTGGAAAACGTTAAGAATCTGCGGTCTCATGACAAAGGTCAGACATGGAAGACCATTCAAGGAACGTTGGAAGAACTGGGCTACGTTGTGTTCGATAAAGTCATCGATGCCGCGGATTACGTACCGCAACATCGGGAACGAGTTTTCATTGTGGGTTTTCGTCGCGACATCTTCGGCAACACGCCGGCTTTTGGGTTTCCTGCGGTACCAGAAGCAACTCGACCGAAACTTCGTGACATCCTTGAGTCCAGGCCTGACGAGAAATACACACTCTCCGACAAGCTCTGGGCTTATCTGCAGGACTATGCTGAAAAACATCGTCGCCGCGGAAACGGCTTTGGTTGCAGCATCGCGAAACTGAACGGAACGACAAGAACGCTGAGTGCACGGTATCACAAGGACGGGTCAGAAATCCTGATTGCTCAACGCAACAGAAATCCGCGCAGGCTCACGCCACAGGAAGCGGGGCGGTTGATGGGCTTTCCGGAGGCACTGGTGTCCCGGAAAGCTCAGGTCGTGTCTGACACTCAGGCTTATCGGCAGTTCGGCAATGCAGTTGTGCCGGCTGTTGTCACGGCCGTGGCAATTCACATCGTGTCCGTTATGCGAGAAGCCGTGGTTTCCCGATCGGGCAATGGTTGCGTCCTGAAAACAAAAAAACGTCGTCGTCGTCGTCTGGACAAGGTGGCCGATGAATTGTCTCGTCGAAAGCCTAAATAGTCGTCTGTTCAGCGGGAATACTTATTGAGTCGAAACTCTTCCTTGCCGACGATGGCTGAATCACTGAGGGCGCTAACAATGCAACGTTCACGAATTCACGCATTGCTGCGGGTGGCACTGACTGTCGCAGTCTGCACCTGTCTTTTTTCGGTGGCAACGGCGCAGAACGGTGCCCTGCCTGAATTCGAAGGCAGCGAGGCTGTGGTGTACAAACAGGTTGGAGATATCAGCCTGCGCATGTGGATATTTCATCCGACCGATCACGATGCCCGTAATGATAGACGCCCCGCAGTTGTTTTCTTTTTCGGGGGGGGCTGGAAGGCAGGGACACCTGCACAGTTTGAAACACATTGTCGCTATCTTGCGTCTCGAGGGATCGTTGCCGCCACGGCTGATTACAGAGTGGCGAAACGGCACGGCATCAAGGCGGATGCGTGCGTGGAAGATGCCAAGTCTGCCGTACGCTGGCTCCGGCAAAACGCTTCTGCGCTGGGAATTGACGCCAACCGCATTTGCGCCGGCGGTGGGTCTGCCGGGGGACACACGGCGTGCTGCACAGCCCTGATTCAGGGTCTGGACGCCGCAGACGAAGATGTCAGCATATCGTCAGCGCCGAATGCTCTGGCCCTGTTCAACCCGGCCGTGCTGCTGGAACACTTGTCTGGTTACGGGTCAGGTGGGATTTCCCAACAGAAGCTGGCTGATATTGCCACGCGCACCGGTGTGCCCGCGGCCGAAATTTCCCCAATCCATCATGTCAGGCCCAACATGCCACCGGTAGTCATCTTTCACGGTATGGCCGACAAAACAGTTCCGTACGCTACTGTCGAAGAATTTACGAAACGAATGCTGGCGGCTGGCAATCGATGTGAACTCAAAGGGTTTTCGGAGGCTGGACACGGGTTCTTCAACGCGCCTCGGGGAAATGATTCGGAACGTCGCGATCGCATGCATCAGTGGCATCAACGCACGCTTCTTCAGATGGACGCGTTTCTGCAGTCCCTGGGCTGGCTGGCCAGTGAAGGGACGATGCGTGTTGTTGACCACGACTTTGTTAGTTTGCGGGGCAATCTGGAAAACAGTCTGCGCCGCTTTGTAGTGCAGAAGGAGGGACACGTTGCCTTTATCGGTGGGTCCATCACGGAAATGGATGGGTATCGGCCCCGTGTGTGCGAGTGGCTGCAGCATCGATTCCCCGACACAAAGTTTGTGTTCACAGCCGCAGGGATTTCGTCAACCTGCTCCAACACCGGCGCATTTCGACTTCAGCGTGATGTTCTTTCTCACGGACCGGTGGATCTGCTGTTCGTGGAATTTGCAGTCAATGATGATCAGGATGCCGGGCATTCGGCTGATGCCTGCGTGCGGGGCATGGAGGGGATTATTCGCCACGTGCGGAAGCACAATCCCAGGTCCGACATCGTCATGACTCACTTTGTGAATCCCGGCATGGTGGAAACACTTCATACCGGCGGCACGATTCTGAGTGCCAGTCAGCATGAACGCGTTGCTCGACACTACAAGGTGTCGTCCGTGTATTTATCAAAGGAAGTGGCGCGTCGCGTCAGGCTGGGCACCATGACCTGGAAGCAGTTTGGCGGAACTCATCCCGGTCCGGCGGGAAATCAGCTGGCTGCCGATCTGGCGACGGCAGTTCTGTCCACCGGCTGGAGGGGGCTGGATGTTACGCAACTGGAGCCACGGATACACTCAGCACCTGAGAAGATGTTATTAGCTTCGTCTTTTACTGATGGAGAGCTGCTGCCACTTACAGATGTGCAGCACGACACGGACTGGCAGGTCAGCGAACCCGACTGGCAGAGTATCGCAGGTGGCAAACGATCTCGGTTTCTGGGCAGACCTCTGCTGCATTCAGATGTTCCGGGGGCGACCGCGTCGGTCAGTTTCGAGGGAACTGCGGTGGGTGTTTACGTTCTGGCCGGTCCCTGCGCCGGCCAGTTGGAATATCGAGTTGATAATGGCCAGTGGGAGTCTTCCGAACTCTATCATCGCTTCAGCAAAGGACTGCATTATCCTAGAACCGTCATCTTTGCCAGTGGACTGAAACCGATCAGGCACAAGGTGGAATTTCGCGTTGCAGCGACTCATCATGAGGTCAGTAGAGGAACTGCCGTTCGGGTGCTGGCGGTGGCAGTCAATCGTCGTCCCACATCAATCAGGTAAATGAACAGGTACGTAAGGCACAGACGCGATAATGGTGGTGTTTAGTTGACATCCGAAGCTAAGACAGTTCGTGCTGCCAACCCGCGATGTCCAGGGTTGTGCTGTTTCCAGCGCTGTCGATCAGCCGGCATCGCTGTTCCTGGCGAACAACTCCGATTCGATGCAGCTCCTGAGGGCGTTCCGGGTCTGAGTTCAGTCTTTTAAAGTCGGCGTGGCTCACGGCCAGCAGCAGTTCAAAATCTTCACCGTCGCTCAGAGCCTGCGTCAGGGTTGCATCGCCTTTGTCGACAGGTACGTCTGCATGGATCGGCACACAGTCCGCCTGCAGGTCGGCCCCGGTTCCACTGGCTTCCATCATGCGATGCAGATCGATCGCAAGACCGTCGCTGATGTCCATCATGGCGTGGACCTGATAGTTTTGCACCAGCCACTTCGCAAGATCCAGTTGTGGGGTAAACTGCAGGTGTCGCCCCTTCCGCAGACTGCCACCAAGCGGTCCGGTCACCAGCAATACATCACCAGGTCGGGCTCCGTTTCGCAAAATGGGTCGCGCCCCTATCGGTACACCGGTCAGGCAAACATCAACCGCAAGCGGTCCGTTCCACGTGTTCGTATCTCCGCCAGCCACACAAAAGTTCCAGCGTGTCGTGAATTCCTCAAAGCCGGTGTACATCCGTTCCAGAAATGTGTGCGGGGACTCCATTACCCTCGGCACGGCAAGAGATACAAACGCTGCGGTTGGTCGGCAGCCCATGGCGGCCAGGTCACTCAGATTCACCGCCATTGCCTTGCGGCCGAGCAGCTGCGGAGAAGTTGCTTTCAGGTCGAAGTGCACTCCATCCAACAGCATGTCAATGACGACCGTCTGCTGATGGGTGCCGGAGCAGTCAAGAACGGCGCCGTCGTCTCCGATTCCGACTTCTACGGGTGAGGTAATCGGAAACCTGCGTTGCAGCGAACGTATAAACTTAATTTCGGAATTCATTTACCAGCGGAACAATCCGGTGCCCCACGTCAGTCCGGCACCGAATCCGCACATCAGAACAAGGTCGCCGGGTTCAATCCGGCCCTGTTCGAATGCTTCGTCCATCGCCACCGGAATCGACGCGGCCGATGTGTTTCCAATTCGGTCCAGATTATTAAATACCTTCTCGGAAGGAATCTGCAGTACTTTCATGGCGTGATCGATGATTCGGATGTTGGCCTGATGCAGTACAAACAACTTCACGTCGGCCACCCCGACGTCCGCCTGCATCAGAACCTGCTCAATGGTTTCCGTGACTACCTGAATCGCCCACTTAAAAACGTTACGTCCATCCATTTTCAGATAGTGCTGACCATCGGCAACCAACTCCGGAGTCAGCGGACGAAGGGTGCCTCCGACCGGCCGGTCCAGCAGGCTGCCACCAGCACCGTCAGCGCCCAATTGATAACGAACAAGCCCCTGCTCTGTCGTACCGCGTTCCAGTAGTACAGCACCGGCAGCGTCACCAAACAATGGAGCCGTACCCTGATCATCGGGCTGAACGATTCGGCTGTTAACATCGGCTCCGATTACAAGTGCCAGTTTTGAGTTACCGGTCGCTACGAACTGAGCACCTGTTGCCAGAGCGTACATGAAACCGGAACAGGCGGCCTGCAAATCCATAGCTGGCGCATCCAGCCCTAGTTTTTCCTGCACCAGGCAGGCCGTCGAGGGACAGGTGAAATCCGGCGTAAACGTGGCCACCAGGACCAGATCGATGTCCGATGGATCAACATCGGACTTGGCAAGCATTCGCCTCGCTGCCTTGACCGCCAAGTCACTTGTGCCTTCTTCCTCGGCGGCATATCGACGCTCCAGAATTCCGGTACGTTTCTTGATCCAGCCAGCCTCAAATCCGTACTGTGCTTCAAGTTCGCCGTTGGTCACCACGCGCAGCGGAACGTAGGCTCCGATAGCACGAATACGGACACCCGTCAGCTGACAGGTGCGAGGAGACTTCTTAAACAGCAGACGGTCCGGCTCTGATTCTTGAGCCTGTGTTTCGGGCTGCTTTTCTGGTTCGTCGGATGCAGACAGTTCCACTGCACTTTCGACCGTAGCGGAGTTCAATGGGTTCATAGACAAAGTCCGCAGTCACCGTGGAGCAAGTGTGACGGAGGTTCCAGCAAATCTGTGCGAAAACAAAGTTTACAGGCAGCGGACAGAATTTATAACCTTAACACGACCGGCTTGCTCAGCCTTCGCAAACGCCGGATTTTGCCGGTGCTTTTCGGGAATCGTTCGGTAATCTCTTTGTTTCCTGTACTTGTGAATCGTAGATCCCCGTCTTTTTCCGTGTGATTCAGTCACTGACCGACGGCAGAAAATATTCTGCCCTCACACGTCCAGCCCGCAACACTTCGGAGCGTACGACGTTTGTGCGTCAAACGTCCATCCCCGCCAAAAAAACGGCCGGCATGTGTGATGTCCCGGACATTCGCGGAAGAGCGTTTCCTGATCAAACGTTGTGTCTGAAACAGGATCCGAGTGTCGCTCAACGAAATTAATGCGGACCCGATCTGGATTCCTGTCCGCGGGGCGGGAAGCGATACATCCCCAACAATCCTCATGACGCCTTTGATCGTACCACTACTTTGTGGCGCTCTGCAGTTCCCCTCATCCATTCGCGAGTCTTGCCCCCCGATCAGCCGATTTCCACAAGGAACCGGAGCGAATGGACTGTTGCTCACGGCCGATACCCACTCGCGGAGAGATGCAGGATGCGTTCACTCACCCCGATCGCCGTTTTTGTCGTAGCGATAATCACGTTTCACAGCCGGTGCTGCGCTCAACTGAACCATGTCACCCCCACAGACACCACCACTGTCTCGGCAACAGTCCAGTATCACGGCGTGAACGGTTACGACCAGTTTAGGCAGGATCCTAATCCTGGAAGCCCTGGGTCACCCGGTTACGGATTCAAGCATTTCCCTTCAAAGCCCCCAAGCTACACCACGTGGCATCGTCCCAAATCGTCGACATGGACCAGAGGTGTGCGTTGTGTTCCGCAGAGCTTTCGTCCTCGTGGATTCGGGAATCTGTTTGCACGGCCCTGTGATCCGTTTCGCATGGACTACACGCCGCACTCTTTGACTGAGCGTGCCTCAAAGTACGGTCCCGGCTACTGGCTGAATCCGCCCGATCAGCGTTGCGATCACTGCAATACCTGTTTGAACTGACCGGCCTCACTCTGTTCGGTTGGGCGAAACCGTATTACGTAACGTCCGGTGTCGGGGCACCATTGCTTGATGCCGCGTAACTGCCACCTGCGTCTGATCGACCGACTAATCAACCTGAATCTCAGGTCGATTAGACTCGGCAGAGGCGTTGTTCAGAAAATGGGGCGGTCCGTTGGAAGAGCCTTCATCGCGTCTGCGAACCACCTGAGCTCCCAGTCCGTTCAGCTTGTATTCCAGACGTGCGTAGCCGCGATCAAGGTGATAGATCCGTCGTATCTGCGATTCACCATCGGCTGCCAGTGCCGCAATCACTAACGCCGCGCTCGCGCGCAGGTCAGACGCCATGACGCTTGTTCCGGTTAGCTGGCGGCCACCGTCAATCACCACAGAGGCGCCTTCGCGGCGAATTACGGCTCCCATTCGCACTAGTTCGGGGGCATGCATGAAGCGATCGGGAAAGACACGATCGGTAACGATGCTGACGCCGGGCACCGTCGCCAGTAACGCCATGAACTGCGCCTGCGTATCTGTCGGAATACCGGGAAACGGCAGCGTGGCAAGCTCGACGCTGTGCAACGGGTCGGATACAGAAACATCAATTCGATGATGGGCGACGTGAATGGCAACACCGATGGCGCGCAATGCCTCAATCACGCTGGTCATTTGCCGGGGTTGGACATCGTGAATGGAGATCGTTCCACGTGTGGCAGCGGCCGCAATGGCATAGGTCGCCGCTTCGATTCGATC
>Ga0315331_10003114_pt1 | contig 12497 bp, 10 predicted proteins | sample M160m34915metaG_FD_203456 | JGI IMG/M metagenome (GOLD analysis project Ga0315331, IMG submission 203456) | Ammonia-oxidizing marine archaeal communities from Monterey Bay, California, United States - M1 60m 34915 | ecosystem: Environmental > Aquatic > Marine > Intertidal zone | place: USA...
TCATATTTCGCTGGCGCCAAACGCTGCTTCGAGTTGAACATTTGCTCACTGGTGATTTCCTGGCCGGTATAGCAAGCTTCCCGCCCCATGATCGCCATCAAGGTACTGTCCGTCATGTACTCACCGTTATTGATGGTATTACCTGAACGAATAGCAGCAAAGAGTTCCTTGTGCTCAACATCGTACATGCTGGGCTTGGCACCACGATAACGCCATGCCTCACCACCATTGGGTTCAACCGAGTTCCGGAGAATCATGGCACGTCCCTTGGTTCCCAACACATAGTCTTCCACGTTGTTCTTACAGCCGGACATTTGTCTTGTATACGAGAATGTTTTCGCGCCATTTTCCCATTCATAGCAGACGGCAAAGTGGTCAAAGACATGCCCCCACTGGTCGTCCGTACGCATCTGGCGTCCCCCCAACCCCGTGGCTTTGACCGGTCGCTTGTCGCCCATTAGCCAAAGAGCCTTATCCAGGCTATGGATGTGCTGCTCGACAATATGGTCACCCGAGAGCCAGGTAAAGTAGAGCCAGTTTCGCATCTGGTATTCCATTTCACTCCAGTTCGGCTTGCGACCACGATGCCAGAGCGTACCGGTGAGATAGTTTTCCTGGACGGCCATAATATCACCGATGGCGCCATCCTGAATCCGCTTCATTGTTTCACGGACACCGTAGTCATATCGCCAGCAAAGTCCGGAGACCAGGTTTAAGTTCTTTTGCTTTGCCTTTTTCACCGTTTCCGCAACGCTGCGCAACCCCGGCCCATCCACGGCAACTGGCTTCTCGCAGAAGACATGCTTGCCTGCCTCGATAGCAGCCTTTAACTGCATGGGCCGAAAATGTGGAGGCGTACATAAAAGAACAACATCGACATCAGTCGCAATTAACTGCTTGTAAGAATCAAACCCATGAAAAGTCGTTTCCGGGGTCACTGCAAACTGCTTGCCTAACTGGCGTTGCAATACCTTGCTGGAATGTTCCGCACGGTCGGCGAATGCATCGGCCATGGCGGTCAACTGTACGTTGGGTTCCGCTCGCATGGCATTCACAGCAGCACCGCTTCCACGGCCACCACAACCAATCAATCCCACCTTGAGAATATCCGAACCGGCGGCATGAGCTGGCGTTGCCCAGGCGGTTGCCAGCGTACCGCCCACGACGGCCGCGGACGAGTCCTTCAGGAACCTGCGGCGATTGGCGGGTTGATTCGGGGTAGGTTGATTCATCAGTTGCTCCTCATGGATATAAACAAAAATCTCTTGATAACTATCGTTACACCGGCAGGCCGGGCTTCGGCCCATTTAACCGGGGGGGGTATCCGCTGGTTCGTTGCTGAACTGTAGTATGATAAACCGTGGCCCAATGGTTTTGCAAGTTTACTCGCTTCCAGAAGTCGCCATGAACGAGGGGCATCGCTTGTGTTTCAACGAATTCGCCTTATATAGCGAATAAACTCTGCCTCTAACGCCTCCAGGTCGCCACCAAAAACGGCCTTAAAGTCAGCTATTCGACGCTCCTCGTTGGCCGGTGTCAGCTCCGGTTGAATGACCAGCTTACGTAGGTATTCAGCATATTGCTCTTTCCGGGTACGAAGCAGGAAATAATTCAGAGCCCAGGCCTCCGCGTAAGCATCCGCTGCCAGTTTTGGATCCTGGAACCGTTGATCGCGGGAGACCAGGGTTTGCAGGGAATCTCCAGGACGTCGAGCCAGGTACTTACGGAAATTAAAAAGGTTGACTCGATTCACTCCCCCCAGGGTTCTCCAACCCTTGGTGCTTTTCAGATCCGGCGTCTCAAAAAAAATGGCCATCCCTTCACTAACCCAGAACGGATTGTCTGTATAACGTTTTTGCAAGCCACTGTTATAGGCAAGTTGGTGCGTTGCTTCATGGACCACGGTAGCAACCGTCCGTTCCCCAGCCGGCTGGGAAAGGATCCGGTTAATATGAGCTGCAGAACTGGTTCGCTGACCTCCCCCATTGATTCCTTCTACACCTGTCAGATCATAAGCAATGGTTCGATTGGTGCGCATATTGTAGTAACCAATCGCGGCGGTAGCTGCCGTCCCCAGTTCACGGCGACTGTATTCAAGATACGACTGGCGATCCTCGAAAACCAAGGCTACCAATGGGTAATGCGGTTGGTGCAGAGTCATTCCCGCTGTTTTCCAATAGCCATAAAATGCCCGGTAAAGCCGTTCATAAAGGGCACCGCACCACTGGGCATAAGCTTTCGTCGTGTTGTAACAAATCACGAAATGAGCCGTTTTATGAATCCTAAAATCGGCTGGCATTTCTTTTAACAGCTGGGCTGCCATCTCTCCCTGCGACACGGGATCCACCTGGACGTCCAGTTTCTTGCGGCTGGAAAGCTCTTCTGGCTGAATAATCCAGAGAGTGCCGTCCCGCGACAGGAACAACAATCCTCCGTCCTGGGCTTCCAGGACAACTTCCCCACTTAGGCCTCGGGATTTACCATCCCGCTTGAGTGTGATCTGTTCCGACGCAGCAAGCTGGCAAGGCCAGCAGCCAGCACCCACCAGGCAGGTCATAACCAGCAGCAGGCCGGCAGCTCGTACCAGGTGGCAACGCAGACCAGAACGCTTAAGCGACACTTGAATATCTCCCGCTACGCATGGCACGGTTCAGCAAGTCAACAGTCACCTCTCGCGTCGACGCGAGGGCGTGGTCAGCGGCTATCGCCACCGGAGGCCCCTTCGAGTGACCATTCTTCTGTAAAGCGAGCGACATAGTGCATGATACTTGCAGCACCATTAAAACCAATAACGCGTTCATTTAAATCCATCTGTCGAGAACGAACTCGCCCGGCATCCACGTCAAATTTAATGGTGCCATGCTGCAATCGCTGAATCAACTTGGAACGAATTTTTGGGTCTTTAACCGGTGTCAACACCTGGGTTCGAACCTGGATTGTCGCGACCCCGGACTGGATTTTCTGAAACGTGTAAAGTTGTCGAGTCTGGATTCGCTTATAACGTCCCTCGGCATCAGAAATCCGAAGTTCGTCCGAAACATACCATTTCTGTCCTACCTGGACAGGGCGGCCTGGCAAGGGAATCGCTAACTCACCGATTCCCGGGTTAAAGTTTGGCTGGGCACTCTCTCGCCCCAGCACGATCCCCTGGGGACTTAACGTAATCGTCGCCAATGAGGTACCGATCGTTGCTGCTACTTTCCGATAGAGCTCGGGAGGTTCTTCCTTGGAATCACTATCAAAACGCACCTCGGGGCGTCCTGACACTTTCTGCCACATTTTAGCCTTATCAATGTAATGGCCAAACGTGACATTGCCCTGCTTATCGACGGCGGTAACTTTCCACCGCCGCATCGATACACTGCGAGTTTCTACCGCCTCTGCCGTTCCCTCAATCTTGGTATCCATGGAAACCAGGTGCACGACTTTCGAGAGAATCTCTTCTCCGACCACGAAATCGTACTTGAGTTCAACTGCCAAACCCGTGAGAGGTCGTGAAGGTTTCTCCAACTGCACCGAGACTGGCAGTTGAGCACGTACCGAATGCGACCAGGAAACGGCAATCACCATGGCCGTAACAAAGAGACGGGCAGTGGCAACCCAGCATGATAAAGATTGATTCATTGTGCTTCCCTGCTTGATTTTCAAATGGGTGCGTTCTATCCCTGAACTCAAAACCCATGAGCGGCCGTCGATCTAACTCTTACGACCGCGAATAATTCCTCCCCAGCCAAGCTTCTCTCGCAACGTGGCATAATCATCATGCCCGGCAACCTTGATGGTCTTGAAGCAAGGTTCAGCCCGTTGCACTCGAATCCGATCGGCTGCGGTCAATGATCCCAACACAACGCCATCTACCACAACCGAAGTTCCTTCCCGTGGCTCATGAACCGCCATCTCGTAGGTACGCTGTGCCGTATCCACGACAGGTCGAACGGTGAGAGTATGCGGACTGATGGGAACAATAACAAAGGCCTGCATATCCTGTCGCAAGATCGGTCCACCCGCTGACAGGTTGTGAGCGGTGGAACCAACCGGCGTACTGATAATCAGACCGTCGCAACTATAGGTAGTTGCCCATTCTGAGTCAACGTAGAGATCAACGTCCAACAGGGAAAAGGGAGGGCCTCCCAGGACTGCAACTTCATTTAAACCCAACTGCGTTAAACGAGGTTGACCATCTCGTTCCACGGTACACTGGAACATCAAGTGCTCCACAATCTCGCATTCTCCATTGATCAACAACTGTAACGCGTCGTCTAAGTCAGCGGGTGAAATTGCTGCCAGAAAACCCAGCCTGCCTAAATTGACTCCCAGGACTGGCAATTGATCCATTTGCATCTGCCTGGCAGCCCGCAAGATTGCTCCGTCCCCCCCCAGGACAATGACGAGATCTGCCTCAACGCCCTGGAAGGAACGCTGCAAGGAAAAATCTTCCCAGAGAATATCCAGGTGCTTAGCCAGCACCGGCCGCAGGGCATCCAGCTGCTGGCAGACACGTTCGTCCGTTTCCGCACCTAGCAGAATGGCACGAGGGCGTACTCTTCCCTCCCTGACCCAGGCGGGTGTCTTTAACGATGCTGCTGTATCACGATTCATAACAGACAACGCCTAATTACTCGGTCAGCTTGGCATCAGAAAGTCTTCTACGTTCCGCCATTTCCTGGCATGCATGCATGATACCCTCATCATTCAGCCCCAGGTCGGCGAGCAATTCTTCACGATCACCATGCTCAACAAATTGATCCGGAATCCCCAGTCGCTTGACATATCTCGTATCGAGCTGCTCCTGGTTCGCAAGTTCCAGTACGGCACTACCGAACCCGCCCATCAGAGCCGCCTCTTCCACCGTAATGACGAAAGGTGCGGAGCGCAGAGCACGTCCAATCAGGTCCTGGTCCAGCGGCTTGGCAAACCGTGCGTTAATTACGCCCACGTCCATTCCTTGCGTACGCAACTGCTCACTGGCCGCGACGCATTGCGGCAACAGCGTCCCCAGGCAAAGAATCATTCCATCATCACCCCAGCGGAGGATCTCGGCCTCACCAATTCTCAAGGGAGCCTGGGGGCGTTCGATCTCCACCGCAGTAGTTTTTGGATAGCGAATACTACAAGGTTGCTCCGAACTCAAGGCAAGGTCAAGCATGGCTGGCAAATCTCGAGCATCCCCGGGGGCCATGACCACCATGTTCGGAAAAACTCTCATGTAAGCCAGGTCGTGCGTACCATGATGGGTCGGTCCATCCGGACCGGTAAGCCCCGCTCGATCAAGCATGAAAGTAACCGGCAAGCCCTGCAAGGCAACTTCCTGGAAAATCTGGTCGTAGCTGCGTTGCAGGAACGTGCTGTAAATATCAACGATGGGGCGCATGCCAGACTTGGCCATACCCGCTGCAAATGCAACCGCATGCGACTCACAAATCCCGGTGTCAAAGAAACGATCCGGGAACGAATCGCGAATCGACTCGAGCTTATTTCCCTGGCACATGGCAGCCGTCAGTACTGCCACGCGGCCGTCCTTCTCGATCTGCGAATAAATCGCCTCGCTGGCATAGTGCGTATACGTTTTACTCGAGGTCACAAGCTTGACATTGGCAACCCCGTTTTCATGCTCAAAGGCAGGAGGCGTGTGAAAGAAAGCTGGATCCTCTTCTGCCGGCTTAAAACCATGCCCTTTTTCAGTGACCACATGCAACAGCACAGGACCTTCCAGGTCCTTGACCATCTCCAGGTACTTGCGCAGCAACTGAATATTGTGTCCATCGATCGGCCCGATATATTTGAATCCCAGTTCTTCAAACAGCATGCCACCGTGCATGCCGGCCTTGACCGCCTCTTTCAGCTGCGCAAAGAATCGCTCTGCGGGATCACCGAACAGTGGCACCTTGTTTAATATCTTGCTGACATCACGTTTCAAACCCGTGTAAAGCGATCCCACACGCAACCGGTCCAGGTAAGAGCTGAGACCACCGACCCGTGGACAAATTGACATCTTGTTGTCATTGAGCACCACCAGCAGTTTCTTCTTTAACCCTCCCATGTTATTCATGGCTTCATAAACAATGCCGGAGGGAAAAGCACCATCACCGATCACAGCAACCGCTCGACGGTCCTCCTGGTCCATCAGGTCATCCGCCACTTTCATGCCAAACACGGTAGACAGACTGCAGCCTGCATGGCCGGTCATGAAGAGGTCGTATTCACTCTCCTTGGGGTTTGGGTATCCCATCAGCCCATTACGGGTCCGCATCGAAGCGAACTCGTGGTAACGGCCCGTGACAAGCTTGTGTGGATAGATCTGGTGGCCCGTATCCCAGATCAGCCGGTCCCTGCGAAAATCGAACACGCTATGCAGCCCCAGGCAAAGTTCAACAACACCGAGGTTGGAAGCAAAATGGGCTGTCCGCTGATTCAGTAGGGAACAGAGCGCATCACGAATCTCATCAGCCACCTGTTTTAGCTCAGCGACCGTCATCGCATGCAGGTCTGCGGCAGATTCGATACTGGATAACAACGGATGCATCTACCTAACTATTCCTTTCCAGCACGTAATGCGCCAACATCTTTAATCCCTGTGCCCGCTCTCCGAAGGGTTCCAAGGCCTCGCACGCTTCCTCGATCAAAAGCTTGGCCCTACGTTGACTTTCCTTCATCCCCAACAATCCGGGGAAGGTTAGTTTCTGGTGGTCATCGTCTTTCCCTGTTCGCTTTCCCAGGTTGTTTTCATCTCCACAGAGATCCAGCAGATCGTCTGTAATCTGGAAAGCCAACCCCAATTTTTCACCATACGTATCCAAACGCTGGTATTGTTCATCCGTTGCCCCACCCACCAGGGCGCCCAACCGCATGGAAACACGAAACATAGCCCCTGTCTTGCGTGCATGAATCGATTCCAACACTTCCAGGTCCGCAGGCAAGGATTCCGCTGCCAGGTCATCCGCCTGTCCGCCAACCAGGGCACAGGCTCCGGCAGCCTGGGCCAGTTCGCTGCAGCAGCGACCAATAATGGATGGCTCAGCACCACTTGCGGCCAGGACTTCAAATGCCTGGGCCAGCAGGGCATCGCCGGCCAGGATTGCCGTGGCTTCACCATACACGGTGTGGCAGGTCGGTTGACCGCGCCGCAAATCATCATCATCCATGGCAGGTAAGTCATCATGTATGAGAGAATAAGTGTGTATCATTTCGACAGCGCAAGCAGCGGACATGGAAGTATGCCCCGCCTCACCGCAGACCTCCGTGGCCATTAACACCAGCATCGGGCGCAACCGTTTCCCAGGAGCCATCACGATATGGCGAATCGCATCCTGTAACGAATTCGGACACCCATCACCGTAATGCGTCAAATCATCCAGCGCCCGATCGATCTGGTCGCCATATCTCCGCGCATACTCGGGAAATGTCGAGGTACTTGTTGGAAGCATGGGATCGTTTTACCACCCGGTCGTCATCCAGGACCGCTTCAAAAATTCCCGCAAAAATGGTTACGTGACCAGTTCCCGGGGTGCTGGCAACGCCCAGACCACCGGTTCCACGAAATCCATTCTAAAACAGGCTTCCGGAGACGTCTACATCTCCCTCATCTTCAGCGGAATCTTCCGTTTTCTCTGCCTGGGAAGACTTGGAGCCCGATCGTCGGCGACTTCGTGTCGTACGCTTCTCTTCCAACGTCAGGTCTCCCTCGTCGAACGATTCCGTCGTTGGATTCCCATCTTCATCCACCGCGGTCAGCAACTGGATCTTCCGATCCGCCACGGTGAGCGCCTGATGGCAAGCCTTGAGATTCTTGATTCCGGCCTCGTATAGCTCCAGGGATTCACTCAATCCCAACTGACCGGCCTCCAGGTCCTTAACGATTTGTTCCAGTTGCTGCAGGGACTCCTCAAACGATACCTGCTTGCTGGCTGACTTGCCTGTTTTTTTCTTCGCCACTTGACCATTTACTCCTTCCAGGATTGCTCTCAAGACTCGTCTAACTTGGTTTCTTCCACGCGACTGATTACCGATCCCTTGGCCAGCCGAGTATTAATTAATTGCCCGGCCTCCAGCGACGTGGCATCCGTAACAACGTCCCCAACCGGCGCCCTTCTCGTTACGCTATACCCCCGTGACAACACTCCCAGTGGACTCAAGGATTCCAACTGCGCGGACACGCCTCGCAGTTTATCTTGACAACGCGTCCAGCAATCTGACAGTGCACGTGCACCACGCCGCTCCAGGTCATCTAACTGCTGACTCAACAATTCCAATCGCTCACCGGGTCGCCTGAGGACACGACGTTCCGACAATGCTAACAGACGATCCCTTGAAGCTGACAGATGATGCTTGAGCGCATGAGACATGCGCTGCAGATCCGTCGCCAACTTTGCCTTGATCTCTGCAGCTGCTGGTACGATACGCTCTGCAGCCTCGGTAGGAGTCAATGCTCGCAAATCAGCGACCAGGTCACAAAGCGTAACGTCAATCTCGTGACCAACGGCGGAAACCACGGGAAGCCGCGATGCAAACACAGCTCGGATGACCGGTTCTTCATTGAAACACCACAAGTCTTCCAGGCTGCCACCACCACGCGTCACAACCACCACGTCGGCAGCCGGTTGCACACGGTTAGCCATTTCAATGGCTGTCGCAATTTCCTGGCTCGCTCCTGCTCCCTGGACTCGGCAGGGTATCACCAGGACTTCGGCCAGGGGCCAGCGACGTCGCAAGACCTCATAGAAGTCACGGATCGCCGCTCCCGTAGGACTGGTCACCACGGCAATACGACCAGGACAGGAAGGGAGCGATTGCTTATGAGCAGCCTCAAACAAACCCTCGGCTTTCAGCTTGTCGTGCAAAGCGCGGAAAGCCTGCTGCAAGGCCCCCAGGCCCATGGGCTCAATCTTCCGCACAATCAATTGGTAACTACCACGCGGTGGATAGACATCAATCTGGCCATGACAAAGTACTTCCAGGCCATCATCCAAATCAAATGGAAGGCGACTGGCAACACCTTTCCAGATAACACCTCGCACCTGGGCATCGGCATCTTTCAGCGTGAAATAGACGTGTCCGGAACGCGGCCGGGCCAGGTCAGACAATTCGCCGCTGACCCAGATGGCCGGAAACTTAGTTTCCAACTGGTCCTTGATGCGACGGGTCAGTTCCGTGACCGACCAGACCTCCTGGGATGGGTCGCCCGCTTCTCCAGATTCCATGTTGACGTCTATCCCATTCATCGCGATTTCCCCTCGCCTTGATCAGTCGCCAGGGACAAAACTGGATAACAACATTCCAGAAAATCTACCAGACGTTGAGCTGTCTGGATATCCACCTGCTGCCGCGATCATGCCCCGGAACAGCCAACCACTACTAGGCCGCCTTGCGAAACATTTCAGAACGTGGCCGAAACGACTGCTGAAGTTTGCAGCGACCTCCCCGAGCTGCCCAGGCTTCAGCCTCCAGGGTGAGGTTATTAAGCAACACCTGCACCTGCTCGGCATAACATGCCAACTGGCTGCGATCCAATTTCTCGGGTATTCGGATGCGCGGACCAAAGATAGCACGAGCACGGCTAAACGGTCGCGGTATCGCAAACTGGTCCCACGCCTTGCGAATGCGCCAGGGACGATCATAGCCAAACCCCAGGCAAACCAGTGGCATCCCCAATTTTGCGGCCAGGTAAACCGGCCCCTGGGCCATTTCTCGACGTGGCCCCAACGGACCATCAGGAGTAATCCCCAGGTTCACCTTCCCTGGTTCTCGCAACATGCGCCGCAAAGCCGGCACGGCACCGCGACGCGAGGACCCACGAATTGCTGAAAATCCCAGGAACCTTCCAGCCTCATGAAGAAACTCGGCGTCCTGGTGCTGACTCAAAAGCATCGTGATATCGCAATGTCCACGCAGGGAAACCGGCAACAGGATATATTCATGCCAGAACAGGTAAATACATGGTTCAGCGTGACCTGGATGAGCCGGGTCCACCAGGGGATCATAGAAAGCGATCTGGGAATCCATGGTTCGCATCCAACCACGCATCAAGACCGAGGCCATCAAGCCACCCGTCTTTGCCAACCATTTACGATTTTTAAATATCCTGGCCATTATTTCACACTGCCATTATTCATGTCACGCCAAGGGCCATTCACCCTGAAACACCTCGGTAGCCGGCCCGGTCATGTAAACATGCTGATCTTCCTCTGCCCAATGCAACTGCAGGTCACCACCGATCAAGTGATTCAGGATTTCACGTTCTGTTTTCCCGGTTAAGACACCGGCCACGCATACGGCACAGGCGCCGGTACCGCAGGCCCACGTTTCTCCAGAACCGCGTTCCCAGGTGCGTTGCCTGACCTCGGTGCTGGAAAGCACCTCGACAAACTCGACGTTCACCCGGGCAGGGAACTGGGCTGCCTGCTCGATCTGGGGGCCCACCTGCAACACGAGTTCATCCGTCAATTGTTCAACAAAAACAACACAATGAGGATTTCCCATCGAAACGCAGGTCACCTCGAGATCATGTCCCGCCACGGACAATAATTGGTTTACAACAGGCGAGCCGGTCCAGGTTGTCGGGATCTCCTCACCGTCCAGGATCGGTTGCCCCATGTCTACTCGGACCTGTTCCACCCGTTCGTTTGCCACCACCAGCTGGACAGACAACACACCTGCCTCCGTTTCAATCCGCAACTGATCTCCCTGGCAATGGCCATGATCAAAAACATACTTGGCAACACAGCGAATACCATTCCCACACATTTCCGCTTCCGAACCATCCGCATTAAACATTTGCATACGTGCATCTGCACATTCCGAACGATGGATCAAAATCAGTCCATCAGCACCCACGCCAAAATGACGATGCGAAATTTCCCTGGCCAACCCGGGCAGGTCCGCGGGGACCGATTCTGTAAAACAGTCCAGGTAGACATAATCGTTTCCGGCGCCGTGCATCTTGGTAAATCGCATCTGGTTTTAAATCCTCGCTTCCTAAGCCGGGGGTCTTTATAAGGTGCCTATCCTTGAACGTCCAGCTGTTTTCCTGCATCCCGCACATGGCCTGGTGTCGATACAAGCATATCGTTCCCAGCCATCTTTTTAGGCTGCTGTTGCTGGGCGCCATTCGACGATCGCTGGCCCTGGCCCTCGGTAACATCCCGTCCCGACTGGAGCTCGGCAACCTGCTCGGATTCAGCTGACAATTGAAGCTGGTCGGCTTCCCGGATCTGCCTGGCCTGCTGCTCAGAATCTGGCGGCCCCAGTGCCCGCGGACCCTGCATGGCCGTATTAGCAGGCGCACTAATCCGTATGGGATCCACCATTAGTCACCACCTCCCGTCCGTGGCAAACGTTCAATCAACTCCACACGCGGACGATTCAAATCATCGAGAATATTCTGCATGGTTTCATCCAGTTCAGGGAACGCACTACCATTGATCTTGGGGTTATCCAGCGTACCAACCACCTGGATCTTAAGCAGGTTACGGCTGGCCTCTGCCAGCACGGAACTAATGATAGGAATACGCAAATCGTTGCGCCCCACCAGCGTGTAGAAACTCAGGTTGATCTTATTGTCGAAATCCAACCAGCCATTCCCTTCCAGGCTGATCGCATCTCCATTGAACTGGATTCGATCCATGTAAACACGATCTGACTGGATCCGGTAATTAATATCACTGGACGTAAAGGCCGTGGTATCTGGTGGCCGCACACTCACCAGGCTCAACAAGGCAACCATCAACGGCACTTCGTAGATATCGGCATTTCTTAACCGAATAGCACCTCGCCCCGTCCAGGTGTGAATTCCGGCAGTGGTTCCCTGCAACTGCAACGTGGCATCCGCCTTACCGGAAACCTTCGCATTCACACCTCGTTGGTTAAGAATATAGGCCAGGTCACCCTGTTGCAGCGCAGCCTGCAGGAGAAACTTTGCGTTGGCGCCGGTAATTAACTGTGCGTCAATTACGATACGCCCGCCCAGGGATTTAGCTGTCAGGTTGCGGGGCTTTTTTAACTTGTCCTGCTGCTGCGACCAGGCACCAAAGAGCACTTGTCGCGAGTCAATCCAAAATGGTCCTTGCAAATGGGTGAGTTGCTCCTTGCGAAAATACAACGAGTCCACATCCAGTTCTCCACGACTGCGGAAACCGTCCTGGTCATAGAGACCAAACATTCGTACTCCACCATGAATGTGATCCAGTTGCAACCCGCTCTGGATCGTCGCACCGGCAACCTCAACATTCATATCCCACTGGGCATTCAACTCCCGATCCTTTTCGGGGGCCTGGGCCATCTGCAACTGCCCCCGGAGCATCATCGGACCGGTAATGTCTAGCTTCTCGAGCGAACGACGCAGCGGCCCCGGCAAAGCTACCAGCAGCTCGTGGTCAGCCAATAGATGATCAACCGTCAGGTTGGTTAACTTCACATCCCAGGGGCTGTCCGCCGGAAAAAAACAAGTTCCATCAAGCTGGATCACGGATTTACCATGCCGGCCTCGCATCCCAGTTAAACCT
>Ga0315331_10003115_pt1 | contig 12495 bp, 9 predicted proteins | sample M160m34915metaG_FD_203456 | JGI IMG/M metagenome (GOLD analysis project Ga0315331, IMG submission 203456) | Ammonia-oxidizing marine archaeal communities from Monterey Bay, California, United States - M1 60m 34915 | ecosystem: Environmental > Aquatic > Marine > Intertidal zone | place: USA...
AAAAACCAACATTGCAAACCGTTAAGTCCGGCCGGCAAGCCAAATCCCAACATAAAAACTGGACGTTAAAACAACCTAACTAACTTTAAGGCACTCTATGACCTTGGTCAACTCATCCCCCGTCGTTCCCCGTGAACATGAAATCACCATTCGTGTCCGTTATCAGGAAACGGACGGGCAGGGTCGCGTCCATCACAGCAACTACCTCAATTACTTCGAGGTAGCCCGAGTCGAAATGCTTCGTGCATCGGGACTCTCCTACCGTGAGCTCGAAGCCGAGGGGATAATGCTGGTCGTGAAAAAGATCCAATGCAACTACCATCTCGGTGCAAAAGATGACGATGTCTTGCACGTAAAAACGACTGTGACGCGGGCAAAAGGGGTTAGAATTCACCACCGCTATGAAATCCGACTCGACGGCCAACTCGTCGCCGACGGTGAGACCGTAGTCGCCGCGATTAACCCAACCGGTAAAGTCGTCCGACTACCGACATGGCTACAGCTCGACAAATAGTCACGAACACCCGACATCGGCTCCACGCGGGCGGCCATTCATCCCGAACCTATCGCTCGGAGCTCCTAACCTTACGACGCTAACCGTTAAGTTCTCCATCCCCACTAACGCCGAACACTGGAGGCAGAACCGACACTCAGGAAGCTCAAAACTAGTGAGACTTTAGCCATTGTTGAAGCACTCGCTAAAATTTTGCCGAGAAATTGCCCCTGAAAGCCATTCAACGCGAGAATGATGACAAGCTTGGTAAGCTTTGCCGGCAAGCTTTAACGTCTTAACGGGATGCTCTCATCGGTCCGATTTAAAGCATTGTAAGAGATGCCGCGACGAGCGACCTATCCCGCATGGTCAATCAACGCGCTGAAGGCCCATCAGGAAGCACCTAGCTTTATGCAATTTCGACCCAACCATACGCATCTGTTGATGCTAGTCAGTTTGATTGTCGTTTCAATCAACTTGCCTTGCGCCTCATCAGCAGACGAGCGTGCCGACGTGACAGCGAACCGAAACTCGCCTTTGGTAAACGCCGTCCAAAATTGTAGAAACTCAGTCGTCAACTTACGAGGACGTAAAACCGTTCCCGTCGACCCCGCCAACGGGTCTTCCCAAGATACCAAGCAGGTAAACGGGATGGGTACTGGCGTTGTCATTGATTCACGCGGTTATGTGTTAACGAACTACCACGTTGTCGAAGGCGTCAAAACGATTGAGGTCACCACCGCTCAGCGAGAAAAAACAACTGCCACGCTTCTAGCTCACGATCCGGAAACCGATCTAGCCATCCTAAAAATCCAAACGAAGAATCCTCTTCCCCCCATCACGATCGGAAGCTCGTCAGATTTAATGTTGGCAGAGCAGGTCATCGCAGTCGGCAATGCTTACGGTTATGAACATACAGTAACGCTCGGAATCATCAGTTCCCTGCGAAGAACCGTCCAGGTAAATGATGATCAAATTTACCGTAATCTGATTCAGACGGACGCCGCGATCAACCCAGGAAACTCCGGTGGCCCGCTACTAAACATCAACGGCGACATGATTGGAATCAACGTTGCCGTACGCATCGGTGCACAGGGAATCGCATTTGCAATCCCGGTTAATGATGCCATCGACATCGCTGCTGAATTGATGAGTCAAATTGTGCCCGGTGATCTATATCACGGCATTTCGACTCAGACCGTTTACGAAAACAACTCACCAAGTCTAATCGTCAACGCGATCATCCCGAAAAGCCCTGCCGAAAAAGCAGGCCTGAAGAGCGGTGATACCATCACCAGAATTAACGGAGAAGAAGTCGCGCTGGAATTGGATTTTCAAACAGCGTTACTTTTTGCGGCCGAGGACAAGTCAGTCAAAGTTACTGCCGTTCAGGATGGTAAAACCAAGAACTTTATCGTCAGTCTTGAAAAATCAAACAAGTCATCTGCTCCCAATTCAATCGCCTGGCTCCCTTTGGGGTTAAAACTTGAACCGATTCCTGCTTCGCAGATGGTGGATCAGCATCCCAACTACAAACGTGGGCTCAAAGTCAAATCCATTCGCTCTGACAGCCCTGCCGAAGAAGAGGGAATCATGCCAGGTGACATTCTTGTTGCGATGCACGGCTGGAAAACAGAATCATTAGAAAATCTAGCATATGTCCTTCAACGACCTGATGTCGTTGAAAGAAAAGACTTTATGTTTTACATCATCCGAGATAAAGAACCGTTTTGGGGTCAGATGCGTGTGGCTACCCTGCCAACGCATTAGAGGAGGGCTGCTGCTGACACTCGCCCAGACGAGTTGACCTCCCCCTACGGTTTATCACCGGGAAACCGCCAGCCAACCCGAATGGCTGGCGGTTTCCTTTTATGAGGATCCAGAATTATCTAATTCGACGGCTAACCCAAACAGTTCCGAGAAGAGTGCTGGAATTTTAGCCCGATTCGAATTACGATGCACGCGCAGAAGCCTATCGATGTTTTGAACTGGGATTCCCTTCAGTTCCGAAATAGATTTGCGACCAGCGTCCCTCGATTTTCGAATTAGATTCTTGCTATGGAACATGAATTCCACCAATGGTTGCGAGACCACCCTTCAATCAACCGGCTTGACAAAAGCATCTTGGTTGGGATTGGAGACGACGGCGCTGTTCTGTCTTCAGCCAGCGCACACACCGTGGTAACAACGGATACCATCGCTGAAGGGACTCACTTTGATACGTCGATTCACTCACTTGAATTGATTGGGCGCAAGGCACTCGCGGTAAACCTAAGCGATATCGCTGCCATGGGTGCGTCCCCTAGCCACGCGGTGCTGACTCTTTTGCTTCCGCGTCATTTTTCACTCGCTGACACAAAACAGTTGTGTTCCGGAATATTTGAAATAGCGGCCAATTACGATGTGGCCATCGTTGGAGGAGACACCAATAAATGGGACGGAAAACTCGTGATTGGTGCGACCTTAATCGGATACCGCTCGCCCTCCACCACGGGGTGGCAAATTAACGGTGCCAAGCCAGGCGACAGGGTGGTCGTCTCCGGAAGTTTCGGAGGCAGCATCAAAGGCCATCATCTTACCTTTAAACCACGCATCCAATTAGCAAATTATCTCGCAGAGCATTATGAAATCCACGCTGCTACCGATGCCAGCGATTCACTGTCTCTAGACTTACAACTGCTCGCCCAAGCAAGTAATGTTGGCGTAGACATCGACGTGGATAAAATACCGATCTCGGACGCTTTAAAAACAGCAGAGACTCAAACCCAGCTTGACGGTGCGCTCTACGACGGCGAAGATTTTGAGCTTATACTGACCATGACTGCTGATGTTTTTGAACAAATAGACTCGGACACCAATGTTCCGTGTCAATTGACTAATATTGGCGAAATAACTCCAGTGACTCAGGGGCTACGGCTCTTGGACACGAACGGCACCTTCCACCCTCTGATTCCGCGCGGATACATCCACTAACGAACCAATGACTTCACCGACTCCCTCTCTCATTCTCAAATCCGACTCAGAGGCACGAACCCTACAAATTGGTCATGCGATCGGCGACGCGATGACCGCTGGAACCCTGATCGGTTTGAACGGCACACTCGGTGCTGGAAAAACACGCCTAACGCAAGGAATCGGTGAGCGGTTAGGAATCGAACACGGTCAAATTGTGAGTCCAACGTTCACAATCTGCGTTCCCCATGAAGGTCGAATTCCATTCCTTCATCTGGACGCTTATCGAATTCAGTCTCCCGAAGAGGTCGATGAACTGGGTCTCGATGAAATGCTCGAAAATGGCGTCTCTTTGATCGTTGAATGGGTTGATTTAATCAAGACCTTGCTGCCAGCTATCGATCTAGAAATCCAAATTGAGGCTCCAGCAGAAGATTCACGCAATCTCTTGTTCTACGGATTAACAGACAACGGTCAGCAAATGCTGAATGCTTTAAAACTGAAAAATCTCGAACAAAGTTAATTTCCTGGATATTGAGTGCAAAGTAGTTGAGATGGTCCCCCCCTGCAACTAGCCTAGGGGAACGGCTTCAATCGCCGGTCCCCTTTTCTCCGCACAGTCTGCTTACGGCCAAGTTCAGCCGTGTTTCGAAGAATGATTTACTATCCCAAATCAATCCTAACATTGGCGTTCCCAGCGGTCTTTGCATCGCTAGTTATAACGGGCAATTCAACGCTATTCTCGAAACAAGGAAATCCACCAATCTTTCAGGCCAACCTAACCGCCGTTGGCACTATTCCAAATCAACCTTCTCCGCCGAAAACAGGAACTCGTTCAAATTCAACGCGAGTTACAAATGACAATTCCCAAACTGTCTATGTTCCGCAGTGGTCAACTGAATATGACACTATCTCTGAAACCCGTTACTGCCGTGAACCTCGACAACGCACCTTACGGGTTTATGAAACTGTTTACGAAAACATACCGCAAATCCAAACCTATACCGTTCAAATTCCGCGCCAAAAAAGCCGAACGGTTACCGTAAATCGACAAGAAGAATACCAGACGGCTGTCCAAGAAAAATTCACGGTCATGGTTCCCAAACCGCAGCAACGGGTGGTTACTGTGGATCGCGAGGAACGCTACGAAGTACCAGTGGAAACCGCGTACACCGTAAACCAACCAGTGCAGCGGGAGGTTCAGGAGACGACCTACAAAACAGTAGCTGAAAAGGAACCCTATCAAGTTCGATACACCGTCCAAGTCCCAGTCGAACGAGTGCGCGTTATCACCGATTACCAAAAGACACCTGTGGAAGAAGTCATCCGCAAGCCTGTCGTTCGCATGCTTAAACAAGAACTAAAACGCCCCAAGGTAGATTACACGACTGAAGTCCGAACGCGGCAAGTTGAACAAACCTATATCCAATATGAGAAGCGCACTGTCCCTCGTGAAGTAACCCGGTATCGCATGGTAGAAAAATCGCGTCCGGTGACCCAGAAGTATTACGATTACGAAACGCTCACCAAGGCATTCCCTGTCAGCGAACAAAGTCAGAAAGCCGTCAACGCAGATATAACTCACCAATACAAAATCTCAACCCCGATCACACTCTCGGTAGATGAGACTTATTTTGTGAATGAACCGTATCAGGAAACCGTCACCAAAACGTTCCCAACTCAAATCCAAAAGCCACGCGAAGTCTCGAAAACGTTTGTGGTTAACCTTCCCTACACGCAACACGTTGCAAAATCTTACACCATCGACATCCCTGTTCAGATCATCAACACTGCTTACCGCTTCATTGACCAGCAGATACCGGTGACCAAATACCGTTGTGTAACACGCGATACTGGATGCTGGAAAACAGTCCCTTTGGCCAACACTAGCGGATACCCAAGTAATCCGATTACAAATCTCTCAACTTGGCCATCGGAAACTACGCTTTGCAACACAAAAGTCTGGTGCCCTCAAACGACAACCTACCAAGTGCCCTACACCGACTACGTTACGGTTCAGCGTAAAATCCCCTATCAATACAGCACTATTGTCCAGCGCAAAGAAACACGATCCAAAATGGTTCCAGTCACTCGGTTTCGACAGGAGCGTCGAACTGCAAAACTGGACGTCCTCGACTTCGTCCCCTCCACTCGCACAGAGTCCTTTACTGTTACGAAATACCGCTGGGTCGCCAAAACTAGAAAAGTCAACCGAAGCAGTGTAAAAACTGAGACGCGTAATAAAACGATTCCGTTTATTAAATACGAAACAGTTCAAACTCAAAAAGAAATAGAACAGGAGTACAGAAACCCCGTCGCGCTCGAACGGCAAATATCCGAGACCTATACCGTGAAAGAACCTTACACCGTTACGGAGTCAGTGGTTGTAACGGTGCCCGTTGAAAAAACCAGGATGGTGGAAGAACAATTCACCGTCCGAATCCCAAACGTCACGGAAGAAACGTACACAGTAGAAATTCCACAAATGGATTACCAGGAAATTCGCCAAACAAAATATATTGACGTCCCGAAACTACGACAAGAAAAATACACTGAACTGATACCGCAACTTAGAACTCGGACTGAATACCGAACAGTCGAACGAAAGGTTCCTGTTTTCACTACGAAAAAAATTGTTGAAATGGTACCGAGGATAAAAACAAGAACAACGTTCCGTACGGAAACCAAAATCGTCACTGATCAAGTCATCAAAACCTTTATGGTGATGGCACCTGAGGTTCGAACACGATCAGTCTATAAAACGAAATATCGCGATGTCCCACAATCGAGGACTGAGTTTTATTGGACCACTGAACCAGAAACTAGGAAAAAGGTGACTTGGGTTCGCAAATCCAAACAAATCCCCAGAGACCGCGTTGAGACTTATTGGGTCGATGTTCCCTATCAGGTCACGTGCGTTGTCCCTCGGCAGGTTTGCAAAATGGTTCCCATCGAAGTCGTTCAGGATTGCCAACCCGAAAACAAGTAGCGAGAAACTTTCAAAGTTCATCAGCAGTACCCAACAAACCGACGGCTTGGTAACTCCAGTTTTCATATCCTGAGGGGTTGCCTGACCAACCGACTCAGCTCAAGGCTGGGCAATCTTCGCTTGGATCAAATCGATCGAAAAGACGCACCAGTCCAAACAGGAGTAATGCCTCGACGGTTCCCATCATAAGCAAAAGTCCAGCGCAAAACAGGGCGACCGCCCAACCCGCCGATAAACCAAAACTGCTCACAATCAGAACTGAGAGTGTCGCCCAAAACAACAATGCACTCACCGCGACTGCGAATACAATTCCTTTACCCGTGAATGTCAACACGGTACGAATAAAGACGTCTAGGCCCTCCTGATTCCTCCGATACGGCGACAACAAGAAAATCAGATTCTCTCCAGTAAAGATAAGGAGATTAAATCCGACCAGAATCACGCCAGCTAAAACTGCCTGAGACCAAATTATCGAACTAAAAACCGTCGCGACAAATAACACTCCCGCCTGAAATCCCGTGGCCAAAATAACAGGTGTGGCTAACTGCCCAATTGCCAGCCAGATCGTCGCCACGGGCAGAGATTTGAGAACATCGAATCGATCTATGTCCCGACGGAAATCCAACACGAGGGCCGAGGGAAGCAGTAGGAATGAGTAAAATAACAATCCGCCAACAACGCTGACCAAAGTCACCTCTGGATTAGAGTCTAAAAACAAGGGACACCAGCACAAAACTGCTGGAATCCCAAGACTAATCGACAACGTCATTCGGTAATGATAGGCGCCTACTAATTGCCGCCACGCGACGGCACCCATCCCGTTCATACGCCATGGGACTCGTATTCCAGCGCTGCTCGCTGCCGAATGAGAAAGAGAACCGGTCGCTAGTGAACCCTTGCGTACCGCCAAACTCTCCTGCTGTCTCTTACGCAAGTGAGACCATTGGTCGAGTCGATAAACCAAAGCACCACTCGCAACTGTAATTAGGGTGATCTTTAAGAAGTTTCCAAGTCCAGCGACTGAAAATGCCTGCGTAAATATCGCTTCACTAAAACTCGCCATTACGCTTAACACACCGATGCCGATTTTAGAACTTACTATCGCATTCAGTTCCACTACAACGGATTTGAATAACAAAATGGAAGTCGGCAAATCCTGCGTCGCGCCCGAATTCATCACCATCAAAGTCCGATACCAAAGAATCGCAATCGGCCCCAGTAACATCACAAATACAGAACCGCGGCATAACCAACGCAACCTTGGACTAATTCCAGTAAAAACAAGCTCGAAACAAACTCGAAAAAATTCTATAAAAACCAATCCAAGAAACAGACTTATGAATCCGACAGGCCAAATTGGAAGATCCGGTAAAAGGATGATAGAGACAAACAACGCTTTCACAAACGTGCCCACTGCGAGTCCCGTCAATCGGTAGGAAACTAGCTGCTGCGGGGAAATTGGCGCGGCAAGTAAGATTTCTTTTTCAGCATCCGTCCACTCATGCGGTTCAAATGGTTTTCGCGTTACCGTTTTTAATACTTGCCAGAACACATATAAAGTTAACGCGACGGCCGACCATCGAACCATCGAATCGTGTTCGGCAGCTTTTCGAAACAGAATTCCAGCAACTGCCTGAGAGACCCAAATGATGCCAAGGACCGTCCCAACCAAAGTAATCAGGCGACGACGGGGTGACTGAAAACCTCCCAACCAACGTTTCAGTTTTCCCTGAAACCTAATCCATAACAGATGGTTAAGCACTTTTGGAAAGACTAACTCCATAGATCAACTCGCCGTATCTTATCTATTGTTGAGTAATGGAATCGGCGTTTTGAGAATGACGCTCAGCGGAACCAGTGGTGCCGTGAACCGTAGAGGCTAGATCCTGGCCAAGCTCTGTGAGCGACGAAAAGAACGCTGCTTCAAGTGTATTCGAATCGTTGTTTTCAGATTGAGCGAACCTCTGCCTAAACTCTTCATTACTGCCCCAAAATCGCCGTTCACCACAATCGAGAATTAGGATTTGACTGCAGATATCCTCCACCATCGCCAAAAGATGCGAACTAATGATGACAGCGCAACCTTGAGCAGCCCGCTCAACGATTGTGTCTTTTAAAACTCGTATTGCATGAGGATCCAATCCCGTCATCGGTTCATCCAGCAACAGTGCAGTTGGCGTCTGAAGGTACGCACAGCAAATTGCCAACTTCTGCCGCATACCCCGCGACAACGTTGACGCAGCAGAGTGCCGCTTTGACTCTAGTTCAAAGAGATCGAGTAGTTTTCTAATTTCATCAGCAGGCTTTTCAACACCATAAACACTTGCCTGAAATTTAAGATGTTGCTCAACACTTAGATCGCTGAATAATCGTGGGTCATCAGCGACGTAAGCGGTTCTCCGCTTTAGTTCAAGTGGCGCATCCGTAAGCGAGAAACCGTCGACCAAGAACTCGCCTGCTCCGCACGGAATTATTCCGCTCAAAGCACGCATAGTCGTTGTCTTTCCAGCGCCATTGCGCCCGATCAAGCCAAGAATTTCACCTGACTTAACCGCAAACGTTAGGTCATTGACCGCAAGCGTCGATCCATATGCTTTCGAAAAATTATTAATTTCAATCAAAACTCATGATCCTTGGACAGAATCCACCTCGCATAGCATCCCCTCTGGACAACTAATGAATCTTCAACCACAGTTGGATTGAGAACCAATTCGCAGGGCACACGAATAAAACGAATTTGTAGCCAACCGCATAACCTTTACTCACCAATACATCGTAGTTTAGCCCACGATTTATGTTTCAAGGTTGCTATCCGCAAAAGATGCCTTAAAGGCTTCGTAAGAAATCGCGCCGGCAGGGTTACCTAACGTCGCCGTCTCCGCAGACGCATTTAGAGTTCGCTCAGTAATCGTGCTCAATCGATTTCGGCCCAACTGTTTGGACTTGTATAACGCTCTATCAGCACGCTCATAAAGACTGGCAACGGTGTCGCCAGGAGCGACAACGGATAGTCCCATACTCATAGTGACCACCGTGGACTGTCCAAGTGAGTTAATACTGAAATCATACAACTCAATCGCACCACGAATCCTTTTACCAACCAACTCCGCTGTCTCCTCGGTCAACTCTTCGAGGATCAACACAAATTCATCACCACCTAAACGACCGACAAAGTCCTTGGGGCGAATGCACTCCTGAAGTGCCAGTGCGATGCTAGTCAAAACCTCATCACCGGCCTTATGGCCAAACGTATCGTTGATTCGTTTGAAGTGATCAATATCAATCAACATCAAGCCGAATGACATTCCCTTGTTGTCGTATCGCGAAATGCGGAATTGTAGGTTCTCGTCGACAGCCTTTCGGTTACCGACAGAACAAAGTGCGTCCGTCCTAGCCTCTCGACGAGTTCGGTCGATCTCTTGAGCTTGGTTTTCAAGCTTAAATCGCGAAACGATCAAATCGTTTTCCAAACGGCGATTGGATTGCACCACGCGGGTAATATTATCAACGAGCGTGGTCTGCAGAGAATCGTACTGAGAATCCTTATCGATGGTTTCAAGTTCTTTTTTCGCCGACTCTAACGCAACATTATGAATGTCGACATCCTCGTTGAGTTGGTGGGTACTATTCATCACCTCCAGCAACGCGGTCATCGTTGTTTCCCGATCTTTTTTGATTTTCCGGGGTTCGTTGCCCAGCGTATAGAGACGTCCAATCAAGAAGCCACTGATCAATCCAACGCCGACGCTGGTCAAAGACCATACGCCAACAAAGATTATCGATGACATTTCTTGAGGGAACATTGCTAATTTCCAAGGTTGTATCGGTTTGACTGTTTTGCGAACCAAGTGGGGAAGCAAATTGTCGGTGCAGAAATATAGACGCTAAAACGTCACTAAGAACGGGTTTTCTAGTTCTTTTTGTCTATATTCAGCTGAGCATTTCCAGTCATTATGATTGTAGTAATTTAGAGATTCACAAGTTAAAACGCGGATCTATAACTAAATCTACGTCATGAACTTTTGCGGGGGCGAGAAATTAGATCCGAGCCTTCGGTAAATCTCGTATCACAATCCCTACAAACGTAACGGACTCTACAAAACTCACTTTGGCGGTCGTGAACTAGTAAATCGGCCGCCGAGAACAGGTATCGGATTGAAAACATGAGTCTCAACTCGTGCATTTCGTTCAATCCTGCTCCCAAACGTCCAGAGGCTTCAGGCGCAAGCCCCTAATTGGTTCAATCGACAGTGGTTCGAGTCAAACGTCTTCAAACCGACTAACGAGATTTCCCAATCACCACGCATTTCAGAACCGCTTTACCGGCAACCGCATTTGATCTCGCGTACAACAAACCATTGGAAATGGCAGGCATCGATCGTGCCTCACCCGAAAACAGCTGGCCGGTGTAGATTCGATCAAACTTCTCACGATTCGCGTTTAAAACGTGCAAGCCGCCCTTGCAGTCGAGGACCAGCAAATGGTTACCAACTAAAAAGGTATGACCGACAGGAAAACCATCTTGTTCCCATAAAACTTTTCCGTCGGTAGGATCGAAGCATCGGAAAGAACCATTTCCGTAATCTTCTCGTCCCGCCGTCCCGAATAGAGCGTCTTGAAACTCAACCGGAGTCGAATACTGGCTGGAAAACGAATTGTCATTCTTCCAAACGGTTTCAATCATGTCTGAAGAAATACGATACCAGCGTGCCCCAACTCCGTACGCGGCACTTACAAAAATAAATGCTCCCTGTTTATTCTTTACAAGCAGAGGGATCGCTCCATTCACGGTCGGCCCAGATTTCCCGAACGGCGTCTTAAACAAAACGTTCCCCGTCAGTGAATCGATACCAACCAAATTCAACCGCGTAACAACCACAACAAAACGAGCGTTATCAAGGTCTACCTCGATCGGCGAGGAGTAGCTCGCATCATCGTCAAAAGTCCGCCACGCTTCTTTTCCCGTGTTCACGTCTAATGCGACAACCGAGGCATCCCGGCCCCCAACGTTGATTATCAGTAAACCATCGACCACGATTGGCGAAGATCCAACTCCAAAATATCCAGGTTGAGCACGATATTCCCTTAACAAATCTTTTTGCCACCTTAGTTCACCGCTCTCAATGTCGACGCAAAACAAATTCCCCTCAGTACCGAGAAGGAATATTTTTCCTTTAGAAACGACGGGGACACTTTTTGGCCCTAAATCTCCATCGACTCCACCAGTGTATCCGGCAGGTAATTCTCGTTGCCACAGTAACGCACCCGTATTTTTATTCAGTGCCTCTAGCAAATAACTCTTGCCCGGACGGTGAAAGATGTACAACTTATCGCCAACCACGACAGGCCCAGAGTTCCCTTGCCCAATTTCCCGACTCCATGCCGTTTGCAGCTTTTTTGAATCCCAATCACTGAAGAGCAAGGTGTCGGACACAACCCCATTCCGAGTTGGGCCATTGATTTGAGCCCAGTCGTCAGCAACAACACTGCCGCTGAATCCTGCAACCAAAAACCAAAATGCGGTTACGACCATTAGCGTTCCTGGTGAAAACTTTCGGAACACCATCGAAAAAAGGCAATCCAGCAGGTTCACAGGGAGCCGATCAAGATAAAAATATCGTGAGTTAGCTGTATTTTCCGAGTTCGCAGATCGAATCCTAATCATCAGTGACTCTTTTAGGTTTTGAGTGGTGGGCGGCAATTTCTGATTCAGTAGCGGTTGGCGGTCAACCTGTTGCTTCCTAGCCGTATCGGAGCATGGTTTTTAACTGAATTCCCCTGCCCTACGGTCGAACTCAAGCATATTAGCTGAGCCAACTAGGATCGTCGTTGGCTTAAATTACCAAAATCAGACTCGTTGCGGAACGTTGGCCTTCGGCAATTTAGCCCCGTCCACAACGCAATGACCGGCCTGCCGACAGAAGGATAAACGAAAGAGACAATAAGACCTTATGTTGCTCCACTAAAATCAAAGACTCGCTTAACATGCCATCGCTCCATTTAAGCCAACAATCTATATCCCGGTTGCAAGACGGTTTTAACGGCGAGGGTTAGCCCAAGC
>Ga0315331_10003120_pt1 | contig 12482 bp, 9 predicted proteins | sample M160m34915metaG_FD_203456 | JGI IMG/M metagenome (GOLD analysis project Ga0315331, IMG submission 203456) | Ammonia-oxidizing marine archaeal communities from Monterey Bay, California, United States - M1 60m 34915 | ecosystem: Environmental > Aquatic > Marine > Intertidal zone | place: USA...
CAGGTGAGTTTAAAGAATTTATTGGTGATGGAATGAAATTGGATCCGGTGATTCTTGATCGCCATAAATCAGAATCAGAAATGCTTCAGTTTTATATGGGAAAGAATACTCCGGACCGTCAGAAATTCATTATAGATAACCTTAAGGTTGAGATGGATTTACTTCATGAAGAAGAAGTTGCCTGAATGTAAATAATGCAGGTGAGTGAAATGGGGATAGGAGATTGTGCTATATGAACTTTAGATCACAGCAGGGTCTACTCCGATAGTTCCGATGAGGCTTTCAATGTAGGCTGGCTCTTTAGTCAATTCTAATTTTTCGGTGACTGTCTTTATAGCCTCTGTTACTTTTAAGCGGTCTTGTTGATCCTCGTAAATTGGATCTGAAGAAAATTTTTCTAGTGATCTTAATTGTTTTTCATAGAGTTCTTCATCGACTTGGCATTTGGCTTTTATTCTTTGCTGATACCATTCACTTTTCAATAGATTCTCAGGCTCGAAGAGGGAACGTAATTCATTGCTATTTATGTCATTTCCTTCATATTCTCCAAATGCCATAATGTGCAGGAGGGCCTTGAGTGGGGGGCAAGCATCATCAATGCTACTGTCTTCAAAATATAATTTTGCTATTTGTTTCTGAGTTTCAACGATATTATTCAAGCCTTCACTGAATGCTGCTTTGTCTTGTAGCTCTGGCCGGAGCATTTCTTCTGTAAAAATGCTCCCTGGATCAGCAAAGATACGCCCAAAGTATCGGTGAACAAACTTTTGAGTGATTCGGTACCCTAATCGGGAGGAATCCTTAAACCCTTCTAAATTTGCACATGACTCAAGTAACCCATCACGGATCATTATTTTTGGATCTCTTTCGGCAATGTGCATCCGTGACCAAACTTCTGGAACAATAAGACTAATGTCATGGTCCACGCGAAATTTAGGTCCAACATAACCAGCGGCACTAATGAAGTGCGGTTGACGAATTAGTAGAGCAGAAGTTAATGCGTTATTAAGATCGATTATTTGAGAGAGAGAATTAAAGGGCCCCTTCGTTAAGGCTCCTTCAGAGCCAGCGCCTGTCGTTGATGGCGATTTACCCGTTAGGCTGGCAATATAATCCATGAACAGTTCAGGTAGTTCTTGATAATGTAACGGGTTATATACTGCTAAGGCGCGAATCCCTAATTCTGGATTTGGTGGATTATGGCGTCGCCCTGGAAGGATTGCATTGACTGGTGTGGCCAGTGGTTTGTCATAAGCAATTTCCCTATAAAGGTGCATGCCTACCTTTGCCAAATGCTCAGATCGACCATTATGCAGATCTTCTCTATCCTGCAAGTATCGAGGATTTTGTGACGGTTTTCCGTCTACAATTCTTGGATGAGCAGTTGTAACAACAAATTCATTTTCCTTTTTTTTATGAGCTTTTTTTAGTGTGGTCTTCAAAGGCCTCGAATATTTCTCGAAGTGGATTGCGTCTTGCATTAGTTCATCAAGACCTTTCTGATCGATGGGCTCATAATTTGAGAAAAAGTTCCCTTTTTTTGCAAAGTCTTTTTCTGCCGCTTTATCATACCCTCTGTGAATTGCATCATCGGGCCTTTGGAAAAAACGATATTCACAATTTTCTATGAATTTATGAGATCCTTCTTTTAATTCAGGGTGAAGTCCATTTTTAAATTGAGTGTTGAGGGTAGCTGATACCGAAATATCATCTTCACGTTGCAACTTTTTAGCAGGAAGGAAATCTTTTCTGAGGCTGAAAATACGCCAGGATCCGTCCAATTCGTAGCCGACCCTTAGGTATCTCGTGATAACTTTTTCACCGTTGTATTTTAGTTCGTAACCAGACTTCCCATCAATGATGTCTTCAGTGAAGCGCTTACTCCATTCATCCCATTCTCCCCAATCTGGTTTATATAGCCTCTTAATGAGGAGGGCCATGCTGATTGCTGGTTTCGAAATTGAATCAATAAAATTATTGTGTTCCTTAGTGAAGTCCTCGGAAGGGGTAAGTAGTTTCAATACAGAACCCAATGAACGTTTTGTGCTGAGTATTGATCTGCTTGTTTTTTCTGTTTTCCTTGGATTAGGATAACGGTCCCAGTAATTTCTTTCGAGGATCTTACGAGCTTCATCCATGGTTTTGTTGAAATCAGGAATCACGATTGACCCCGCAGTCATTGCATCTGACAAGGGTTTTGAGATTTCAGATTTTCCTCCTCCCGAGACGGTGCAAGGTTTGTGACAAAATGTGCCTTCGGCTTGAGTGCCGACTAGGCGCCACCGTCGGCCAGCTGCGGGTCGATCCAATTCGATCTTATATCCTGATGGGTAAACGTAGGTTTTTTTCTGGTGGAGTTTAATAGTGGATTGTGACTCGTCTTTATTTTGCCAAGTAATTTCCTGATTTTCCTGATCTATTAGTGCGTTTTCAGGAAGATAGATAATATCATCATAGAAACTGTCGATGGCATATCCTTCGGGCTGTTCTACTGCAATTCCTGATAAGTTATCTAATGTTTTCTGATAAGTGTGTTCTTCTCCGGCTAATAATGGGTTCAAAGCGAAGTCTTCTCCATGATCAAATGATGGAAAAGCTATAGCGCCTCCAGCGTGTTCTTCTTCGCAGCCTCCAAGCAGATTGCAAGCATAGCTGATCTGTGATTTGACCTCTTTTTTGCAATAACCATAGTAATTGTCTGCTATCAGAGTGACTATGACTCCATTTTTATCTCTACAAGTAATTTTAAATGCTGATCCGTCATTGTAATACTCTGATTCATCTTCCCAGCACATGCGGTCCTTTTTTTGTCGCTCAGTTGCTTCAGATATGTGAGGCAGGCCTAATTCCTTTTTGGTGAGATGGATTAGGTGTGGCGCTAAAATGACGCAACCAGTGTGACCACTCCATCCATGAGAGTCTAGAGAGCTATCATTTTCTGGAAGAAACGGGTCCCCTGCATTACCAAAGATTGATTCAACAAAGTCTAAATTACTGACTAGGTTTCCAGGCGCAAAGAATCGAATTTCCATTGAGCTTCCATTTGAAATTCCGGGAATGTCTGGAAATACTGAGGGCCTTAGAAGTAAAGATAGGAATGCTTTAGTCGGCGACTTTTGAGTTGATGTGTAAGGGATCGTTAATAATTCCTCAGGGGGATTAAGGGCAGCAGACAGTAGTCTCGCGAAGGCTTTTTTGGGGACGGATTTTTTGTCTGCAGGAATAGGTAGTCCACCTTCTACTAGATGGAAAACACCTTGCGTTGTTCTTCTATCCTTGCTGGGATTGTGACAAACACCTTGAGCGACTCTGTATGAGGAAACGATATTGGATTCGAAGGAATCTTTTTCTGGCGGAATACTTAATAATCTTGCAATTCCATGTCTCTCGAGGGTGAGGGATCCTTCTGGTATGAGGGAACCAAGATCTTTCAGATCTTCGGAGCAATCATTTAAATATTTAAGGAGGAAATTGTTAATGCGTTCATCAGCGGGACATAAGTAATCAGAGAGTAGTCGAACCCTTTCTCGGAAATTTGCTAGTAGTGATCGTCCCATTTCGAGAAACGGGTAATCTCTTTCATCTCCGACGATATCAAATCCACGGGCAGATAATTTTAAGTTGATGTAGTCTTTGAGTGATTTTGTGGATGGATCATTAGAGCCATAAGTATTACCGAGACCGAGTTTTTCTTTGGCTTTTTTGGAGTCTAGCATTGAAATTAAGCGCTTAGCATTGGAATTAAGCAGATTCCATGCAAAAGCCAATAACTGATACGATTTTTGGATGTGAAAAGGATTTGAACTGTTGGTTTTAAGGCATTCCTTACCAATGAAGATGAACGGTATAGCGAAAAATGATTTTCCAGTCTTTGGAACTTTTAATCTGACAAAACAATATATTTATTAAGTTTATCGAGTTCCGATACTATATTTAATTTTTATGCCAAATGTTCTTCTTTCAGGTCGTGTAGCAGGTGAAAAAGATCCTTCACGCGAGCCGAGGGCCAAGTTGCTGTATCTTCTTTTCTCTTCGGGTTGGGACATAAGCAACTCGAATGGAGATCAACCTGTAACGTTATCAAATATTCAGGATCAAATCATCCGTTCTGATGCCTTTGTGTTTACGCCAGGCGCGACGCTGGAAGAACTTTTCAAGGCCGTTTCCATATTTGTTGGATACCAGACGATGGATGAAAAACTTGAAGAAAAAGGAACAGTAGTCCTTAACGGAGATGATTCATGGGATCCTTTTTTTAATGTTTTGAATCATTTGAGATCATTGGGAACTATTACGCAGGATTTCAGGGATTTCCTCCTCGCGGTAAATGAGCCGGAAAATGTTATAGAGGGTTTGAATAGGGTCCGTGAATTAGGTGTTCCCGATCCGGAAAGACATTCTGTTGCTGAAGATCATACAGATGAAATATATTCTTATGAAGCTCCTCCCTTAAAAGGACAGTTAGGAAATGTTTGTGTGTTTTGTTCTGCTAGTATTAAGGACCAAAGTTATCTTGATGATGGTTATGAGCTTGGTCAGCAAATGGCAGAATCAGGTTATGGTTGTGTTTCAGGTGCGGGCAGGACCGGAGTGATGGGAGCAGTGGTTCGTGGAGCAGTGGATGCTAAGGGCTGGACCGGAGGATCAAATGTTCCGCACATTATTAGGCTTGAAGGTCTTCCTGATGGATTGTCGAGTTTTTGGCTTAGGTCTGACATTTATACCCGCATGGAAGTGATGATTGAGAGATCAGATGCATTTGTCATTTTCCCGGGTGGTGCAGGGACAGTTCAGGAATTGTTAGCTTTGTTACTATTAAAGGAATCTGATGATCCCTTGATGCAGGGGAAACCTATAATTTTATTTGATAGGATAGATGGTTCCGGAGTCCATTTTTGGGATCCGTTAATCAAATTATTAGCAAATACGCAATGCTCTTCATATTTTCGAACCGTTAATGAATTGAATGAGATAATGACTGCTGTTCATGAAGAATTAAATCCTTAATTAAAAAGGTCCATACGAATGGAAAAAGAAATTAAAGAACGACTTCAACGACTTGCATGTGCTCTGATAGATCAGGAAGCAGCAAATATTTTAGTGGAGCCACAAGTTGGGTCTGAAGGGTTTTGGTTTGGAGGTGGTAATGTAATTTGTGATTCTGATGGTACTTTCTGGTTGTGTGGTCGTTATCGGAATCACGGTGATTCAAGGACCGGGGTAGGTGCTGGTGAGCGTGGTCTTGAGTTAGCCATTTTTTCATCTGATTCAGTTCTGGGCCCATGGGAGAAAAAGAAATCATTTACCAAAAAAGAATTACAAAATGGAAATGATGAAGTTGTTTCAATTGAGGGCGCTGCACTACTTATGGGGCTTACAGGCGTTGAACTTTTTTTATCAACGGAAAAAGATAGATCGTATCCTTCAAATTTTATTGATTATCAGAAGAGTGGGACCGGAATATGGGACATTGATATAGTTGAATCTGATTCCATTATGGGTCTCGATCCGAGCACAGTTTATAATGTCATTCGTAGTGATGAATTAGGGGCTCTTCATGTGAAGGATCCAGTGCCATTTCAGATCCCAGGAGACAATGATCAGACAGGTGTATTCTTTTGTAGTCATCCATATACCTGGGCGAGTTCAAATACTGGTCTTGCAGTGAGGGGGTCCGGACAGGATCAATATAAAATTGAAAGCTTTAATGTATTGTCACGTGGAAATTCATGGGACGTCGCATGTACCCGAATCACTGACCGTTTAGCAGTACCTCCCTTAGGTGCTTTTTCAGGAATGGCCCCAATTTCTATATACTTTTATGATGGGGCCGAATGTTTGCGCTCCCTCGATGAGAGTGCCGTTGGTGTTTCTAGGTCACGTGGATTTTCTTGTGAGGAAATCGGAGGCATGGCAGCAGGATTTGATCAATCATTTCCGGAAATTCATCGAATTTCTTCTCATGAGCCTATGTTTGTATCGCCTCAAGGGACCGGTTGTAGCCGTTACGTTTCGACACTGATTAATCCGGAAGGGATTTTGGCTACTTGGCAACAGTCGCAAGAGAACCTTTCTCAGCCATTAGTTGGAAATTTCCTTACCAATCAGAAAATAGAGGAAATATTGTCTTAAGAAAATGGCTCTAACTCGGATTGACCTAGCGACGATCATCGCCATACTCAAGGGACCATGGAAAAAGTTATTATTATAGGAACTGGATGTGCCGGGTGGACGGCAGCAATTTATACAGGTAGAGCGAATTTATCTCCACTGGTTTTGGCAGGAGATCAGCTAGGGGGACAATTAACAACTACGACTGAGGTTGAAAATTATCCAGGTTTTCCGCAAGGGATCATGGGCCCAGAGCTCATGATGCATATGCAGGAACAAGCTACAAAGTTCGGAGCCAGAGTAGAATATAAAAAAGTAACTTCCGTAGAAAAAAATGGTTCGACTTTTAACGTGGCTTGTGGTGAAGAGCAGTACGAAGCTGAAACTGTCATTATTGCGACTGGAGCCGATCCGAGGCATCTTGGGCTCGATGGTGAAGAAAAACTGATCGGGCATGGACTCACTTCATGCGCGACGTGTGATGGGGCTTTTTACAGGGACGTTCCGGTCGCGGTAATAGGGGGTGGAGATTCGGCCTGCGAAGAAGCAACATTTCTTACAAAATTTGCTTCAAAGGTTTATTTGATTCATCGTCGGGATGAGTTGAGAGCCTCAAAAATTATGGCTGATCGAGCTCTAAGTAATGAAAAGATTGAGCTCGTTTGGGATAGTCAGGTAACTGAATATTTAACTGACGATGATGGAGAAATGCGGGCAGTTAAGGTTTTGAATTTGAAGACCAATGATGAAACAGAAATTGAATTAAAGTGTGTTTTTGTTGCCATTGGCCATGTTCCCAATGCTCAATTTCTTGAGGGGCTAGTTGAGACAGATGAGAACGGTTACATTGTCCAAGGGCCGAGCTGCACTAAGACAAATGTAGAAGGTCTTTTTGCGGCTGGAGACGTTGCTGATCATGTTTATAGGCAAGCGATAACTGCGGCGGGAGATGGTTGTAGAGCGGCTCTGGAAGCTGAACGATACTTGGCCGAGCATGAATAATAGTTAAAAGGTTCCAATTAATTAGTAGGCATATTCCAAATATGTAGGATTTTGTCTAAAATTAGGTCCTCTGATTAATAATTGATGCTTGACCATTGGATATAAATTTCTAGAGAATTATTGTTCCTCGTTGAGATACACTAATAACTAAGCATTTAACTAATAATGATAAAGAAATTCTCTGCTCTCCTTTCAATAATGATAATGATGTTAAGCTTTGTCTGTGCTGATCATCATGCCGGTTCTCCATTTAACGGTAAAGACCTCAAAGGTTGGTCCACTAAAAAGAAAGCAAAAGGTAAAGATGCTTGGGTAGTGGGTGTTCCCAGCAAGTCTAAGGAAAATCCAAAAACACTAGATGCTGGCAAGGGTAGCGGAGCTATGATTAATAAGGTTTCTGGTCATGGGCAGAGCTGGGATATTTATTCTGAGATGAAGTGGGGAGGTAAGTTTCGTATTGAGTTGGAAGTGATGGTTCCTAAAGGAGCGAATTCAGGGATTTATGTAATGGGTGAATATGAGGTTCAGGTCCTGGACAGCTATGGAAAGGCAAAGCTTGGAGGAGGCGATATGGGGGCTATTTATGGTGCTCAACCGCCGAAGGTAAACGCTTGTAAAAAACCTGGAGAGTGGCAGAAATACGTGATCGATTTCCAGGCTCCTGGTTATGACGGGGGAGGCAAAAAAACAAGTAATGCTAAGTTTATCAAGGTTGAGCTTAATGGCAAAATATTGCACGAAAATGTTGAAATGAAGGGGCCAACCCCAAGCGGTGTAACTGGAAAAGAAGCCGCAAAGGGGCCAATCATGTTTCAAGGTGACCACGGACCAGTCGCCTATAGGAATATAAAAATTAAATCGATCTAATCTAAATTTGAACTTTAATAATAATATTAATGGGAGACGTTATATAAATTCATAACTGAACAAACTATTGATCATACCTAATAAAACCAAACCTATGTCTAAACAATTGACTCGTCGTAAATTTATCAAGTCAGCGGCCGTAACCGGAGCCGCCTCGACCCTCGGCATGCCCGCAATCGTACGGGGCCAAAATCAAAACAGTAAGCTTCAAGTTGGCTTCGTGGCCACAGGCGGCAGGGCCGGAGCACATGTCGGATTTGCTTGGAATAATCGCAAAAAATACGGCTTAGAGTGCGTTGCATTTGCTGAGATTGACAAGAACAGCTGGAAAAATGTCCACAATAATAACGAATGGAAAGGTGCCAAGGGTTACACTGACTGGCGTGAAATGTTCCAGAACCATACGAAGGAGTTGGATGTCGTTTTTGTGGCCACTCCTGATCACACTCATTATGGTCCCTCAATGACCGCCATCAGTAACGGCATCCACTGTTACACTGAGAAGCCCTTGGCATGGTCAGTACGTGAGGCACAGAACCTCACTAAGGCATATGAGAAGAACAAGAGTGTTGTTACTCAGATGGGTAATCAGGGACACGCCGGCAACGGATGGCGTCTGGCTTACGAATTTGTGAAGGCTGGCGCTGTTGGGGAAATTAAGGAGTTCCACACATGGACTAACCGCCCAGTCTGGCCACAGGGTGGAGATAATCCGAAGAAGATTGATGAAGTTCCTGCCAATATTGACTGGGAATCATGGATCGGGCCCGCTCCAATGCGTCACTACACTAGGGGTGCCTATCCGTTCAAGTGGCGCGGTTTTGTGGACTTTGGTTCTGGTGCACTTGGCGATATGGCCTGCCACACTACCGATGGTATTTATTCCATCATGCGACCCGGTTATGCAGCTTCTGCAGAGCCTCTCATGATGACGGGTCCCTGCAAGGGACAGTTTCCTGCAGGAATGACTCTAAAAGTCGATTACCGTGCTACTAAGGAAACTCCCGCATTTACTACTTACTGGTATGAGGGAAAGAAAAAGGACGGTAAGGACAATATGCCAGAAACCCCTGAAGAGTTAAAATCCGAGGGCCGAAAATTGCCGCGCACAGGTAATCTTATCGTTGGCACCAAAGGAAAAATGTTGGTTACCGGTGACTACTGGAACAGTCCAAGGATTATTCCTGAAAGCCGTCAGAGAGAATTCGGCAAGCCTAAGCAACTCCTTGAACGCTCACCTGGACACCATGATGAGTTCATCATCGCTTGCCGAGGTGATAAGCCGAGAGAGTACAGCCAGTCGAACTTCAGCTACTCTGGGTTCATGACTGCAAATATACAGCTGGGTAATCTTTGTGCTCTTGCAGGTAAGAAAATCGAGCTCAATGAGGCTGGAGTAGTTACCAGCGATCCTGCAATCAACGAGTTGGCATGGCGTGTGCCGCGTAAGGGTTGGGACGCATTGAAAACAAATATATAGCCATTTTTCTTTATGAAAAAACCGGCGTGCGTTTAGGCTCGTGCCGGTTAAAACAAAAAACCCGGGTCAATATTGATCCGGGTTTTTTGTTTTGCGGCCCCTCTTTTCTTGAGTGAGGATTACCGCCCAGATCGTCTTAGCCAGGCTTCGCGGGCTCTTTTTAAGGCTTCTATTTCCTTTTTATTGATTTTAGGTGGGGTCGTTCTGGCATTAACGAATGGATTATTTGCTCCGAATTTTCTCCATGGCCCATATGGAATCTCATGCAATTCAGCAAATCGCCAATCACATTTATTATCTATTCCCGTTACTCCAAGAAAATCACGCACGGCAGGTGACAGATCAATCCCGGCTCTGTTATTTTTACGGTTTTTGGGTTGTGATCCTCCGAAAACATAGGCCCAGTCATCAGTTCCAAAAGGACCAACATCGGCCCATTGAGCACAACAGATTCTTCCTTTGTAATGGATAGCTATCCACCTTCCATTGCATACGCTCTGACCTTCTTTTTTAAATGTTCGACTGAACCAAGGGATTACACGTTTAGCGCTTTGTTTGGTTTTTTTGTAGTTAATCCGATCATTGTATGGCAGTGCAATATAAAATGGATTGAGTTTAGGAATGAATTTCTTAGGCCTATAATCTTTCGTCCGGTTAGCTGGATTAGGGTCATCATAGCCGCCATAGTTTTTCATCCACTCGGTGTCCCAGGAACTTGCAATATTGTGTCGTGGGTTATTGGCGGTCGCGCGTTCTCCTATCCAAAATATGGTAGAAGTGATATTTCTGTGCCATGGATATGGGGGAGATTTGGATCGAGATTGAGTGGGAGCGTAGGTGCGCGGTGTGTTTCCTTGACCTTTTGTTTTTTCTAAGACGAGGACTGATAGAAAAACTAGGGAAGTTATGAGAATTAACCGTCCTTGGATTTTCATGTGTGCAGAAATCTTTTTGCAGCTATGCGATTTGTGGAGCTAGTGGTTTTTCGGAACTTGCTCCAGGTGCTTTAAGTCCAGGATCCGGCTCTTGAGGACTCATCCCTAGTTTTTGTAACAACTTCATGTCCTGAACAGTTTGGGGATTGGTTGCCGTTAATAATTTATCTCCGTAGAATATTGAATTAGCTCCTGCAAAAAAACAGAGCGTTTGAGCTTCTTCACTTAATGCTGAACGGCCAGCCGATAATCTTATTTTAGCTTTAGGTACTGCAATTCGCGCACATGCAATGGTGCGAGCAACTGCAAACGTGTCCACAGGTTCGGCCCCTTCTAGAGGAGTTCCAGGCATTGGCATTAGCTTATTTATGGGGATGCTTTCTGGGGAAGGGTTGAAGTTTGATAATATTTCTAGCATTCTGAGTCTATCATCAACTGTTTCTCCTAGACCTAAGATTCCACCGCAACAAACAGACATTCCAGCATCTTGTACGTTACGAATGGTTTTCAATCGATCTTCAAAAGAGTGAGTTGTCACAATGTTAGGGTAGTGCTCTGGTGAAGTATCAATGTTGTGATTGTAAGCTGTTACTCCGGCTTCTTTTAGTTTTTTCGCTTCTTCTGGTCCCAATTCTCCAAGCGTTGTACAAACTTCCATTCCGAGCTCTGATACGTCCTTAATAATTTCAAGGACTTCATCAAAACGTTTGGTATTAGTTTTGACATTTTTCCAGGCAGCTCCCATACAGAATCTAGTCGATCCGTTTTCTTTGGCAGCTTTTGCACGATCCAATATATCGCATTTAGGCATTAATCTTCCAGCATCTACTCCACTTTTATAACGTGCACTTTGTGCACAGTAAGAACAGTCTTCGCTACAGCCTCCGGTCTTTATGGATAACAAAGTACATAGTTGTATTTCATTTTTAGGCCAGTTTAATTCATGAACGCTTCTTGACTTGGTAAGAAGATCAAAAAAAGGCAATTCGTAAAGTAATTTTAATTCTTGAAATTTCACTTAATTAAAAGAAATCGATGATATCTATTATTAGCAATTATTATAATTTGTGATCGTTTTTTAGGCACGCAATATTTTTACTTTTTCCTTTTGAATATTGATTTCGAATCGTTCCAGTAACCTGGCGGAACTACAGTTGGTTTTAGAGGGTTGCTGTAATCAGTTTTTCCGATAGCGGCACGCATAGTAACCCCTGTGGCTTTACGCCATTTTTTTGACATACTTTCTCCAGTGTTGCACCCATAACTAATGCACTTAGATTTTCGTAAAAATGAGGATCGATTGATTTCTGATAATGCTTCTTCGTGTAACCATACGGTGCTTACGCCTATTATTCTATTACTATAGTCGATTAAGAAAGCGTACTTGTTGGAATGCCCATAATATTCAAATCCAGCTATTTTTATTTGGGAACGGTCTTTTCCGTTGTTTATGTAGTTTATAATATCTTTGCCTTCGGTTATCCAAACTAAGCGTATCTTGTATTTATCCCTTACAGATTCGATCCAGGAAATCAGAGGTTTGCTGTCTTCATTTGAACGTGACTCATAACTTGGTTTATAGACTAACCATGTAATTTCACATTGATCACCATATTCATTTTGTAGTTCTTGAATCCGTGCGCGTGCGGGGCGAATGAAATTTCCCCACCAGCGGTCATGTTGATATTTTTCCTTTCTTAAGTTTTCCCATTTTCTTAGCGCGGTCCCTCCACTCACAATAATGAATTCGCCCGGACTCTTACGTGTTGTTACTTTAGATTTTTTGAGGTTGCGGCCGAATATCGCTGAAGATTTTTCTGTGCTAGATAAAAGAGCAACCAGAATCAAAGCTAAGGCTAAGATTATCTTATTATGATAAAACCAACTCATTGATGAGATAATATTCTTCTTTATCCTGATGAATTACAGATCTTCACCATTAACCAGATCTTCGTAAGTCTGTCTCTTTCTTATCAGTTTGTGAGTTCTGTCAGAAACTAGTACCTCTGCAGGCAATGTTCTGGAATTATAATTTGATGCCATTACAAATCCGTAAGCTCCAGAACTTAGCATTCCGATCATTTCAC
>Ga0315331_10003123_pt1 | contig 12479 bp, 12 predicted proteins | sample M160m34915metaG_FD_203456 | JGI IMG/M metagenome (GOLD analysis project Ga0315331, IMG submission 203456) | Ammonia-oxidizing marine archaeal communities from Monterey Bay, California, United States - M1 60m 34915 | ecosystem: Environmental > Aquatic > Marine > Intertidal zone | place: USA...
CGAGTCGCGATAGATCGCGTAGCCCGAAGCGCAGCTCACCAGTTGGCCGATCAAGCTCGGGGAGGTCAGGGCATCGAAGATCACCGGGACCTCGCAGGTGGCGACGCGCTTGCCGCCGAGGCGCTGGATCGCCCGCGCGGCGGCGCGGCGCCCGACCTGCGCTGCGTCCTCCAGCGAGGCGAGCGCGTGGCTAACGGTCATCCAATAGTCGCGTTGCATCCCGCCCTCGTCCCGCGCGAGGGGCTCGGAGAAGAGGGAGTGCGACGCGGTCTGGTACTGCCCGCAAAAGCCCGCTGTGTTGCCGTACGTGACGCGGCTCGAGTCCGAGCCGACCTGGCTTCCCTCGGAGTTGCAGATCCGCTCATCGAAGGCGCGAGCGGCGTCCTCTGCGCGGCGCGCATCGGCGATGCGCGCCTCGACGGGCGTGCCGTCGTCCGCAGGGTCGAACAGGTCCAGGTTGGGCCACTCCGTGGCGAACCCGGACTCGGGGAGGCCCGCGTGCGGATCGGGCGCGATCGCGCGCGCGAGCGAGACGGTCTCGTCCGCCATCCGGTCGACCGCGGCGCGGGAGAGGTCGGATGTCGAGGTGATCGCCGTCGCGAGCCCGGGGCCGGCCCCGCCGGTTTGGCGGAAGAGGACGCGGATCCCGAGGCCGCGCTCGTTGGACTGCTTGACGAAGTCGATCTCGTCGCCGCGGACGCGCGCCTCGCTCGATTGGGATTGCACGAGTACCGCGTCCGCAGCGTCGGCTCCGCTCGCGCGGACCCGCTCGAGCACGTGGGTCACGATGTCGACATCACCCGTTTCTGCGTCGCTCACTGGGTTCCTCCGACCGTTAGGCCATCGATTCGAATGGTGGGCATCCCTACGCCGACGGGTACGCCTTGTCCGTCCTTGCCGCAGGTCCCGACCCCCTTGTCGAGCGCGAGGTCGTGTCCGATTCGCGAAACCCGGGTGAGGACGTCGGGGCCGTTGCCAATTAGCGTGGCGCCCTTGACGGGGCGGCCGATCTTGCCGTCCTCGATCTCGTAGGCCTCGCTCGCGCTGAAGACAAATTTCCCGCTCGTAATGTCGACCTGGCCGCCCCCAAAAGAGACCGCGTAGAGCCCTTTGCGAACCGACTTGCGGATCTCCTCGGGGTCTTCTTCGCCGGCGAGCATGAACGTGTTCGTCATCCGCGGCATCGGGAGATGGGCGTAGCTCTCGCGCCGGCCATTCCCCGTCGGCGCGTGACCCATCAGGTTCGCGTTGAGGCGGTCATGCATATAACCCACGAGGACACCGTTCTCGATCAGGGTCGTTTGTTGCGTTGGCGTCCCCTCGTCATCGACGTTGAGCGAGCCGCGCCGACCGGGGAGGGTGCCGTCGTCGACCACGGTGACGCCTGGGCTCGCGACGCGTTCGCCGATCCGGTCGCTGAACGCGGACGTCTTCTTGCGGTTGAAGTCGCCCTCCAAACCGTGCCCGATCGCCTCGTGCAGCAGGATCCCCGGCCACCCGGGTCCGAGGACCACATCCATGGTGCCGGCGGGGCAGGCGACGGCGTCAAGGTTCACGAGCGCCGAACGAACCGCTTCGTCCACGAGCGGCTGCCACCGCTCAGGGGCGAGCAGCTCCTCGACCTCGAACCGCCCTCCGGTCCCCTCGTATCCGACCTCGCGCCGCTCGCCATCAGCGGTGATGACCTGGCAGTTCAGCCTCACGAGGGGGAGCACGTCTCCCGCGATTCGTCCGTCGCTCCCCACGACGAGTACGTGGCGGTGTTGGCAGAGGACGCTCGCCATGACCTGCGTGACGCGCGAGTCACGGGCGCGCGCGTAGCGGTCGATCTCGGAGAGCAGGCTGATCTTCTGTTCGACGGGGACCTCGGTGGGTGGGGTGGCCACCGGGTAGAGGTCGTGTGTCGAGGCGCGCTGACCGATCGCGACGGGTCGGGTGTCGCCTGTTGCCTGGGAGATCGCGCGCGCCGTCGTCGCCGCAGAAGCGAGGCTTTCGGTCGTGATCTCGTCGGAGTGGGCATACCCCTGTCGCTCGCCGCTCTGGGCTCGGACGCCGACCCCCTGTTCGATGTGACGGTCGCCGCTCTTGACGATGCCTTCTTCGAGCACCACCGCGTCCTGCGTCGAATACTCGAAGAACAGGTCGGCGTAGTCGATCTGTCGCGCGAGCGCGGTGTCGAGGCCCTCTCCGAGGCGCGTCTCGTCGAGGCCGAAACGGTCTCGGAAGAAGTCGAGGGCTCGGTCTGCGGTCGGTTGCTGTGACATTGTCAGATGCGTCCTCAAGTCTGGTCTCGCAAGCGCGAGGCTATCTCAGAATTTCGGTCAGCCGGGTGAGGGAGTCGAGTGGCCCGACATCGATGAACTCAAGCCCCGCGGCCGAGGCCGCCGTCCCATCGACCGCCGGTTGATCGCCGACGTACACGGCCTCGCTTGCGGAGGCGCCCAGCGTGGCGAGCGCGGGGTCGAAGACGCGGGGGTCGGGCTTCGCTCGATGGTGCGTTCCGGGCAGGATGGTGCACTCAAAAAACTGTTTTATTTCAAGGCTTTCGATAATTTCCGGGAGGCGGAGGTCGAAGTTCGAGACGATGCCCAATCCAAGTCCGGCGTCGGTGAGCGAACGGAGCGCCTCGGTGGTGCCGGGCCGGAGTTGCCAGTTCGCCGGGGCCGCGAAGTGGCGCCAGAGGCCCTCGAAGTAGGCGCCGAAGTCCGTGAAGCGAACGGTGCTGTCGGTGGCGAGGAGCGTTCGGCGGACTGTCTCCTGCCACCACGCTCGTTCTTGCGCTTCGATCTGCGCGCGCGTGTCCCGTTCGAAGCACATCGGCGGCATCGCAGGGAAGACCCGCCGGAAGGCGTCCTGCAGCCGCCAGGCGGGGAGCTCGACGCCGTGTTTACGAGCGATCGCGGAGTAGGCCTCGCCCACGCTCGACCGGGTTTCGATCAGCGTGCCAGCCGCGTCGAAGAGGACGGCTCGCGCCATCGCCTAACGAATCGCCGAGGCGATGAAGGTCGCGGGGAGTTCGCGTCCGCGGGAGGGGGCCTCAGAGACCTCGGCGCGCACGTTCCGAAGTCCCGCGGCCTCGAGCCAACCGCAGACCTCGTCCAGCGAGAAGCCCTGCCACTGGATGCCGAGCTCATGACGCATCCAGGATTCGCTGTGTTGGACGAAGTCGACGACGATGATCTGACCGTTGGGCTTCACGGCGCGCGCCATCTCGCGGACGGCATCCCCAGGTCGCGGGAGGTATTGGAGCACCCGGTGCGCCAGGGCGGCGTCGACCTCGCCGTCCTCGAGCGGGAGCGCGTGCGCGTCGCCTAGCCGCAACTCCACGTTCGACAGGTTGGCTTCATCGAGCTTCGCGCGCGCCGCCGAGAGCATGCGGCGCGACCCGTCGACGCCGATTACGCGTAGCCCGAGCCGGCCGAGCTCTATTGCCAGGAGGCCGGTCCCTGTGCCGATGTCGGCCACGGTCTTGTCGGGATCGACGAGCTGCGAGATCGCTCTGGCGCGGACAGCGTCGTCGTCGAACACTTTTCGGAGCGCGTCCCACTCGGGCCCTACGGCGTCGAAGAAGCTGCGGGAGCGCTCTGCACGCGCCTCGATCACACGCTGCAGGGCGGCGTCATCGCGTTGCACGGTTGGGTCCTGAGCGAGGTTGCGGCGCACAAGGTCCCACGCGTCTCGCCAGGGCCCCGCAGGCGCCGTCGGGAAGCGATAGAAGACGTAGGTCCCGTCGCGCCGGTCGCGGAGAAGGCCGGCGTCCCGCAGGATCGCGAGGTGTCGTGAAACACGGGACTGCGCCATCCCGAGCACTTCCATCAGCTCCTGGACCATCAACTCCTCGGCCTGTAACAGCCGTAGGATTCGGATCCGGGTCGGGTCCGCAAAGGTCTTGAAGACCTTCTGGAGTTCGTCTGCTTCGCTCACTCTGGAGAGGCTAGCCCGACTCGAGGGGTTCGGGGCGGGTCGCTCGCGGCGGGGTTCAGCGGTAGGTCGGGCGGCCGAGCGTACCGGAGATCTCTAGCGTGGTCGTGCCTTGGCGGGCAAGTGGGATCTCGAGCTGTTGCAGGAAGGGCTGGATGACCGGACCGACGCGCTCGAGGGCCATCTCGAGGTCGAGGGGCTCGTCCCCGCGGCGCTCCGCTCTCGCGACGTTGCCCCGGATCGTGGCGTCGAGCAGCGGCCCCCGGACCGAGAGCTCTTCGATCACGGCGACGTGTTCACCGCCGAGCGCGATCGACGCTTTGATCTGGTCGAAGGGGAGGGCGAGAGGAAGGCCGGGTGCGGCCAAGTTGCCGTCCGTGAACTGGATGTCGACGGTGCCCTCCGGGTTGCCCTCTGCGTCGAGGGTGACGTCAATGTCGCCGGTGACGGTGCCCTCCATGTCGAGTCCCGGCACGAGGTTCTCGAGGGGCAGCACGTCGACGCGGACGGCCTCGAGGCGGGTCGATGCGCCGCCGCGCCGCCCGAGGCCGATCGAGCCTTGGAGTCCGCCGAGCGGGCCTCCGTCGATCTCGATGAAGACGCGGGGGCGTCCGGTCAGCCAGCTGAGCGTCCAGCTGGGTCGGATGAAGAGCGCTGACAGCACGAAGGGCTCTTCGTTGGGCAGGCGAATCCGGGCGCCCCTGGCTTGGATACCCACCCCGCCCCAGGAAAGCGTCGGGCCGATCTCTTCGATTTCGAGATGGACGCCGGCCCATGCCTCGGCGCGGTCGGAAATTGCCGCCGCCAGCCGATCGTACGGGAAGGAGAGGAGCACGAAGGCTCCGATCAAGCTGATGATTCCGACCGGGATTGCGACGAGTCGTAGGAGGCGCATGGGGCAGGGCGACGCGCGATCAGATCGGCTGGAAGGAAGACACGGAGAACGTGACGTCGAGGAGGGCAGACTTATCGGTCCGGTTCTTGAGCCGAAGACTCTTGATGCTCAGCAGCTGCTTCGAGCCCTCGATCTGGCTTAGATAGTTGACCGTCTGAGTGAGTGTGACGCTCTTCAACTCGACCTCGACTTTGGTCTCGCGGTAGCGCTCGTTCGCCTGAGCCTGCCGTTCCTCCATCGACTCGATCTTGACGCCTGAACTCTTCGCGAGGGCTTCGAGGAGCGTGAGGACGTTGCGGTTTTGCCCGCTGTTGCGGATTCGATCTTCGACCACACCGAGTTGCTGCGTCACTTCATCGTGCTCACGCCGCAGGCGCTTCATCATCATGAGCTCTTGTTCCGCCTGCTGTACGCCCGAAGTCGCGCTGCTCGAATAGGCGAGCAGCGGGTCCACGATCCCCAGGAAGAGCACCACGGCGAGGGTGGTGGCGCCGGCCGCGGCCACGAGCACCTGCTCGCGCTGCGAGAGGCTGCTCCAGGCGTTCATCGCTCGCTCGAGCCAATCGTTCACGATGTCTCCTCGCTCGCGCCGGTCAGCGTGATCGCGAGTGTGAAGGTCTTGCCCCCGCCGCGGTCCGTTTCTATGGACCCTTTGACCTCTGCGCGCTGGAATGGCGGCGCGGCGGCGATCACCTTTGTGAGGCGCTCGGACGCCTCGAACGTGCTCGCCGAGACCTTGATGCGGATGACGCGCCCCGTGATGTTGACCTCTTCGAACCGGACGTCGAGGTCCTTGGGGATCCGGGAGGACAGCTCGCCCAGCAGGTCGAGCGCGGAGTGGTTGCCCCCGTAGACGCCAAGGAAGTCTGCGAGCTCACGCGATTCGTCGATACGCTCGGCCAACGCGCGTGTTGGGTTCGTCGGGAGGGGCTCGTCCGGGAGGGCGTCGCTATAGAGGCGAACCGCCTCGCTCTGAGTGGCCTCTGCGCGGTTCGCGTCGAGGACCATCGATGTGCCGGCCCAAGCGACTGCCAACGCGGCAGTGCCGCCTGCAAGGAAGGCCGTGGGACGGAGGTCCTTGCCGAGGAAGCTGCGAAGGTCCGTCTTGTAGCTGAACTCCTCTTGCCGGAAGTTCAGGTTCGTGGTCGCGCGCGAGGTCCCCCGGAGCGCGAGCGCGAGGGCGGGACCAAAGAGCGCGGGGTCTCCTCCTGCGAGCAGCGCAGCGCCTTCACCGTCGGGGGGGACGCTCGGCCGAGCTGCAGCGACGCCGGTCCGCTCGCTCAGGTATTCGTCGAGGCGGTGGAGCTTGGCGCTCCCGCCCAGCAGGACGAAGCCGCCGACGCGTTGCGTGGTGGGTCCACCGAGCACCCCGTCTACGCCTGCGAGCGTGCGCGCGGCCTCTCGCGCGATGCGGTCGAGGATCTCGAGCGCGCGCGGGGAGCGGCTCGAGAAATCGTCTGAGAACACGCCGTCTTCGCACTTGATGCGCTCGGCTTCATCAAAGCTCGTTCCGAGGTCGTCGGCCATTGCCTGCGTGATGTTTTGACCGCCGAGTCCGATGGTGTGAGCCGCGAGCGGCTTCCCGTCGCGAACGACACAGAACCGTGTGCGAAGGTGACCGATGTCGGCGATGAGGCGCGCGCCATCCCAGCCGAGCGTCGTCGCTAGGTTCGCGAGCGCGACCCCGTCGGCTTCCAGGACCCGCGGTTCGCACCCTGCGGCCTCGAGTTCTGCGAGTCGTTCTGCAACCACGGTTCGCGGGGCGATGCAGACCGCGAGCTCGGCCCGGTCGCGCTCGCTCTCGAGCAATTCCCAGTCAGCGATCACGTCTGCCAGCTCGAAGGGGGTCTCGCCCTCGACCTCGAAGGGCACGGCCGCCTGGAGCCGCTTTCGATCGCGGAAGGGGAACTGCATCCGTCGTACGGACATGCGATCGCCCGGCAGCGCCGTAATGACGCGATCCGTCGGCAGTTCGAAGCTCCTGAAGAACTGCGGGAGTACATCCGCGAGCGCAGTCTCGGGAGTCGGGCGCGACTGGATTCGCATCTGCACCGCTTCCACTTCGCGGAATTGGCGCAGCTCCACCGCTTTGATGGTGTGCGAGCCGACATCGAGCCCGAGCACGCTGGTCATGAACGGCACGTCATTGCTCCCTTTGCGTCATAGCCGCCGCCAGTCGAGGATAAGCGGTCTGGGGGCTCCGCTCATATCCAGAGTGGCTCGGATGGTGCGGGAGATATTCCCCGCACTTGCTGTCGCGGTGATAGTGAAGATCCGCGCCCCCTCTCCGAGACCTGGAGGCGGAAAGATCGACCCGTCCACGATTTCACCCACCAGGACACATCGGTCGTTCGAAGCGCTTTCTTGGCACAAGACTTCGCCGTCGTCCCGCGCCCGCAAGATACGCCGAACGGTGTCCTCGTTGGCGAGTTGTCGGCTCCCTTGGTTCCCGTGGTACACGGTCGCGAGCACGTGCGCGGGTGCGGTGTTGAGGTTGACCCCGGACCCGCCGGATCGCGGGTGGACCGTTATGTACGGGCGCAAGCCTTCGACCAGCGTCGTGTCGAACCCCTCGACTCGGCCGAGTTCATCCACCGTGCGCAGCGGTTCATTGGCTGGGAGATAGGGCGGGTCCTGACGTTCGTACCAGCCTGCTTCATCGCCGCCGCGGATACGCTCTTCGTCCTCGTCGACGTATTCGACCAGATTGTGCGCGAGCTCTCGAGGCTCCCAGAATCGATCACCGGGTGGGAGGGGCAGCTCGTCGATCACCTTGGACAGGAAGTCGACCAGGAACTCGATCGTTTCGTCACCGGGAGCGTCCGTGACGGCGCGGGCGCCGAGTACAGCGTTCAGGTTGAGTCGGGCGCCGGAGTCCTCGACCGCGATCTGGAGCGTCTCGCCAGTGTCGAGCTCGATCATGCTGTCTTCGAGCTGGGCCCATGGCGACAGATAGCTATCTCCGGGCGGGAGCGGGTCGGTGGCTTCGTCTTCTTCGGCGTTGCCCTTGAGGATGACGAACGTCGCGATCTGAATGCCGCCTCGGGCTAGCGCCTCGGCCCGCGCCGCCGCGTCCCGATTCCCGGCGATCTGAGCGTCGAGTGTGGCGCGCCTGGCGAAGGTGATGACGGCGACCGAGAGCAACATGGTGATGACCAGGACGAGCGCGAGCACGACGCCTCGCTCTTCGCGGTCGTCTCGTGAGCTGCGTGCGGGCCTCTCGTGTGTCATCGACACAGCCCTAGGTTCAGCTTTGCGGAGGTCACTCCCATGCTCGCGGGCGGGACGCACTTTCCCCGCCGCTTGTCCCAGGCCGCGCGCTCAGCGGGTGAGAGCGAGTCCATGGTGGCTTTGGACTGGCGCTCGAGGCATTGGTCCCAGCTGACGCCCGAATCGCACCCTTCCTCGACGTCCTGCCAGACGACATCCAGCAAGTTCCCTTCCTCATCGACGGCTGCGCCCGGGGCGTTTGCGCCGCCGCCCAGCGCCTCGCTGCTGGAGACCGGTCGCTGAAACAAGACGACACGGCGACGGTACTCCTGGAATTCGGGTTCGTCCGCGAAGGGGTCCGCCTCGCCCTCGTCGATTGGGGGCAGGAAACCGAGGCGAATCTCGACGGCGAGCGGTAGCTGGTCGGAGTCGAGGAGCGTTGACGAATCCCACGTATCGAGCCAACTCCCTGTCTCGTCCATGAAGCGGAGGGAGAAAGCGCCGAGGCCCTCCGCGACGACGAGGGCGCCCGGTTCGTCACCGTTGGGGAATGCGTGGTATTCGGGGAGCCTTGGATGGACCAGGCGGACGAGGTCGTAGGTTTCGTCCACGTTGCCCTCGAGCCAATAGCTGTAGGTGGCCATCCCGGCGTTGCTCGCGCGCTCATCGGATCGGCCGCTCTCGGTGTGTGAGATGGTCGTGAACATGATTTGGTCGGCACCCAGTTGACCGCTTCGGTTCTCGCCGATGAAGACCCAGGGGTGTTCGAGCGGGTCATCTTCATCTTCCCAAGTTAGGAGATAAGCTCGCTCGAGGTCGCGCGCGACGCGGTCGAGGATCGCCGCGGCAACGCGGATTTCGCGAGTGGTCGCGGTCGCGCGGTCGCTGTTGCTCATGATCCCGATGTACATGTTCACGATCGTCGCCACGAGAAACCCCGTGATCCCGACGACGGCGAGGGTCTCGAGTAGCGTAAAACCGCGGCTCCTCTTGCGGATGTCCGTCATTGCACGAGGCCTCGAGCGGGATCGTCGAAGTCTTCCTGGGTGGGTCCGACGTCGTCCGAGTCGGAGTCGTCATTCGCGCCCGGGTTGGGGAGGTCGCGTGCCGGCGAGAGGGTATTGATTGTAGCGGTCTCCAGAATGAACGCGGTGCGAGAGGCGAGGGGGATGTCGTCGGGGCCGGGCTCTTCGAACTCATCGAAGAGGAAGACGTCAATCTGGACACGTTGCATCGTGAGGTCTTCTGGGCTGCCACCGACCGCGTTGGACCGGCGAGGCGGCGTGCGGAGGTTGGGGTTGCGTGCGGTCAGCGCCGTGGTGGGGTCGTAGGGGAGGACCTCTGCCACGACCTCGTACTCGAAGCGTCCATCGTCATCGGTGTCGCCGATCGCGTTGGGGTCGATCTCGATGGGCAGCGATAGCAGCATCTGCATTTCGACCTCAGCGAGCGCTTCGTCCGCGACGAGCGAAGCCGCCATCCGTCGCTGTGCGTTGCCCTCTGCGGCGATCCCGTGGAACGTCGCGGTCGACAACACGAGGAAGACGATGCCAACGATCGCGACGGCGCCGACGACTTCGATCAGCGTAAAGCCCGTCGGTCGCACCTCAGCCTTCCTCATTGAAGATCCTGACCGCATCGAGGAGAGGGCTGACCTCGAGAATGAGGCCGGGCTCTTCGCCGGCGGCTCGCACGACGATCCTGGCGGCGTCGGAGCTTCCGTCGCCCTGGAAGACGACCTGAAATTCACCGGACTCATACCAGCCGTCGTCGACCTCGACGCCCGCGAAGTCGAGGCTCTCATCGAGCCACGTCAGTCGTCCCTCTGTCCCGGGGATGACGCGGTAGGAGGGCGTTTCGGCCTGTGGAGGAGACATCGCGATGGGGCCGCGCGGGTCGTTGGTCGGGACCCCCCGAGAGGGGTCTTCGTCCTGGTCGGTGGCGAACCACTCGAGCTGGTACCAGCCCTCGTCGATCTCGACGAGTACGCGATGCGGCTTGCCGGTCATGACCGCGCGCTGGCGGGCGAACTCCAAGTGGGCACCGAACTCCCTCGCGCCGGCGCGCAGGATCGCGCCCTGCGTGACCCCGATCGAGGGCACGACGAAATAGAGCATCATCCCCATGATGGCCACGACTGCTACGAGCTCGAGCAGGGTGAACCCACGAATGCGGGGGCGGCGTGCGCGTTGGTGCGATCGCGGTTCCACGGAGTTCGAGGCGGCTAACCGCCGCCGACCTCGATGTGCCAGTTGGCGATGTCGGAGTCGTTGCCTTCGCCACCGGCGTTGGCGTCTGCACCGAACGACCAGAGGTCGAAGCTGCGCGTGTTGTTGCTGCCTGGGCTGGCGTACTGGAACTCCTCCTGCCAAGCGTCCAAGAGCATGTCTCGCCGCGCGTAGCCTCCAGGAGACCAGCGTTTCGGCTCGGGGTCTCCGCTCGGCTTCTCGACCAGGGCGAAGAGGCCCTGTTCCGTCGAGGGATAGCGCGTGTTGTCGAGCCGGTACATCTCGAGCGCTTGCTCGAGTTGCTTGAGCTTCGCCGCCGTGGTGGTGACCCGCGCGCTGTCGATCCGCTGAGCGACCTGCGTGCCGACGAGGGTCATCAGAAGCCCGATGATGAGGACGACGGCCATCATCTCGAGCAGGGTGAACCCGCGGCGCCTGGCTTGATGTTGGAGTTGCATGGCGTTCCTTCCGGTTGAGCAAGCGCGTGCTCAGTTCAGAGAGCTCGTGAGTGCGAGCAGGGGTTGCAAGGTGGCGAGGATGATGACCAGGACGACGCCGACCATCACCAGGATGAGCAGCGGTTCGATGAGGGCCGTGAGGCGCGTGATCGTGTTCTCCACCTGTTCGTCATAGGTGTCCGCGACCTTGGCCAGCATGGATTCAAGCTCGCCGCTCTGCTCACCGACCTCGATCATCGTAGTGACCATCGTTGGGAAGTGTCCGCTTGCCCTCAGCGGTGTGGCGAGCGGCGCACCCTCCACGATCGCTGTTCGGGCGCTGTCGACGGCCTCCGCGATGACGGCGTTGTTGGCGACGAATCGAGCGATGTCGAGAGATTTGACGATGCCGACGCCGCTCGTGAGAAGGGTCGACAGCGTGCGGGTGAGGCGGGCGATCGCCAGCACGCGTACGAGTTTACCGACGATGGGGAGCTGTAGGCGGAGGCGGTCGTACAAGATGCCCCCGCGTTCGGTTTGGCGGAACGCGCGAAGCCCCACTAGACCGCCGACCGCGCTAAGCCCAAGGGCCCACCACCAGGTTCGAATGAAGTCGGAGAAACCGATGATGACGCGGGTGATTGTTGGCAGTTCCTGGTCCATAGAGGTCATCAGAGTCGTGATCTGGGGAAGCACAATCGTCACGAGCAGGCCGACGACCACGAACGAGAAGAGCAGCATGACCGCGGGGTAGAGCATGACGGAGAGGACTTTGTTCGAGAGACGGATCTGGTCTTCGAGGTAGTCGGCGATCCGGCCGAGGACAGGGCCCAGTGCGCCACTGGCCTCGCCGGCGCGGATCATGCTGATGTAGAGGTTGTCGAACTGCCGTGTCCCCGCGAGCGCGTCCGCGAGTGAGGAACCCTCATTAACGCGATCTCGAACCTGCGCGAGGACGCTTCGGAGTCGAGCGTGCTCGACCTGGTCGACGAGCGCGTTGAGCGACTCGACGAGGGGGATGCCGGCAGCGACGAGGGTCGAGAGCTGGCGTGTCGCGATGGCTCGCTCCATCGCGGGGATGGGCCTGAAGGCGAGCAGCGCGCTCAGGTCGATGCTGCGGCGATCTCCACTGGCTTGCCCGGAGTCGGCGGACGCGTCGGACGACTCCTGGATCTCGGTCAGGAACACACCCTGCGCCCGCATCTTGGTGCGTGCGGCCCGGGCGTTTTCGGCAGAGACGGCACCAGCGGCCTTCTTTCCGTCACTGCCCACGCCCTTGTACGCGTACATCGGCATCGGTCGGGTTCCCTGTTTAGTGGCGTCGCACCGCTCGGCGGCTTAGATCTGAGCGACGGCCCCTTCTTCCTCTGTGGCGCGGAGCACCTCGGCGATCGAAGTAACCCCGCTCAACACCTTTCGGGCGCCATCTGAGCGGAGCGTGCTCATCCCGTTCGACACTGCGTTGTGTTTGATGGTTTTGGCATCGATGCTGCCCGAGACCATGTTGCGGATCGAGTCGTCGACCAGCATGAGTTCGAAGATGCCGACGCGGCCGCGATAGCCAGAGTGGCTGCAGGTAGGGCAGCCCGCGGCGCGGTAGGTCGTGACCGGCTGCTCGAGCGGCGTTTCCACGCCGATCTCGGCGAGTTCGTCGTCTGTGGGCTGGTGGGGCTCACGACATTCGAGACACAAGACGCGGACCAGCCTCTGGGCGAGCACCCCGACGAGCGACGAGCCGACGAGGAACGGTTCGACGCCCATGTCGACGAGTCGGGTGATGGCGCTCGC
>Ga0315331_10003124_pt1 | contig 12478 bp, 12 predicted proteins | sample M160m34915metaG_FD_203456 | JGI IMG/M metagenome (GOLD analysis project Ga0315331, IMG submission 203456) | Ammonia-oxidizing marine archaeal communities from Monterey Bay, California, United States - M1 60m 34915 | ecosystem: Environmental > Aquatic > Marine > Intertidal zone | place: USA...
GCAAATGTCGCCTTCGCGCTCGCGCGGGCGGAACTACACGACCAGATCCATTCAGTTCTCCAAAAATACGCAGCCGACGAGAACTGCTGAAGCGGAGTAAATCATGCGAGTTGCAATGATCGGAACCGGCTATGTCGGCCTGGTATCCGGCGCCTGTTTTTCAGAATTCGGAACCGATGTCGTCTGTGTCGACAAGGATGCTGGCAAGATCGAACGCCTGCTTGAAGGCATCATGCCGATTTATGAGCCGGGTCTGGATACGCTTGTCGCGAAAAGCGCGGCCGCGGGCCGTCTGTCGTTCACGACGGATCTGAAGTCCGCGGTAAAAGGCGCCGATGCGGTGTTTATCGCTGTCGGCACGCCCACGACCGAAGGCGACGGCCATGCCGATCTGTCTTATGTCTATGCCGCGGCGGCCGAGATTGCCGAGGCGATCGACGATTATACGGTCGTCGTGACCAAATCGACCGTGCCGGTGGGGACAGGGCGCGAAGTGCACCGGATTGTCAGTGAGATTATTTCGGCCGACAAATTCGACGTTGCCTCAAACCCCGAATTCCTGCGCGAAGGATCGGCGATCGAGGATTTCATGCGTCCTGACCGTGTCGTTATCGGTACGGATTCGGACAAGGCCGCGGAAGTTCTGCGCCAGCTCTACCGCCCGCTTTTCCTAATGGAAACGCCGATTTTGTATACCAAGATCGAAACGTCGGAACTGATCAAATACGCCGCCAACACGTTTCTCGCGGCGAAGATCACGTTCATCAACGAGGTTGCCAATCTGTGTGAGAAGGTCGGCGCCAATGTCCAGGAAGTCGCCCGCGGCATCGGGCTCGACGGGCGGATTGGCGGCAAGTTTCTGCACGCAGGGCCGGGCTATGGCGGCTCATGCTTCCCGAAGGATACGCTGGCGCTTGTACAGACCGCGCGTGATCACGATGCGCCGCTTCATATCATCGAGGCGGTGGTCAAGGTGAACGAAGACCGCAAACGCCAGATGGCCGACAAGATCGTGTCAGCCTGCGGCGGGTCGGTTGACGGCAAGACCATCGCTGTGCTCGGCCTAACGTTCAAGCCCAATACCGACGATATGCGCGACAGCCCGAGCCTGGCGATTGTGCCGGCACTGCAGGAAGCCGGCGCCAAAATCCGCGCGTACGATCCACAGGGTATGACGGAAGCGGCAGAGATGATGCCGGGGATAGAACTCTGCGGCGACGCCTACGAGACCATGGAAGGCGCAGATGCTTTGGCGATCGTGACCGAGTGGAACGAATTCCGGATGCTCGACCTTGAACGCGTGAAAGGTCTTTTATCTGCACCGCTGATTGTCGATCTGCGTAACATTTACAAGCCCGACGAGATCATTCAAGCTGGCTTCGATTATTTCAGTGTTGGGCGCGACCCGGTCCTGGCGGCGAGCGCACAATGAGCAGGGGCGGTGCGCATACATTCAATCGGACGATCCTGCGGGAATACGACATCCGCGGCATCATCGACGAGACGCTGACGGCGGACGATGCCTATGCCATCGGATGTGCCTTCGGCACCGGCATTGTGCGCACGGGCGGCAAGACAGTGTGTGTCGGCTATGACGGCCGCCTCAGTTCGCCGGAAATGGAACAGGCAGTTGTTGACGGCCTGAACGATTGCGGGGTCGATGTAATCCGCATCGGCCTTGGTCCCACGCCGATGCTGTATTTCGCTGTAAACGTGCTGGATGCCGCCGGTGGTGTTATGGTTTCCGGCTCGCATAATCCCCCGGAATATAACGGTTTCAAGATGATGTCCGGACCGAAACCGTTTTACGGCGAAGACATTCGGGGCCTTGGCATGACCGCCGCGGCGGCGGATTACGAGACCGGCACCGGCAGCCACCGCCAGGAGCCGATGCTCGACCGTTATGTCGAACGTATCCTGCAGGATTATCAAAGCGGGCGGGACCTGAAGGTTGCCTGGGATGCGGGCAATGGATCGGCTGGCGAAGCGATGGTCAAGGTGGCCGCAGCGCTGCCCGGCGAACACATCCTGTTGAATGAAGTTATCGACGGCATGTTCCCGGCGCATCATCCGGATCCGACGGTCGTCGAAAACCTGCAACAGCTTCGTAACGTGGTTCTCAAGGAGAAGTGCGATCTCGGTATCGCTTTCGACGGTGACGGCGACCGTCTCGGCGTGATCGACGGCGACGGTGAAATTCTGTGGGGTGACCAGCTTATGGTTGTCTGGGCGGCCGACGTGCTGGCCGCCAATCCGGGTGCGACAATCATCGCCGATGTTAAGGCGAGCCAGGTTCTCTTCGACCAGATTGCGGACATGGGCGGCAAACCGCTGATGTGGCGCACGGGTCATTCCCTGATCAAGGCCAAGATGGCCGAAACCGGCGCATTGCTGTCCGGTGAGATGAGCGGACATATCTTCTTTGCCGACCGGTATTTCGGTTATGACGATGCACTTTATGCTGCGATCCGTCTGCTCGCCTGTCTGTCGCGGCGGGACGACAGCCTGTCCGATATCCGCCAGAGCCTGCCGCAGCCGCTGAATACGCCGGAGCTCCGGTTCCCGTGTTCGGAAGAACGCAAATTTGTGGTCGTGGACGAGGTCCGCGACCGGCTCGCGGCGGCGGGTGCAAACGTGTCCGATATTGACGGCGTGCGGGTGCTGACCGATGACGGTTGGTGGCTTTTACGGTCGTCGAATACTCAGGATGTACTCGTTGCGCGCTGTGAGGCCGCGACCGAGGAAGGCCTGCAGCGCCTGAAGGACGCACTTGCCGAACAGGTCCGGCTTAGCGGGATCGAGCCTCCCAGTTTCTGATCGCAACCGCTTTCAGGACTGGGGGCCCATCCAGATCACCATGCAGTCGATTTTGCGCCGCTTGAGCGCCCGGCATGAATTGCGTGCCTTGGATTCGGATGGCACCAGAAGCCGCGCCTTGTAAATCTGCAGACCGCGGCGGACTTTGCTTCTCTGGCGGACGATCTGGAATTTGTTGCCGAGCAGGCTGGGCACGGCACGCGCTGCCCGGGTCACCGCGAGATGGGCCGGCGCGTAGCGGTTATAGGCCCCGACCTGTATCGCCCAGGAGCGGATCCGCCCGGATGCTGGTAGCACCGCCGGCGGGCGTTTGGATGTGCGCCGAGCCACTTTTGCCGGTTTAACCTTGCCGACCGATTTGAACTTCGCGCGGACCGCAGAGGCCGGCAGATTGAATGGCTTGCCGGATGATGCAACGACGGTCTGGAGTGCTGCAAACCCGTTATCGAGCAGGGACGCCACGCGACGGTCGCGCGACTTCGACGTCTTGCCGCCGAAGACAACGGCGATCACACGTTTTCCATTGCGCCGAGCCGACGCGACGAGGTTGAAGCCGGATGCCCGGATATAACCCGTCTTGATGCCGTCCATGCCCTCATAGCGGGACATCAGCCGGTTATGCGACCGGTAGGTGCGGCCTTTGTAGGTGAATTTTTCGCGCGAAAAATGGCGGTACATTTTAGGATGGCCGTACAGCAGGGCCCGGGCAAGGATCGCCATATCCCTCGCGGTGCTGAACTGGCTGCGGTTCGGCAGCCCGGATGCATTCTTGAAGGTGGTATCCTTCATGCCCAATGCGCGGGCGCGCTTCGTCATCAGCCGGGCGAATTTTCGTTCGGTGCCGCCAATCGCTTCTGAGAGGACCGTCGCAACGTCATTTGCCGACTTGGTGACCAGCGCCTTGATGGCGTTTTCCACAGTGATGGTCTGACCGCGGCGCAGGCCCAGCTTCGACGGCGAGCGGCCTTCTGCAACGCGGGAAACAGGGAGTTTCTGCTTGAGCTTAAGCGTGCCTTTTTTTAGGGCTTCGAAGGTCATGAACAAGGTCATGATCTTGGTCAGGGATGCCGGGTAATTCTTGGTCTCGGCATTGACCGAATGCAGGATACGGCCGGTTTTTGCTTCCACCACGATGGATGCGTAACGCGCAGACGCCGGGTTTGCGTCGGACACAAAAACTGTAAATCCGATAGTCAGTGCGACGAGCAGCCGAAACAAGTATTCCCCCGTTTCCAGTCCGTTAAACGTGACCTGTCTGGCTGCCCCGACTGGTACCGCGGGAGAATCTGTAAAGAACCCGACCCCGGACTAGTAGCCTCTACGTAACGCTTTTGTGGGTTCGATTGACTGCCGAACCCGGTTATTCCATATCAATAACAACCTAACCAAACAGCCGAGTCCTGTCCAATATGAACTTTCGGTTTAAAGGTTTGGTTGACAAATGTTGAACACCATATCTAAGGCACTGATACACCGCCCAGGGATATAGAATGAAGTTGAAGCTGATATCGCTAATGACCGCCGTTTTCGTCCTCGGTGGCTGTGAATATGCGGGACCCGCGGGTGACCCACTATCGCGCAATGTCAGTTGGTTCGACTATGTCGGGGGTGAGAGCCTTAAGGCTGCTTGCGGACCCGGTGCGTCGACGCGGCTGCGATTCGTCTATAATGGCATCTACGATCAACAAATACGGTCCTATGACGTCCGCGCGCTGCGGCAGGGCCAGAGTGCCGCACTTTCGGCCTGGGCGCGCGGCGATGGCGATCTTACCAAAGGTGTCGTTCTCACCAACCTCCTGTCGCCCTGGCAGGGAACGCGTGTCGAATCGGTGATGAACGCCCAGGCGGTAAGCGATCTGCGCGCGGCACTGGTAAAAGACCGGTTCGCATCGTTCAAACCGGTGGGGCTGCGCCTGCCGTCGAACGAGTTTTACTGGGTCGCGGTGGGCTGCATTGACGGCCGGTTCCACGCCAATGCGTGGATGTACCCGTCTGACCGCTTCAAGAACCTGACTTTCCCCGGAATTCTGCTGGCAAACGACCGGACAGGCATTGAGTTCCGTAAATCCCGGCCCGTCAATCAGCGCGAGGACGACCCGACCCGGCATGAAGGCGATAGAAATCCATCCGATAGCACGTTCCAGATGCAACTGGGAGCGGACGGCTTTGTTGGGGCGAAGGGGTTGTTTTAATGATGAATTCCAACGCAAATTTGTTGCCGGACGGTGGTTGCGTTGCGCAACCCGGCGTGGTCCCATGCGGGCAGGCAATGATGAGCACGTTTGCACATATCGAACACCCGGTAGCGCCGGCGACGGCGGCTTTCCGCGTATGTATGGCTGAAGATGACGATGTCCCTGGCGATGGCGGCGACGGCGGTTCGGACACCGGCGTTGTCACCCAAACCAAGCCCAAAACCAAGACACCGGCGATGTACAAGGTCATCATGCTGAATGATGACTACACACCGATGGAGTTCGTCATCCTCGTGCTGGAACGTTTTTTCAGCAAAAACGAGGAAGAGGCTACGCATATTATGCTCCACGTTCACCAAAAAGGTGTCGGCGTCTGCGGCGTCTTTACCTACGAAGTTGCGGAGACGAAGGTTCAGCAAGTGATGGACCTCGCGAAGCAGCACCAGCATCCGTTGCAATGTACTCTTGAAAAGGCCTGACAGAATGCTTTCACGAAATCTCGAGAAAAGCCTGCACCGTGCACTTGCACAGGCAAATGACCGTAAACAAGAATACGCCACGCTCGAGCATCTGCTGATGGCGTTGACGGAGGACCAGGACGCCATTGCCGTTCTGAAGGCTTGCGGTGTCGATATCGAAAAACTCACCGCTGATCTGAAAGGGTATCTCGACGAGGAACTGTCGAACCTGGTGATCGAAGGCGATGACGATCCCCAACCGACCGCAAGCTTCCAGCGGGTCGTGCAACGCGCCGCCATCCACGTCCAGTCATCCGGCCGCCAGGAAGTGACCGGCGCGAACGTCCTGGTCGCGATGTTCTCCGAGCGCGAAAGCCACGCAGTGTATTTTCTGCAGGAACAGGACATGTCCCGCTTCGATGCCGTGAATTACATTAGCCACGGGATCGCCAAGGTGCCCGGCCGGTCCGAAAACCGCTCCGTCCGCGGTACCGACGAAGAAGGTAATGAGGAGGAAGAAGGCAAGAGCGCAGGCGAAGCGCTCGATACATATTGCGTCAACCTCAACCAGAAAGCGGCCGACGGCAAAATCGATCCGTTGATTGGCCGTCACGCCGAAATCGAACGCACCATCCAGGTATTGTGCCGCCGCACGAAGAACAACCCGCTTTATGTCGGCGATTCCGGTGTCGGTAAGACCGCCATCGCCGAAGGGCTCGCGAAGCGCATCTACGACGGTGAAGTGCCCGATGTGCTCCAGACGGCGACGATCTTTTCGCTCGATATGGGTGCGCTGTTGGCCGGCACGCGGTATCGCGGTGATTTTGAAGAACGTCTGAAAGCGGTCGTGTCCGAACTGGAACAGCACGATGACGCCGTTCTGTTTATTGATGAAATTCACACCGTTATCGGCGCCGGTGCCACCAGCGGCGGCTCGATGGATGCATCGAACCTACTGAAACCTGCGCTGCAGGGCGGCACGCTGAAATGCATCGGCTCGACCACCTATAAGGAATACCGGTCCTATTTCGAGAAGGACCGCGCCCTGGTCCGCCGCTTTCAGAAAATCGACGTGCCCGAGCCGAGCGTCGAAGACACGGTGAAAATCCTGCGCGGATTGAAGCCGTATTACGAAAAGCATCACCGTGTGCGTTACACAGCGGCCGCATTGCGGACGGCGGTGGAACTTGCCGCCAAGTATATCAATGACCGCAAGCTGCCCGACAAGGCAATCGATGTGATCGATGAAGTCGGCGCCGCGCAGATGCTTGTGCCCGAAAGCCGGCGCAAGAAGCTGATCACGGTCAAGGATGTCGAGGCTGTGGTCGCCAAGATCGCACGCATCCCGCCGAAAAGCGTCTCACGCTCCGACAAGGAATCCATGCAGACGCTGGATGCCGATCTGAAACGCGTGGTGTTCGGCCAAGACAGTGCCATCGATGCGCTGGCGTCGGCGATCAAGCTGGCCCGGGCTGGGCTGCGCGAACCCGATAAGCCGATCGGCAGCTACCTGTTCTCCGGCCCGACCGGCGTCGGTAAGACCGAGGTCGCCCGTCAGCTCGCCCATACGCTGGGTGTCGAGCTGACACGGTTCGATATGTCGGAATACATGGAACGCCATTCGGTCTCACGGCTGATCGGCGCACCGCCCGGCTATGTCGGGTTCGATCAGGGCGGTCTGCTGACCGATGCGGTCGACCAGCACCCGCATTCGGTGCTGTTGCTCGACGAGATCGAAAAAGCGCATCCCGATGTGTTCAACATCCTGCTGCAGATCATGGATCACGGCAGGCTGACCGACCACAACGGCAAAAGCATCGATTTCCGCAACGTGATCCTGATTATGACCACGAATGCGGGCGCGGCGGAGATGGCCAAGCCGGCGATCGGCTTCGAACGGTCGGAACGCATCGGTGAGGATGAAGAAGCGATCAAGCGCATGTTCACCCCTGAATTCCGCAACCGGCTGGATTCGATCATTCCGTTCTCCAGCCTGCCGAAGGAAGTGGTGCTGCTGGTCGTCGACAAGTTCATCATGCAGCTTGAAGCCCAGCTCGAAGATCGCAACGTGACGTTCGAACTGACGGACGATGCGCGCGAATGGCTGTGCCGCAAAGGCTACGACATCGCCTATGGCGCGCGGCCATTGTCGCGGGTTATCCAGGAACATCTCAAAAAGCCGCTGGCCGACGAGATCCTGTTCGGCAAGCTCGCCAAGGGCGGTATCGTTCAGGTCGATGTCAAAAAGGAAGACGACACGCTGTCCTTCGTCACCCTCGCGGCGCCGCCGAAGGGGAAAGCGAAGGATCCGGACACGGATGACGACGACGATGGTGGCGATGGCAGCCCCGACGGGCCCGATGGGGAAGATAAAATCGAGGAACTGGTGGAGTAGAACTCAACCGGCACCCGAATAAAGAAACCCGGCTTCGTGCGGGGTTTTTTTATGCCGGCTCGACGGAAATCACGAATTCCCGAATTTTGACGATGGCGTCTTTCGATGCTACCGCGTCCGGATCGGCTGTCACAAACGTGTGCGGCAGGCCATCAAATTTGTGCATTTCGATTGTGCCGCCCTGCGCGCGGTACTGATCGGCGAACTTGTCCTGCCAGGTGTGCTCGACATTGGCATCCGACGTGCCCTGGATGATGACCATTGGCGGGGTGTGCGTTGCCTCGCCGCGTTCCAGCAGCAAATACGGATTGCCTTCGGCCATGTCGTCCTCGGTCGCGAAGCAGGCGTTGTGGGCGGCGACCAGTCGTTCGTTTGCTGCGTCCTGCACCATGCGGTATCGCGCCAGCGGATCGAAGATCGGCCAACCTGCAACGAAGAAATCGATACTGGCGTCGGCATTTCCCAAGGTGGCATCGTTGGTTGTCCAGCGCGGGTTTTCGGGCGACAGGGCGACGATGCCCAACTGCTGCGCGCCGCTCGACGAACCCAATCCGCCGATCATCGATGCGTCAACGCCGAGGCGCGCCGCGTTCGTCTTGAACCAGCGGATACCGAAACTGACATCGTCGGCCATGGCCGGGTATTGCGCGATATCGGAGAGCCGGAAATCCAAAGCGAAGACACCGACGCCATGGGCCTGAAGGTCCTCGTGGATGACCGCATTGTTAAGTTTGTCACCCGATCCCCAGGCGCCGCCATGGACGTCGATAATCCAGCGCACCGGGCCGGTCCCTGCAGGCCGGTAAAGCCGGCCTTCCAGCGTGTGGCCATCGATCGTGCGATAGGCGATGTCTTCGAAATCGGTCATGGCGCATCGTTCCCGCGTTTAAAGGGCGACAGTTCGCCAAGCGATTCCATCTCGTGTTCGATACCGCGGCGTTCGCGGTCGCAGAAATCGGTAACGGCATCGCGAAAACCTTCGTCGCGAATCCAGTGCGCACTGTATGTCGGCGACGGCAGGTAACCGCGGCTAATCTTGTGCGGCCCCTGCGCGCCGGCTTCGACCTTCGACAGGCCGTTTTCGATGGCAAATTCGATGCCACGGTAAAAGCAGCATTCGAAATAGAGCATGCGGAACCGCTCGGTGCAGCCCCAGTTGCGGCCCCATAACGTATCCGGGCCGCGCATGTTCAGCGCGCCGGCAACATAGTCGCCGTCATGACTGGCGATCACCAGGACTACGTTGTCCGCCATGCGTTCACGGAGAAGCTGGAAGAATTCGAAATTGAGATAGGCGTGCGCCCATTTCCGGTCCACGGTATTGAGGTAGAAATGATAGAACGCCTGCATGTGCTCCGGCAGGATCGCATCGCCCGTCAGGACCTGGATGTCGACTTCGGCATTGGCGGTGGCTCGTTCCTTGCGGATCATTTTTCGCTTGCGCGAATTCAGCGTGTCGAGAAAATCGTCGAAGGTGTCATATCCGTCGTTCTGCCAGTGGAATTGCTGGCCCTGGCGCTGGATCAAGCCCATCTCGCCAAGCTCGGTGCATTCCTCTTCGAGCGGGAAGGTAATGTGGAGCGACGAGACCTTGTGCTGTTTGGCAAGCTCTAGAAGACCGGCCGCGAGCAATTGCCTTGTATGTGTTTTGTCGTCGCCGTCACGCACCAGCAGGCGTGGCCCGGTCACCGGTGAAAATGGCACCGATACCTGAAGCTTCGGATAATACTGCCCGCCTGCGCGCTCGTACGCATCCGCCCAGCCCCAGTCGAAAACGTATTCTCCGTGGGAATGATTTTTCAGATAGCAGGGGGCGCAACCGGCAATCCCGTTATCGTCTTCGATAACAATATGCTGGGGCAGCCAGCCGGCTTCGCCGCTCGCCGCGTCCGAATCTTCCAGCGCCTTGAGGAAGGTATGCGACACGAAAGGGTTTTCGTTTCCCGCACAGGCTTCCCAGTGGGCCGCCTCCACTTCATCGAGCGAGGAAATGACCTTTATGGTGACCGCGTCGCCGCCGTCCGGCATGGCTATTCGATCTCGAAAATCGCGTCGACTTCGACCGCCGCGCCGCCCGGCAGGGAAGCGACGGCGACGGCGAAACGTGCATGCTTGCCGGCCTCGTCGCCAAAGACTTCGATGATCAGGTCGGACACACCGTTTATGACACCGGGTGGTCCGATGAAATCTGCGGGGGCGTTCACGAAGCCGCCCAGTTTAATCGCCTTGGCACGGTCGATGTCGTCACCGACGGCCGCGCGAAGCTGCGCCAGAATATTAAGACCGCACAGCCGCGCCGCCGCGTATCCGTCTTCCACCGACAGATCGCCGCCGACCTTGCCGGTTGCACTTGCATCGGACGTGATTGAGACCTGCCCGGCGATGAAGATTTGGTTGCCGCTGCGCCGGTACGGCACATAGTTCGCCGACGGGACAGGCGCGTCCGGCAATGTGATTCCGAGTTCGTTAAGGCGCGCGTCGATGCGTCCAGCCACTGTTATTCTCCCTTGTTCGCTAGGAGCCTAGCGCCCCGTTTGCACGCGATCCAGCTTCGAATTTTTTAACGCCTTTTCAATGGCTTGGAGGACACAAATTTGTTAACCATTTGTCCGCTGATTCTGCGTCATACTGGACGTAGCGGTCGGGGTTTGCGATATTCTGGTAGGATTTGTTAACCAGTTTCAGTTCAACACGTTCCTGCGGCGGAAAGACGTCCGGAAACGAGGCAGAAATGACCATAGGCACGAAACTATTTACCATGCTGAACGGCCAACAGGTCGGTTCGGACGCGCAGGGCAACCGCTATTACCGCGGCAAGCGCACCGCGGCGGGTGTGCGGGAAAAACGCTGGGTAGTGTATGACGGTAAAGTCGAAGCGTCCCGGGTGCCGCCCGCTTGGCATTCGTGGCTGCATCATACGACTGAGGCTGTGCCGGACGACGATTCTGCAAAGCGCTGGGACTGGCAGACCGATCACGTTCCCAACATGACGGGAACCGCCGGTGCTTTCCGGCCGCCGGGGCACGTGCTGAAGGGTGGCGCGCGCGATGCCGCGACCGGCGATTACGAACCGTGGCAGCCGTCCTGACGGCATAGTCGATTGCGGACCGAAGGATAAATATCGAATGCGCAAGAATCTGATCGAAACCGTTATGGGCGCCGTCGTTCTTATTGTGGCGGGGTTCTTTATCTTCTTTGCCTATAGTAAGGCGGAGATCGGCACGGTCGAAGGCTATGAGATCAATGCGAAGTTCGACCGGATTGACGGCGTGCGCGCCGGCTCCGACGTTCGGATGAGCGGCATCAAGATCGGCACGGTGACGTCCTCGGTGCTCGACCCCAAGACCTATTTCGCGCTTGTGAGGATGATTATCCGAACCGACGTGAAGGTTCCCGATGATACGTCTATCGCTGTCTCGTCCGACGGGCTGCTTGGCGACAAGTTTCTGGCCCTGTCACCCGGCGGCTCGGACGATATGCTTCCCGCCGGTGGTGAAATCCTAACGACGCAGGGTTCGGTCGATCTTATGGGCCTGGTGGGGCAGATGATTTTCAGTCAGACCAACAAGGACGGCGAAAAGAAATAGCGGGGCAACGCAATGAACAGGATCGCCCCCGAACCGCCGCACCCATTGAATCGCTTTCTCGCCGTTTCCGCTCTTGCCGGCGCTGTTGCGCTGTTCTCGATCCTGTTTCCGGGCGCTGTGTCCGCGCAACAGATCGCGGTTTTGCAGGGGCTCGACAAGATCACCGCGCGGGTAACGACGATCGAAGCGCCGGTCGGGCAATCCGTGCGTTTCGGCACCCTGGATATTACCGTCAAACGGTGTCGAAAACGGCCGCCGGAAGAAACCCCCGAAACGACGGCGTATCTTGAAATTCGCGAGCGCCGGACCGGTGAGCATCTTGCCGACCTGTTCGCAGGGTGGATGTTTGCCTCCAGTCCCGCGGTCTCGTCGATGGAACACCCGGTCTATGACGTTTGGGTAACCGACTGCAAAAAGGCTTCAAGTTCCAATTGAGACAGGTCGGGTTCGAACGTGGCTGACGCGTCCAGCGCGTCGGACAGCAACTGGCGATATCCCGCACGCGGCAATTCAACGACGCCGAATTGCGTCAGGTGGTTGGTCACAAACTGGGTATCGAGAAGCATGTAATCTGCTTTGATGAGCCGTGCGACAAGGTGCACCAGCGCGACCTTGCTTGCGTCGCGGGCCCGGCTGAACATGCTCTCTCCGAAAAATGCACCCCCGAGGGATACCCCGTACAGCCCGCCCACGAGCTCGCCGTCCAGCCATGTCTCGACGCAGTGCGCACGGCCGAGCTCATGCAGGTCCGAATACAGGGATTCAATTTCGGTGTTGATCCAGGTATCGCCGCGCCCCGGGCCGGGTGAGGCACAGGCGCGAACGACGTCGCTGAACGCCGTGTTACAGCGTAGCTCGTAAGGCCCGTTCCGAACCGTCCTACGCAATCGACGCGATACGTGAAACCCGCGAAGCGGCAATATCCCGCGCTTTTCCGGATCGATCCAGAACAGCGTAGGGTCGTCGCGCCGCTCGGCCATCGGAAACAGTCCGACGGCGTAGGCACGTAACAGTATTTCTGGCGTC
>Ga0315331_10003126_pt1 | contig 12477 bp, 6 predicted proteins | sample M160m34915metaG_FD_203456 | JGI IMG/M metagenome (GOLD analysis project Ga0315331, IMG submission 203456) | Ammonia-oxidizing marine archaeal communities from Monterey Bay, California, United States - M1 60m 34915 | ecosystem: Environmental > Aquatic > Marine > Intertidal zone | place: USA...
TGACCTGACTGGCATTCTTTATTCGATCTGTTGGATCGCTCCGTGACAGTTGGGTAGAGAGATTACTCAGTCGCTCAATCGCTTTCGAGTCCTCGGTTGTTCTGTCTTTGGCCGGCAAGGCACTGATGAGGTATTCAATGACGCGTCCCAACGCGTAGAGGTCTGACCGGTGATCGATGGGGGTGTCACCGCCAAATTGCTCTGGCGCCATATAACCGATGGTTCCTGCACGGCGATGTGTTTTTGAATCGGTCGATATGTATGCCACCGCCAGTCCGTAGTCGATCAATTTGATTGCGCCATCAGAAAGCCACATGATATTGGCCGGTTTGACGTCTCGGTGCACGAATCCCCTCGCGTGAATTTCCTTCAGCGCGCGTGCAGTGCCCTGCATCGCGACGATGATTTGTTTTGGGGAATTTATCAGACGGTTGTTGGCAAAGTATTGCAGCGAATCGCCGTTCAGTAGTTCCTGTGCGATATAAAGTCGCCCATCTTTTTCCCAAGCGTCATAGGCCCGAACGAGGTTGGGGTGATCAAGCTGGCCAGCAGTTTCCATCTCTCTGAGAAAATGGTGATAAGCCACAGGGTCGTCCTGACGATATCCCTTGATCACCTTAAGAGCCACCGACCGCTTGAGGTTCTTGTGACGTCCTTCGTAAACCTCACCCATTCCACCCGTGCCAATCAGCCTGAGAACCTCATATTGCCGAAGTTGGCACGGTGTGTTCAGCGAAGGTTTTGAGGAGCTTTCCTCAGATTCCGGTGAAGCGTCTTCCTTTGAAGCAGTGACTTCATGCCGCAATTGGTGCTCCATCGCGATTGCGGCGGATTTGAGGTCATCGCGTCCGATGTCAGACAGGTGTGGTTTGATCTCGTCTGGTAGTTCTTCAAGTAGGCTAAATCGCTTTTGACACCGCGCACAGTATTCAATGTGATCGCAAATCGACTCTAGCTGCTCTCCGGGTAAATCGCCATGATTGAGACCGTGTAATTCATCTTGAGTTGGGCAGTTGTCAGTGTCGGACATGACCCCACCATCGGGTTAATGCGGACTGATGAGTAAGTGTTTAAAAGGCCCCAGTGATAGATATCCTCAGACCGTAACACTTCATCTGTGAGTCAACTCATCAAGGCAGTTCACTCTCGCCTATCATGAGGTCTTTGAGGCGTTTTTTGACGCGTTGTTTTGCCACTCGCACCGCGGCGCTAGTGACACCGAACTGCTTTGCAATTTCCGCTGTAGGAACACCCTCAATGGTGCTGTCCCAGAACATTTGCCATGTCTTTTCGGTCGTTGATTGGCGAACAAGTTCAAGAGCTCGGGCTTTGACTTCGTTTTCGGCTCTCTGTCTTGCGGCAATTTCAATGTCTGTTTTTTGCGCGGGCGAAGGCAGTAAGGCGAGGTTTTGCGGTGGCATTTCTTCTTCTGATGGTATCTTCCGTAAGCAGTCCGCAACTCGTCTTTCTGTAATGGTTCGGAGCCAACCCCGAAAGCTACCCCGATCCGCATCAAAATCAAATCTATCGATCCCAATGCATACTGAGCGAAAGGTGTCTTGCAGAATATCATCCTCATACTTTGGTGGAATGTTTTTCCGACGAATCCAGAATGTGATCATCGGTGTGTAAGCCAGCACAAAGTTATTCCAATGCAAAGGTGAAAATTTCTTCAGGCTGACAATGAAACTGGATCGTGTTAAAAATTTTGCTTGGGACAGACTTGGTGTGCTCGATAGGTCGTCGATTTTCATGATGCTTTGTTAGAGTCGTCTCTCGGACTCTCTGGATTTTTCGGGCGCTGCGGTGCCTGTTGTGATTTCTGCCCCCATCGTTTAATCAATGTGTCTCGAAATTTTTTGATGGTGCTCCTGCATTGTAATGCAATCAAAAAAGCGGCGTGTAGCTGCAAGCTCTGTTAATGATTTCACTGAGATAAGAAATTAGCCATCGAGGTTTCTTGGCTTTGGGCGGGCTGACGATTGGCTTTACAGCAAGCCATAGTTGCAACGCTAGATGCACAGATTCGCTGTAGGCAGGCGCAGGAATCCATCTGGAAAAGAGCTGGGTCGTGAGAGGTGTTCACATCAGGGACACAGCTAGTACTGCGGATAGGTTTCCTTGCAGAATTGAATGTATCTACCGTGTTCGGACGCATGGCCGAAAACGAAGGGAGATGTTACTGGTTAGCTTTAGCTCCAATCATGGCTTGCTCGTCCGCTTCATTCATTGGCTCGTTTGGGTAAAGCAATGCGAGAGGCTCGGTTCGATTCGAATCCCGTGGTTGTAGTTGCGGCCGGTGGTGTTCTTGCGACTTGCGTTGCATCTGTGTCTCCAGAACACAACCGGGTTACAGTCCGGTTGCTGCTGTTCGGAGGTCACATCGACAGGTGGAACAGCAGAGCTGCTATTGGTCGATCGATTGCTCTATCTGATTGTGATGCGATTACTGGTTGAGTGATTCCTCAATCACTTCGCTACCTTGGTGCGTTCCAAGTGCGCCCCAGAGACCGTAGGGGCTTTTGCTACCGGGGGCTCTTGCACCAGTTCCATTCCATACAACATTGCCTGCAGCACGGTCGCCAGCCTCGACTGAGTCAGTCATGAAGATCACCGCTCCGTCACCCATCAGCACGTGTGCGCCACCGACGTGTCGACTGCTTGGCCCATAAATGCCCATGGTGAAGGTGTTGTTGCCATTACTGCAGACGGGGCCATTGGGTGGGATAATCGTGGTGATTCCAGTGTTGACAGCTTGCCCATTCATCCACTTGTAACCGCGTTGAACTTGCACACTATTGCCCGCAAAATCACCAGTAGGAATCCAGTGGCGTGGGCGTTCCGGATCAATCTGAAGATAGCAGCGACTGGGGTCGTTAAGGATCCCGCCCTGTTGGATCACGCGAGTGGTGATATCGTTGTCTCCGAGATCTGTGTTGATTTCACCACCCATGATGGTGTTTGCGAGGCCGTCGAGTACATCACGGAACTTGCAAAGCGTCCGTGGCCTGAACATGCCACGATTTGTTCCGCGACAACGTCCAGCGCGGACCTTTGCAACGATGCCTGTTTGGTTCTTGGGGCCCGTATTCTGAAATTGAATCGAATCGCCAATGCAAGCTGCGTAGTTAGTGCGGCCTTGAGCTGGCAATCCGTTGCCGGGGTCGCTGGGGCATCGATAAGTGGGGATATTTACTAGCCAAGGATCATAACGGTGTTGAGCATGGTCGGCCAAAGACATGGCTACTTGGGGACCCATTGTATTGAAAAAGAGTCCCGGTGTCTGCTTTGACTGATACGGGTTGCTGATCTCCTCCCAAAGCGCTTGCTGCTCAACAAAAGGAAGTAAGGGAACTAAGATGCTGAGGTTGTGGAAGTTGTTACCGCCTCCGGCGGCTCCGGGCGCGACAGGCCGGCGGGCCATTAGGTTGTTGGTGCCTGGAGGCCGAACCGTGCCCCCTCGCATCATGGGCAGACGTTTGAAATTGGAATGGTAGTTGTGTAGACCGAGGCCGATTTGCTTGAAGTTGTTGCTGCAACTCATTCGGCGAGCAGCTTCTCGTGCAGCCTGAACAGCCGGCAGTAAAAGCCCAACAAGGACTCCAATGATCGCGATCACAACTAATAGCTCGACTAGTGTAAACGCTGTCCGCTTTTGAAACTTGTGCATTAGGAGTTACGCCTTGTTCTTTCGTAAATCAAAGTAAAATGGTAAATGAGCATGAAGGTATTGTTGATCTCACTTGAACGGGGTAGCGAGGCTATTCTTCTTCTCCGTCTTCTTTTGTCTCGTCCGATTCCGCACCATCACTGCTGTAGGCTTCCTCGGGGTTTTCCTGCAGATATTGATCGATAGCGTCGCCACTGGTTTGTACTGGCGTTGTGTCTTTGCTGCTGCAGCCACCAATTGCAAATGTAAGAAAGATGGCCAAGTGCAACAAAATGCAGAGCGGAGATTGTAAATAAGTGCGCACGTATAACTTTCTTTCCATAAGGATCGACGATGAAATTCATAACTAAGCTCGTCAACATAGTGTTAAGTGGTGCATGAGTCAAAAATCAGAGATTTGGTCATGTGATGGGGCAGTCTCATGCACCAGTCGCCTCAGCTCCTATTCTGGGGGGGGGCTTCGGAGGAGCTACGCAGGCAAAGGGGGGCAATGAGTGATTTGGGGGCTGCCAAAGCAATCGAAGGCTGCTGGAGGTGCTGGCTTGGTTTTTAAGGGCTGAGAATGATGGATTGGTAGCGTGGCAGTCTCATTGACCCTGAGAGATTCAACTCAAACATTGATCGTTCCTTCAACACCTGCTTGTCTTGCGTCACAGGGGACCGGGCAGACCTTGTTTGGGCAGATGTCGAATCTCAAGACCGCCACATAACCACTGACGAAGCATCATTTTCGCCGCGACGCTTCCATTTCTTCTGGCAAGATTTTTCCGTCTTCGTTGCGATCCATTTTGGCGAACATGCGTTCTGCGTTTCCGACAGCTTCGGTTCGGGTGAGGATTCCATCTCCATTGCGGTCGATTTCGTTGAAGTGTCCTTTCAAAAATCCGCTCATTGCGCTGCGTGATCCGCCTCGTCCGCTAAGTTCATTTTGGCTGACCTTTCCGTCGTTGTTTGTGTCATAGCCCGCAAACGCTTTCGTTGCTTCGCCGACAATTTCGTCACGGCTGATGATATTGTCTTTATCGAGGTCAATTTCATCGGCATGGACCAGAATCCAAGGTTGTCGGGGACCATCACCGGGGCTAGGGCTCGCACCTGCCCGCAGAATGTAACGTCAATATCTCACATCGTATTGGCAGCCTTTGTTAGGAGGCAGCACAAAAACGTTCAGCCATTCGGTATCGGCGTTGCTTTTTTGGGAAATCGTCGTTTTAACCGCATATCCGATGAATCGCTGGCATCCTTGGACCGTCAAATCTTCTTTCGACGCAGCTTTTGCAGCCGATGCCGAGTTTTTACATGCGGTGTTGGGTTCTGGCCGTAGCGCAGAGGGGTTGGCAGTCGGGTTGTGTGTTGCGTGGCAGAATCTCGTGCAGATTGGTAAAATACCAAAAAAGAACAACGTGAATGGCAACGCAATAACGCACTGAAAACTGGGGCCAGTAGTGCGGAATCACTCTGCTCTGTAAGTCGCTGGCAGTTTCGTTTGGTTCTAACTTGCCCGGTTGCAGGTGAAGTCAGACTTGGCCCATTGAGGATGAACTCCCGATGCTGAGGAAATCTCTCAGAATTTTGAGGAGCAGTTCTTGGGATTCGTTGGCATTTGCGACGACCGATGATGGTTGGAATTCGCAGAAGATGATTTATCGGTTGAAACGATAGCAGCTCTAACGCAAGGGAATCGAAAAGTCTCATGTCGTGCTCAATTGCTACCAAGAGGAAACGGTTCTTTTCCAATGGGGAGTTGCAAGACCAGTTCTTCTTCTCTGTCGCTCGTTGCCTGGAATTCTCATGGTAGATCGTCAAATTGGTCATTTTGTTGTTTCGAAGCCTCTGGGCTCCGGTGCGATGGGGGAAGTTTTTTTGGCATCCGATCCAAAATTGGATCGGAAAGTCGCGTTGAAGTTGCTGCCAGATCGGCTTTGCAATGATGAGGCTTTGCGGCAAAGGTTTCTTCTTGAGGCACGGTCTGCTTCAGCAGTCAATCACCCAAATGTGTGCACCATCTATGAAGTCGGTGAGACTGAATCTGGTCAACCATTCATTTGCATGGAATTTGTCGATGGTGAAACGCTCGAAGCAAAGTTGGCCGACGGTGCTGGTTTGTCGATGGATACTGCTGTTGACTTGATGAAGCAACTTCTCGCGGGATTGGCCGTGGCGCATTGTCATGGCATTGTGCATCGTGACTTAAAGCCCGGTAATATTGCGATCAACAGCCAAGGGCTTTTGAAGATTCTTGACTTTGGTCTGGCCAAGCGATCAACGATCAGTGAGCCAACCTCTGACTCCGATCAAACGACAGACCTGACACTGACAGGTAGCATCCACGGGACGCCCAGTTACATGAGTCCCGAACAAGCATCGGGCGGAGAGGTCAATCACCTCAGCGACATCTTTAGCACGGGGGTGATCCTTTACCAACTCTTGACGGGAAAATTGCCTTTTGCCGGTCGCTCATTGCATGAAACACTTAGCAACATTCTGCACGATGAACCTGAGAGACCGGCGGCATTGAACCCTCGGATCAGTAGTAAGGTGGAGGGAATTGTTCTGAAAGCGTTGAGTAAGGAACAGACGCAGCGGTATCAGTTGGCAGAAGACTTTCTCGGCGCTTTAACAGAAGCAGTGGAAAGCAAAGTCAGTTCAGTTGCTCCTGTTTCAAGTGGGTCACCTGCTGAAAGCGATGTCTACCTTAGTTATGCCGGCATTGATGATCAGTTTTTCACGGGTGCGGATGAGGGTTGGATTTCCCGATTTCATCGAAATCTTCAGGTCAGGTTGCAGCAGCTAACTGGGCGCGAAATCAAAATTTTCCAACCTGCACGTACTGCTGGAAACGATGAATTGGAAAACCCGTTGTTGAATGAAATACCCCAAGCAAAATCGTTCCTTTCCGTCGTCTCGCCACCTTTTGCAAGTTCTGCTGTGTGCAGCAATGAGGTGGAGGCGTTCGTCAATAATCAGGTATCTGCCCATTCGAAATTAATCAAAGTCGTCAAGGCACCCGTGGATGAAACACGGCTCAATAATATCGGCGATGGTGTTTTGAGTCAGGTGAATAATCACGACTTCTACGAACAGGATTCCAACGGACGGGTTCTTGAGTTTGAAGAATCGTTTGGTGAAAGTCTCAAACGACGATACTACGAAAAAATCTATGACGTTGCACATGAAATTAATTCAACATTGTCGATCGATGTTGACCAAACGTACATTGACTTGGGAGTTGCTCCTACCGCTTATGTGGCTCAGACAACATCGGATGTGCGTGTCGAGTATGAAATCATTTGCCGGGAATTGAAAGAAAGAGGTTTTCGTGTTGTTCCCGACCGACCCCTGTCGATCGAACGCAACGCACTCGTCGAGGAAGTGCGAGAGTATCTGGAGAAGGCGACTCTCGTTGTACAACCCATTGGTGCAAGTTATGGAGTTGTTCCAGAAAATTCTGATTGCAGTATGTTGGCAATTCAATCTGAGGAAATTAGTTCCAAAATGGTTGGGACGGGAGTTCAGCAGTTCATTTGGTTTGAGCCCCGGAATTTCGATGATGAACGGCACGCGACGTTCGTTAATCAATTGCGTTCGCTCGATGCCGCGAGAAACAATTGTGAGTTGATTGAGGGGAACCTTAGTCTTCTTAAAGAAGCGATATCACAGCATCTCACTGCGGCCAACCAGAAAGAGTCGAAGGACGAAAATGAGCATCGAGGTGAAGATGTTCGGATGGTCTATTTGGTTTGTGATTCTGTTGATGAAGATGAAACGGAAGCTCTTGAGGACTTTTTGTTTCAGCAGGGCCTTGAAGTAGCTCTGCCTGACTTTGAGTGTGAGCAAGATCAGGTAAGTGATTTACATGTTGCCACGCTCGTTGAGTGTGACGCTGTAATTGTGTTTTACGGCGAATCGAAAAAGAGCTGGGTTGATATAAAACTGCGAGACACCCTCAAGGCTGCTGGCTATGGTCGCAGCGGACCAATCGACAACGTCGCTGTTTACATTTCTGCCCCCTTTGATAAAAGGAAACAGCGTTTTAAGAGTCACCATGCAGATGTGATTCTTCAGCCAGAATCTGGCTCTCTGCAGGAGAGTGATTTGATCAATTTTGTTAACCGAATCCAATAACGTCTTTTGAACGATACACTCGTGAGCAACATTGAACCCTATCCAGGCCTCAGGCCATTTCAGAGCGACGAGGACTTTCTGTTTTTCGGTCGCGAAGAACAGATTTCCGAACTGTTGCATTTGTTGCAACAGCATCGTTTTCTTGCCGTCGTGGGATCGTCAGGAAGCGGAAAATCATCCCTGGTAAGGTGTGGGCTGATGAGTCAGCTCCATGGAGGGATGATGTTGGATGCCGGGGCGTCGTGGACGGTTGCTGTGATGCAACCCGGTGGAGATCCACTGACCCGACTTGCTCAATCACTGATTGATGCTGAAGTTTACAGTGATGAACAAGATGACACGCTCTATCAGATCATGGCAACGATCAATCGGTCGTCACAAGGGTTGGTCGAAGCAATCAAACAGTCAGGGCTTTCAGGTGAACAGAATGTTCTGCTTGTGGTTGATCAATTTGAGGAGATTTTCCGTTTTCACGAGGCAGGCAAAAAAGGAAAACAATTAGCACCCGATTTCATTCGTTGGATTATCGAAGCTGTTAATCAAAGTGAAGTGCCGATCTATGTCGTGCTGACAATGAGATCCGATTTCTTGGGTGACTGTGCGAGATTTACAGGGCTTGCTGAAGCGATCAACCAAGGAGAGTACTTGGTGCCGAAGTTGTCCCGCGACCAGCTTCAGAAGGCGATCGAAGGTCCTGCACGCGTTGCAGGGGGGGAAGTCTCTCGACGACTGATTCAACGGTTGCTGAATGATGTGGGGGAGCAGGCTGACCAATTACCGGTCCTGCAACACTCCCTGATGAGAAGCTGGGAATCATGCAAGTCACGAGCTAACGCCGCTGGTTTGGTGATGGATTTGGAGGATTATGAAGCCGTGGGGGGAATGCGAGATGCGTTGTCCAGTCACGCAGATGAAGTGCTGCGGGAGCTGCGAAATGAAATGAGTGACCAATGCGACATCGTGGAGTTGATTGGTCGGGTTTTCAAGGCGTTGACCGAAAAAGGGATGGATAATCGTGGAATCCGCCGTCCAACAAGGCTGGATGTTCTTAGTGAGATTACTGCAGCACCAAAAGACCAGGTCGCGGTGGTTGTTGAGGCATATCGACGCCCGGGGCGTACATTCCTTATGCCGTTTAGCGACGTTGAGTTAACAGATGATGTCGTCATTGATATCTCACATGAAAGTTTGATGAGAGTTTGGACACGACTGAAAGAATGGGTTGAACAGGAATCTCAGTCTGTGCGGATCTATAAACGACTTTCCGAAACGGCGTTGCTGTGGGCGGAAGAAAAAGCAAGTCTGTATCGGAATCCGGATTTGCAGATCGCCCTTTCGTGGATGGAAGTCAGTCAGCCGAATGACTCATGGGCAACCAGAATCAATTCAGATTACTCGGTTGCCTGTGAGTTCTTGACGGCAAGTGACCAGCAAAGTCACCTCGTCGAACGATTGGAAGAGGCGAATCGTCAACGGGAGTTGCGTCAAGCCAGAGAGTTGGCCGAATCGCAGGAAAAACTTGCTCAAGAGCAGGCGGCATCGGCAAGAAAGTTTCGCCGGCAGTTTCAGATTTCTGGTGTCATTGCGCTCGTTGCCGTGTTGGCTTCGGTTGTTGCGATCTATTTTATGTACGTTGCCAAAAAGAATGAATCGATTGCAAACGATGCCACTCAAGAGGCTATCCGGGCTGGAGAGCAGTTGACTGCTTCGTACCGAAAGGAAAGTGTTGAGTCCGCAAAGGACGCGTTCGAGCAAGGTGATCTGTCTGCAGCACTGAGTTTGCTGGAAGTCGGGTACAAGCGAGACAATGCTGACCTCGGTTTCTTACGGCTTGCGATGGACTACATCAGCCAGACTGATTTGTCGCGACTTTCGTCAAGAACCGAATTGGAACAAACTGCTAAGCAATATGTGCAGAGTACGAAACATAATTGCCTAGGATATGTGACGCAGGATAATGTTTTGCACGTCATGGAGGATGCGTCCCAGGAACCCGGTTTTCGAGAGATCGGGAGGATCACCGTTGTAGAGGAAGTCTCGAATCTCTTCGTTGATGATTCTTCGATTCGCGTTGTTGAACAGAATGGTCGCTTCACATGTTTTGACCGAGTCCGTCAAGAAATCGTCCCGGTGGTGGGACAGTCTGTGGAGTCTGTCTCCACTTTAAAGGCAAACTCCAGTAACCATGTAAGTGTTGTTGGGAAAAGGTCGCTGTTGGTAAATGGGTCGACAGTCAGTCTTGTTGAGCATGCCAAAGACAATCGTGTCGTTGCCAGTTTTGAAATTCCTGAAGATTCGCAAATCACTCATGTCCAACTTTCGGAAGATGGTAATACTGCATTCCTTGTTTCCGAGACTCAGGGATACCTGATTTACAACTTGGCAGATACAGCCATGCCCAAGCGGCAGGTGGCGAAGGATTCGCCTGTGTTGTACCTCGACTATTTGCCCCTGCAGAATAAGTTCCTGACGCTTGAATCATCAGGCTTGATGGTTCTGACTGGCGTTGAGGGGACGCATCAGGACTCGATTCACGCTGTTTCATTGGATGGGGTTGAAAAGGCAGGCGTCAGCCCAGAAGGAACAAGGTTGGCGGTCCTTGATGCTGCTGGTTTCCTTTCCGTTTTTAGTCTCATTGATGGTAGGCGGATGCCGATTTCAAGGCAGCTTGCTGATGTTCCAATCAATGACTTTGCCTTTGACCCGATGGGACTGTTTTTGGTTGTTGTGAACGAGAACAATCAATTGTCAACTTGTGTTTTGAGTGGCAGTGAGTCGAAGCTTCAGACTTTACCAGTCCAGGTTGCCCCAGAGAGTGTCGCCGTATCCTGGGCATCGGCGTCCGATGATTCCGATCAAAAATTGTTGAAGGTTCACTTCGTTGAGCGAACCACTGGCCTGGATGATCCTGCGATGTGCAGCTTGGAAATACGTCGGACCATTGCGGCACCGGGATTTTCAAAACCCTCGTGGACTGATCTTGAATTGACCGATGTCGAATCCTCTGATGTATTGAATCTATTCGCCTATTTCAGCCAGGTCGGAAAATTGACTCTGCCAAGTGTTGATCCACCGTCGCATCCATCCCTCGCTCCCTTCATGAGATGGGTAAATCGGTATGACCAGCCTCTGGCGTTGCAGTCTGAGACAGATTCGTCCGGGGCAGGGCGAGACCGAATCGATGGTGAGGTCAAGTTGTCGGAAGATATTACGCCGATGCAGACCAACGAACTGTTGGACTTAGCCTTGAGAAGGCAGTTGACGGCAGCATCACTTGCTCGTGGGATGGTGGTTCAGCCAGCAGCAAACGCTGCTGAAGTCACGACTCGTTATCACCTGATCAAATACTTGCAGAGACAATTTGGGGTCCCTCAAACGCCTGAGTTCTGTGTGGCGATTTTGCAACACATCGCAGCTCTTCCGAACTTACTGGAAATCAGAAGTCAATCTTACGAGGACCAGATTCATGAAGGACAACCAGTAAATCTGACAGGCCCTAAGCTTATTGACCAGTGGGATGGGATGTCGCATTGGTGGGATTTGAAATCGCCAAATATCTCGTTGAAAGAAAATCGTGATTGGTTGGCAACTGATAATCAATATGCGATTTGGCGTGGAGGCCATTTCTCTGATTACAGACTTCAATTCGAGTTGGTCACGTTAATTGGCAATAGTGGAATTGATGGGCGTTCTGTATTGGTGGATGACTTGAATGACGTTTTTCAAGCTGAGTTTCTGCATCCCTATCTACATAAGGGATACCAAGCTGATCTTGTGGGCTCGCAAGCAATGCAGGCTGGAAACTTTCACGGCAAAGTCATCAACGATAACTATCGTCAAACGCGACCATTGATTCTTGCGGATCGGGGGGAAACGGTAGTCGTAGGAAGTGACGCTCGGCCAATTAAACTCGCTAGAAGTAGCAGTGAAGGAAGCATTGATTTGCTCAAGCAGATGAGCGAGTTCGAGAAGCCCGTTGTGGTGACGATGGAATTGCGTGGAAATCAGATTGCTTTCCGTTACGGTGATCTGGTTTTGAGTCAGATTTTTGATTCGCAAGATGATCGGGCAATGTCAGGAGAGGTTGCTATTCAAGCTATGAAGGTTAATGCACAGTTGACTTTCAGAGATTTTTCCTTGATACCGCTAGGGCGGGACATTGCTGAGGCCGAAGTGGCCCAATCAAATGAATTGAAATTGCCTGCTGAGGTGGAAGCACGCCTAATGGCGTCACGGAAGCAATGGTACGCACTTGATCCCTTTCTGGATGCTCAGTTCGATGAGGCATGGGTGGCTGAGCTAAGGCGAGAGATGAACCTTGAGCGTCGCCAGTTGCACCGAAGACTTGCCAAGGCGATGATTGCCAACCAAACCAAACTCGTTCAGGAAATCATTGATGAAATTGATTCTCCTGAACTGTTAGCCAAAATTGCTGCGTCGCAGGTAGGGGATTCGGGATTTGGTAGTGTGTTTGGGACACCGGTATTGAGCGGAGCAGTGCACGGTTCAACGGACTCCCTGAGGTTGCTCGCTACTCACGGGGTTCCTATGTACCGCCGTGTTCTGGCTGCCGCTTGCTTTGGTAATCAGCCAGAGACTGTCGAGTTCCTGCTGGATAATGGCTGCAATCCTGATGCAGTAGACTTTCGTGGTTTTACTATTCTTCATGAGGCAGCGAAGTG
>Ga0315331_10003127_pt1 | contig 12469 bp, 15 predicted proteins | sample M160m34915metaG_FD_203456 | JGI IMG/M metagenome (GOLD analysis project Ga0315331, IMG submission 203456) | Ammonia-oxidizing marine archaeal communities from Monterey Bay, California, United States - M1 60m 34915 | ecosystem: Environmental > Aquatic > Marine > Intertidal zone | place: USA...
GGAGGGCGAGCCACGCCCCGTGCGGCAGCTCCGCTACGGCGACGGCGGATTCTGGGTGGCCTTCGCGCCAGGCCACGAGCGCCCCGTGGACGCTTTTTTTGGGGAAGACGTCCTGCTCACGGAGACCCAGCGCCTGCCAGAGAGTGACAGCTACTCGTTCTCGCTGTCCGAGGTGCAATTCCTGCCGCGCACGCGGCCCCGGAAAGGGCCGTGATGCTTCCCTCCCGCTCACGGCCTGAGTCATACTCAGCGAGCGCAATGGAACCCGACCCTCTGCAATGGGATGGAGAACGATGCTCGAATCTCGCTACGAAGCGCCTCTGACCGTTCAAGACGCCGTGGACCTGCTCTCCGCGGATAGCGAGGCCCGCGTCCTCGCCGGGGGGACCGATCTCCTCGTTCAACTCCGCCTCGGCCGCAGCGCACCGTCTGCCTTCGTCGACATCAAGCGGATCCCCGAGATGAGCCAACTCGAGACCGACGGCACGGGGCTCCACTGCGGTGCTGGGGTGTCGGCTGCTGCCATCTTCGAGGACGAGAACGTTCACTCGTTGTGGCCCGGGGTCGCGGAGGCGACCGACCTGATCGGTTCCACCCAGATCCAGGGACGCGCGACCTGGACGGGCAACCTCTGCAACGCTTCACCAGCAGCGGACACGGTCCCCGCCCTCGCCGCGGTCGGCGCGCAGGTCGTCATCAACGGTCCCTCCGGTGAGCGCACCGTCCCGGTGGAGTCGTTCTGTACGGCCCCCGGCCGAACGGTGCTGACCACCGGCGAGCTCGTCACCCGTTTCATGATCCCGTCGCCAGCGCCGCGAACCGCGGACGCCTACCTCCGCTTGATCCCGCGGACGGAGATGGACATCGCCGTGGTCGGCGTCGGGGTCAGCCTGACGCTCGACGCAAACGGTGTGGTCAGCGCCGCCCGCGTCGCGCTCGGAGCCGTCGCCCCGACTGTGGTGCTCGCCGACGCCGCAGCCGCCGCGCTGATCGGAAGCTCTCTCGACGACGCGGCGCTCGAGGCCGCGTCCTCCGCGGCCAGTCACGCCGCCAACCCGATCGACGACAAGCGCGGAACGGTCGAATATCGGAAACGAGTCGCCGGGGTGCTCACGAAGCGCGCCGCCACGATCGCCTACGAACGGGCGAAGGAAAGAGGGTAGACGTGGGCAAACTTCACATCGAAACGCAGATCAACGGGGAACCCGCAGAGTTCCTGTGCGAAGGCCACCAGAGCCTCCTCGAAGTCCTGCGCGATGGCGTCGGGCTGCTCGGAACGAAGGAAGGCTGCACCACGGGAGACTGCGGCGCGTGCTCGGTGATGCTCGATGGACGCCTCGTCCCGAGCTGCCTGGTGCTCGCCGCCGAGACCGAGGGGCGCACCGTCGAAACGATCGAGGGCGTCGCGACCGGCGATCAGCTCCACCCGATCCAGCAGAAGTTTCTCGAGCATGCCGCGCTGCAGTGCGGCATCTGCACGCCGGGCTTGATCGTCGCCACGCGGGCTCTGCTCGAGAAGAACCCCAACCCCACGGAGACGGAGGCCCGCTACTTCCTCGCGGGCAACCTCTGCCGCTGCACGGGCTATGACAAAATCATCCGCGCGGTGCTCGACGCAGCAGCGGAGATGCGGGGCGAGGCCGGATGAGCAAGCGCAAGTTCAAATACGTCGGGACGCGCCCCATCCGACCCGATGGGGTCGAGAAGGTCACGGGACGCGCCAACTACGGCGCAGACATCATGCTCCCCGGCATGCTCCACGGCGCGATCGCGCGCAGCGAACATGCGCACGCGCGCATCGTTCGTATCGACACCAGCGCCGCGGAAGCGATGGACGGTGTGCGAGCGGTCCTGACCGGCGCGGACTTTCCGGACATCCCGAACCAGTGGATGGGCGACGACGAGGGTGGGATCGACTTCGGCGCGATCGCGCAAAACTGTATGGCGCGCGACCGCGTGCTCTACCACGGACACGCCCTCGCCGCGGTGGCGGCCACCACGACCGCGATCGCGCAAGAGGCCTGCCGCCGCATCGAGGTCGAGTACGAGGTCTTGCCCGCGGTGATGGACCTCGACACCGCGCTCTCGCCCGACGCGACGATCCTCCACCCCGAAGCCCACGTGCGCGACGGGCAGCCTTCCAACATCGCGACGAAGATCGTCTACGAAGGGGGCGAACTCGACGACGCCTTTACGCAGGCCGACGTGATCGTCGAGCGCGAGTTCAAGACGCCCATGGTGCACCAGGGCTACATCGAGCCTCACGGCTGTACCGTCCGCTTCAACGAAGACGGCAAGTACACCATCTGGTGCAGCACGCAGGGTGCGTTTGGCGTCCAGATGTTCGCCGCGATGGTCCTCGGCCTCGACCCCAACCTGATCAAGTGTGTCCCGACCGAGATCGGAGGCGGGTTCGGCGGCAAGACGACGATCTACCTCGAACCGGTCGCGATGCTTCTCGCCCGACACACCGGACGCCCCGTGCGCATGGTCATGACGCGCGAGGAGGTCTTCCGCGCGAGCGGCCCGACCTCTGGCGGCCAGGTCCGTGTGAAGATCGGCGCCAAGCGCGATGGCACCTTCGTCGCGGGCGACTGCGAGATCACGCTGGAAGCTGGCGCGTTCCGCGGTTCGCCAGCGGGCGCGGCCGCCATGACTGCGCTCTCGTCCTATCGCTTCCCCAGCTACCGGATCCAATCCTATGACGTCGTCGTAAACAAACCGAAGGTCGCGGCCTACCGGGCGCCCGGCGCGCCAATCTCGAACTTCGCGGTCGAGTCGTGCATCGATGAGCTGTCCCGCGAGCTCGAGATCGACCCGATCGAGCTCCGACTACAAAACGCGGTCGAAGAGGGCGACCGAGCACCCTACGGCCCGGTGTTCAAGCAGATCGGCTTGCGAGAGACGCTCGAGCAAGCGCGCGCACATCCCCACTACAGCGCGCCGCTTGGCGAGAACCAGGGCCGAGGCATCGCGTGCGGTTTCTGGTTCAACGCCGGGCTGCAGTCGAGCGCGATCGTGAGCGTCAACGCCGACGGTTCTGCCATCGTGCGGACCGGCAACCCCGACATCGGCGGCTCACGAGCCTCCATGGCCATCATGGTCGCCGAGGAGATCGGCATCCCGGTCGAGCGGGTACGACCGATGGTCGGCGACACCGAGAGTGTCGGCTACACCGACCTCACCGGCGGTAGCCGGGTGACGTTCGCGACCGGAATGGCGGTCATCGAAGCCAGCCAGAAGGTCGTCCTCCAGCTGCGGGAACGCGCCGCGATCATCTGGGGGGTGGAGGTCGACGACGTCCGCTGGGAAGACGGCGTGGCCTACGGCCTGAACGCCGCCGCCGACCAGGATCCGATGCCCCTCCACGTCGTCGCGCCGCAACTGCGGACGACGGGCGGCCCCGTGGTGGCGAGCGCCCAGGTGAGCCCGCCGGCGGCCGGCCCCGGCTTCGCCACACACATCTGCGACATCGAGGTCGACCCCGAGACCGGCAGGAGTCAGGTCGTTCGCTACACGACGGTCCAGGACGCAGGCAAGGCTGTCCACCCCAGCTACGTCGAAGGCCAGATGCAAGGTGGCGCCGCGCAGGGCATCGGCTGGGCGCTCAACGAAGAGTATGTCTGGGACGAGGACGGCAAGGTCGAGAACCCCGGCTTCCTCGACTACCGCATGCCGGTCGCTTCCGATCTCCCGATGATCGACACGGTCATCGTCGAAGTCCCGAATCCGATCCACCCCTATGGCGTGCGCGGGGTGGGAGAGACGCCGATCGTACCGCCGCTCGCGACCGTCGCGAACGCGATGCGAAGCGCCACCGGGGTACGCTTCGAGCAACTCCCGATGTCGCCCCCACGCGTCCTTGCGGCGACCGACGAGACCGGAAGCTGACCCCGACATGGCCCGGATCATCTTCTCGAGCGCTCAGCGCGACTGGGTCGACGGCGCGGAGACCCTCGAGATCGACGCCAAACGCGTCGCCGACCTCTTGAACGCCCTCTACGAACGCTTCCCCGCCCTCGCGGGCCGGCTGGACCACGCGGCAGTCGCCATCGACGGCGACATCTACAACGACGCACGCTTCCAGCCGCTGCGCACCGACAGCGAAGTCCACTTCATGGGACAGGTCGCGGGCGGCCAGTGAGCCCTCTCGAGTTTGCCCGCGACTGGCGCGAGGCCGGCCACGGGGTCGCCCTCGCGACGGTGGTCGAGACGTGGGGAAGCTCTCCATGCGCGGCGGGGAGTCAGCTCACCGTCGCGGAAGACGGCCGCTTCGAGGGCTCCGTTTCCGGCGGCTGTGTCGAAGGCGCGGTCATCGAGCGCGCGCTCACCGTCATCGACACCCGCGCGGCAGAGGTGATCGAGTTCCAGGTCAGTGACGAGAACGCATGGGACGTCGGCCTGGCTTGCGGCGGTCGTGTCCGCATCTATGTCGAGCCGGTCGAGTGAAGCGCGAGACCCTCACGACGCTCCTCGCGGACCGCGACACCCGGCGCCCCGCCGCGCTGCTCCGGTGGCTCGCGACGGACCAGGCGCTGCTGGTCCATCAGCCAGACGAGACGAGCGACCCGGCGCTGGCCGCGGCCACCAAGACGGCCCTGGCGAGCGACCGCGCCCAGACGGTCACGACCGAGCACGGCGACGTTTTCGTGCAGCCGTTCAACCCGCCACTGCGGATGATCATCGTCGGAGCGGTCCACATCGCGCAGCACCTCGCCCCGATGGCGACATCCCTGGGATATAGCGTGACCGTGGTCGACCCCCGCTCCGCGTTCGCGACCCCGGAGCGCTTCCCGGCCGTCCAACTCTCCCGAGAGTGGCCGGACCAGGCCCTCACCCAGATCGAGGTCGACGCGCGGACCGCCGTGATCACGCTCTCTCACGATCCGAAGTTCGACGACCCCGCGCTGGTGGCCGCCCTGGACTCCAAGGCCTTCTACATCGGCGCGCTCGGCAGCCGAGCCAACCACGCTCGCCGCCTCGAACGCCTGCGGGCTCACGGCTGTGGCGAAGCCGACCTCAGGCGTATCCATGGCCCCGTCGGTCTCGCGATCGGGGCGCGCGCGCCCTCGGAAATCGCCGTATCGATCGTCGCAGAGGTCACCCGCGCGCTGCGCGAGCCCGGGGCGTGAGCCCGCGTGTCGCGGGAATCATCCTCGCGGCGGGCGCCTCGCGCCGCTACGGCAACCGCAACAAGCTAACCGAGCGATGCGAGGGCAAGGCGCTCGTCGCGCACGCGGTCGACGCGGTGCTCACGGCAGGGCTGCAACCGGTCGTCGTCGTCACAGGACACGACGCAGAGCGAGTGGAAGAGGCCTTACCCGGGCGCGCCGTTTCGTTCGTCTACCACGCTGCGTACGCGCACGGGATGGGTAGCTCACTCGCAGCAGGCGTCCGGTCCTTACGCGACACCGATGGGGTCGCGATCGCGCTCGGCGACATGCCGCGCATCCGGACCACGCACGTCCGGCGCGTGGTCGAGGCCTTCGAGACCAACCACGCTTCCTTTGGCGACGACACGCTATGCGTCCCGACCTTCGCGGGGCGCCGAGGTCACCCGGTCGCCTTCGGTCGAGCCCACCTGCCAGCGCTCCGTAAGCTCGCGGGGGCGAACGGAGCACGAGATCTCCTCGCGTCGCGCGCTGAGCATCTCGTCGAGGTCCCGATGTCCGACGACGGCGTCCTGCTCGACATCGACCGGGCGACTGACTGGGGAGACCTACGGCGCGACTGAGTTGCCGGCTGGCGACCGCCTCGCTGCGGGTGACGCGGCTCTTTCGTCACCTCAGGCCCACGAAACACCACTCCTCCATCATGCAGCCTTCACAAGTCCTACCGTCTTTCACGCCGGTGCGGTCACTCATCTCGCCCCAGAGCCTCGCGTCCTTGGGGATCAGGAGTCGGAGTATGGAGTTCGCCGACAAGCTCGAGCCTTTCAAGACAGCGCTGCTCCAGTCACCCGTGCACCGGCTCCTCGGGAATCGCAAGATGTTGATCACCATCAAAGACCGCGAGACGGACCGGGTCTACACGGTCCCGGCGCAATATCACGAGGTCGACGCACTCGTCATCGTGCTGGTCCGCAACGCCCAGAAGCGAACCTGGTGGCAAAACTTCACCCAGCCCGGTTACGCCTCGATCACCATCCGTGGATGGAGGACATCCGCACAGGGGTTCGCCCCAGCGCCGGATTCCGCGATCTTCCGCGAAGCTGCCCGTCACGCTCTCGGCGGCCGGCGCTTCATCAAGTCGACGTTCGGCATCCGCCTCAATCGCGATGCCGGTCTGACTCCCGAGCAGGCATCCAAGCTCGCGGAGACGACGCGCATCGTCGTCTTCGACCGGACGCCGCAGAACGCAGGCTGAGGGCGCGACCGGGCAAGCCCATGCGACATCGAGCGGCTCCCACGCACTCCAGCGGCACGCAACGAGCGCCCCACTTGCTCTGAGCCAGCGGGCGATGTACCTCCAGTCCGCAGCCATGACGGAACCGCCCGCGAAAGACTACGATCGAACGCTCGGTGTGATCGAGGCCATTACCGCTGTCACGCGACAATGTCCGAGCGGAGCGGTCCGCGCGTGCGCGGAACGCGCGCTCACAGAGATCCAGACCGGCGGGCCCGATGCCCTACGCCGGCAAGCGTATAACGTGATGGTCGCCGTACAGGGCTGGCGCGGTGACCGCGCTCGACAGGTCTACGGCTCGCTCGAGAGCTTCCTCGCCGAACAAGAGCCGAACACGGACGACGAATGAAGCGACGCGGCCGTGCGGGCCGACCCTCGCGCGGGAGACGACATGAGTCTGGGTGAGAGTTCCGTCCGAATCGTGCGCTCTCCCGAGGCGCTCGAGCGCCTCATCGCCGCGATCGAGTGCTCGCGCGAAGCGCGACCGGACTGGATTCACCTCCAGAGCGGCGCGCGCCTGGAACACCTCGACCACCCCGCATGGCCAGACCTTCTCTCGGGCCTACACCGAAGCGTCCGGCGCGGGATCCGGATGGCCCCGCTCGAGATCGACGACCCCGACGAGTTCCTCGAGAGCTGGCGATGTATCGCGCGTCACGGGTTTCATGACTTCGGCGGCGACGGGTGGACGAAGTGCTACGACTCACCAGTCGTCGAGGACTACGACTACATCGCCGCCTACCTCGACGGCGGGCTCCAGGCACTGGACCCCTACGCGATCTACAGCGCCGTGCTTGGGAGCCATGACTTCCGCGTCGAAGACTTCCTGTGCACCCAGCATCTGCGAGACGTGAAGACGCTGATCGAACCGATGGCAGGGACCGCAGAGTTCCTATACCAGGGGCACTTCGCCTTCCCAGACCTGCAATACCTCATGATCGACCTCGACACCGACGCGCGGGATCAGGTCGTCGCGAGGCCCTGGCGGGAAGAGACGGACTGGCACTACTTCATCTCGGACGTCCTCGACGACGCGATCTGGAAACGAGTGGAAACGGCCCGCCGGGGACCCGCGCTGGCCTTCGTGGGCAAGCAGAGCCACCAGCTCTTCAACCCGCAGCAGCTCTGTAAGCTGCTGGAGCTCGGAACCCAGTACGCAGACTCCTTGATCCTCGAGACGCCCGCCATGACGCTGGTGAGCGACATCGGCAGCGAGGAAGACATGACGCGACCGGAGATGGAGGCGGCGGGGTTCTCCGTCGCCCTCACCGACGAGCCGGGAACGCAACCGAACGCCTATACGAACCGGCTCTCCTTCCGGCTCGAAGTGCGCGACGAGCACGGCAGGCGGACGCTCTTTCGGTACCCGGACTGGACGGTCTTCTCACAGCCCACGCTGGTCGCCCTCGCCGAGCTGCTCGACCTCGACGCGTACTACTACCACTCCGAGCTCGAGGAGTTCGTGCCTGTCGAGCACGACCCGAGCGACACGGACTGTCACGAGAACGTGAACTTCATGCTCTTCTCGCGGCGAGGCGACTGAGGGTCGAGCTGGGGCCTACTCTGCGGCGGGCGCGGCGCCCTGGGCCTGAGCCGCCGCCTCACGGGCCTTGCGGTTCGCCTCGAGCCTCGCCCGAACCGCAGCCCGAATCTCCTGACGCTTGGCTTCGGCCGCTGCTTCCTCCGCGGCGGTGGCCTCCGTGACGGGAACGAACTTGCCTCCACCCATCGCCCCGGGGATCGCGTTGCCGTTCCGGGGGACCAGCCGCTTCCGAAGCTGCTCGTCGTAGTCCGCGGGCTCGGAGCCATCCTTCCAGCCAAGATGCGCCGGGCCCTTGTACCCGGGCCGGTGCGGCAGCACCTCGTCACAGGCGTCTGCGAGCTCTTCTCGGAGCCGATTGAGGCAGCCTCGGATCGCTAACGGGGACTCGAATTGGCCGCAGTTCGCTTCGATGTCGGCGGCGCACGCGGTGCGCCACGCGAGCTCCCAGTCTCTCACGCGCTTTTTCTTGAGCGCGACGACCTCGTCCGTATGTGCCGAACAGGCCTCGCTCAGCTTCCCAGCGGCCGCGTTCCTCTGCAGGCAGACAAAACCCAGCCGCCATCCGGGGACACCCTTGCAGAGCATCACGAAGTCCTCTGCACACGGGGTGTCGCTGAAGTGGGTCTTGGGACCCTCGGGAGCCTCCTCCGCGGAGACTCGCGCGGCGTGCAGCACAACAGTCCCGACCAGGACTCCCACCAGCACGAAAGTCCGTCGCAAGCCATCTCTCGACATCATCTTCTCCTCTGCCCGGGTCTGCCGACAGCCGTCATCGTCGTCACCCGGGGTGTCCGTCACGCGTCAGAATACCCTGGTTCGAACCCGGAACCAGCCTCTCCGTTCGGAGCGCTCGGAAGGGTTTGGGCTCCGCCAAGACATAGACGTGCGCGGGCCGATTTCCTTCAACGCGCTCGCTCAGCAGGTCCAGGCCGATCGAGACGACCACCGTGTCCGAGGGCGCGTGTGTCCCCAGGAGGGCCTGGAGCGCGGTCTCCTCGTGGAGCGTCGCATCACCCACCTGCGCGCCATCGATAGGGTCGATCGCGCGAGTGACCGCCTCGAGGAACCCCTGGCCGAGCGTGGTGTAGGCGGCGAGCGGGTCCTCGCCCTGCGCGAGGCCGTGAACCAGCGCCAACGCGTGCTCGGTCTCCATCGCGAACAAGGCCACCTGGTCCAGACCGCCCGAGAAACGCGCCAGGATCCCGGCCATCCGGTCGCCCTGGCCACAGATCTCTGCTCCGGAGAGGCGTGCCAGCGTGCCGAGCTGGACGCCCTGTGCCCGGGCGCTCAGCCCGCCGAGGCGGGGGGCTTCGGCGAGCGCTGCCGCGAGCTGATCGCGGAGCACCGATTCGTAGGGGGGATGGGATTGCAGCGGTTCTCTCCGATCGAAATGTCTTCTTTGCACGAGTCGTATCGACCATCTTTGGCCAAACCGAAGGCCGCAAGCACACGAAACGGGGTCAATTTCGCCCCTTCACGCGCGAACCGGCAGGCCACGCGCAACCGAGCCCCACGCGTGCGGCGGCACCAGGCAGCGGTATGTTCGGCGACCTATGAAGATCGTGATCACGAACGACGACGGGATCGATGAACCCGGCATCATCGCGCTGGAGGCCGCCTGCCGCGATTTCGGTGAGGTGACCATCGTCGCGCCCGCGGGCCCACGGAGCGCCATCTCTCATCAAGTCACCGAAGCCGGCGAGCTCGCGGTCGAGGAGCGGCGCCCCAGCGCCTTCGCAGTCAACGGCACACCTGCCGACTGCGCCCGTCTCGCGCTTCGCGCGCTGTGCCCCGACGCCGACTGGCTCATCTCGGGGATCAACGCAGGCGCCAACCTCGGGATGGACGTCTACGTCTCGGGCACTGTCGCTGCGGTCCGGGAGGCGACCTTCCAGGAGGTGCCGAGCCTGGCGCTCTCGCAGTACTTCCGTCGCCATGGGACCGTGGACTGGGAAGGGAGCCAGCGACGGGCCGGGCTCGTCCTGCGCTATGTGCTGGACCGAAGACCCGATCCGGACACCTTCTGGAGCGCGAACCTGCCCGACCCGCTCCCCGGCCGACCAGCCGACGAGATCGTCGAGTGCGCGCTCGACACGAGCCCCGGCGCGATCGGCTACCAGCCCACCGCGAACGGGTATCAGTGGGACGCGAACTACCACGAGAGGCCCCGCAAACCGGGCGCTGACATCGACACCTGCTTCGGTGGCCGGATCGCGTTGACCCGGTTGCAACTGCGCGGTTGATCGACATCGAGCGGCTCGCGCCGCAATGATGCTTGGGCCTGGAGCCGACTCCCGCTCGCCCGAGGACGCCCCCGCCATGAACTGGACCCTGCGCGTGGCGCAGCCTTGCGCGTGCCGCTACCCATATCGGTAGCAGCGGTCGATCCGGGGGGGTGGTGGCCATGGCGAAGCGAAATAAGCAAAAAAAGCAGAAGAAGCAGAACGCGAAGCCGCAGGCACGGATGGCGAAGAGCGCGGACAAATACGCGCTGTATCAAGAGTCCGTACAAGACCCGCCGGAAGACGCCCGTCTGCTCGCGCGCGTCTTCAAGCAGCGCTTTGGCAAGCCCGCCGAGCTCATGCGCGAAGACTTCTGCGGCGCCGCCGCGCTCGCGTGCGCCTGGGTCGAAGGGGGCGCTTCACGCCGCGCGGTCGGCGTCGACATCGACGCGGAGCCTCTCGACTGGGGACGTGAACACAACCTATCGCCCCTCTCGCAAGAGCAGCGCGACCGGGTCTCGCTCGTCGAGAGCAACGTGCTCGACGAAGACGAGGTCGAGCTCGTCGACATCTTGTGCGCCTTCAACTTCTCCTACTTCTGCTTCCACGAACGCGCGGTGTTGCGGCGTTACTTCGAGAAGTCGCTCGCGCGCCTGCGACCTGAAGGGCTGTTCTTCCTCGACCTCTATGGCGGCGCGGACGCCCAACGTACGATGACGGAGACCCGCGACCACGAGGGCTTCGACTACGTCTGGGACCAGGACCTCTTCGACCCCATCAACCACCGCGCCACCAACTACATCCACTTCGAGTTCCCGGACGGCAGCAAACTCCGCAAGGCGTTCCGTTACGACTGGCGCCTCTGGACGATCCCAGAGCTGCGAGATCTCCTCCACGACGCGGGGTTCGGCGAGGTCACCGTGCTGTGGGAAGGCACGGACCGGGCCACCAATGAGGGCAACGGGGTCTACCGGCCGGCGAACAAGGCGCCCGACGACCCCGCCTGGGTCTCCTACATCGTCGCTTCGAAGTAAGCGGGCGGGGTCACCAGCGGTGACGCTTCCAGCTAGAATGCGCGGTCCACCCAGGAGATCCGCGCATGAACTTCGACTTTTCCGACGACCAGAAGCTCCTCCAACAGACGGCACGCGACTACCTCACGGACAACGCCCCGCTGAGCCTGTGCCGTGAGGTGCTCGAATCCGACGCACCCTATGCCAAGGGCTTGTGGCAGGGAGCCGCGGAACTCGGGTGGATCGGAACGGCAATCCCCGAGACCTACGGGGGAGCTGGCTTCAGCTACCTAGAGCTCGTCCTGATCGCCGAGGAGATCGGTCGATCTCTCGCGCCGATCCCGTTTGGTTCGACCGTCTATGGCCCCGTCGAGGCCCTCCGCCTCGCCGGCACAGAGGAGCAGAAGCAGAGACACCTCACCCCGATCGCGGCCGGGAAGCAGGTCGCGACCCTCGCGCTGACGGAGGCCGCGGGGCAACACGACATCGAGGCGGTCACGACGACCTACGCGGATGGGCGGCTCAATGGCGCCAAAGTCCCGGTCATCGACGGTGCTGTCGCGGACATCGCGATCGTTGCCGCGACCAGCGCCGCTGGCCCCTGCCTCACCCTCGTCGACCTCACGAGCGCGGGCGTCTCGCGCGAGGCGGTGTCCTCGATTGACCCCAGCCGGCCGCTTGCGGCGTTGCGCTTCGACGACGCGCCAGCAGAGCCACTCGGCGCCTCCGGCGACGGCGACGCACTCACGGCTCGGGTGCTCGATCGCGCGGCCGCGCTGATGGCGTTCGAGCAGCTCGGCAGCGCCACCCGCGCGCTCGAGATCACGCGCGAGTTCGTCATGGGACGCTATGCCTTCGGTCGGCCAATCGCGTCCTTCCAGGCCATCAAGCATCGCCTCGCTGATCTCTGGTGCGAGATCGAGGTCGCCCGAAGCAACTGCTACTGGGCGGCCTGGGCGCTGGAGAACGACGAAGGCGAACTCCAGCTCGCCGCGTGCTCTGCGCGACTCGCGGCGACGCGTGCCCTCGACCTCGCCAGCGTCGAGATGGTCCAGCTGCACGGTGGGGTCGGATATACGTGGGAATACGACTGCCACCTATTCTACCGCCGCGCTCGGCTCCTCGGCGCAGCGCTCGGCGGCGCGCCAGCCTGGCGCGACCGCCTTGTTTCGCGCATCGACAAACGCGCTGCTGCCTAAGCCAAGACGCCAACTACCCGCCCAACGCCGCCCCTGAGAGGGCGCCCGGAGACAGCACATGGATTTCAACGACACGCCCGAAGAAGC